>Ga0189274_100125_pt1 | contig 61823 bp, 53 predicted proteins | sample N5B1minimetaG_FD_130323 | JGI IMG/M metagenome (GOLD analysis project Ga0189274, IMG submission 130323) | Marine microbial communities from the Costa Rica Dome - N5 B1 mini metaG | ecosystem: Environmental > Aquatic > Marine > Oceanic > Photic zone | place: Costa Rica: the Eastern Pacific...
AAATCCCCTCTTTCCTACACATTTAAAGTCATGGCCATGACAGCTGCCACGACGGCTTTTCAAACGATCCAGGCCTAGGCTGAGTAGACAAGGCGCTAGCCGAAGCTGCACACCCAAACCTCCCCTACGGACCTTTCGCGCCCGAGAAACCCCGTGACGCTGCGACGAAGGAAAGCCCATTGGCGGGGGGCTGTCAACTGTGAATCGGGCGAGAAAAAGGCATTCAATGCAGGGTGCAGTCAGTTTAACAACTTGTTGTCATATGTTTGACAAACAAACAGTTTCGCGCCCGGCTCACGGGCCGGTGACCATCCATAAAGACCGTTAACCGGCCTTAATCAGTCCTCCATCTGTTGCCCAAAAACCATGCCCCTGCCCCGGCCTCGCGAATGCGGTGTCCGGAGCGCTGGCTGCAGCCTGTGATCACGGTCACATCCGGGGCGTCACACCTGGAGATTGGCGCGGCAGGCCGGAGCCTCCAGGCTGCGGTCCCAGATGCGATCGCGCGGCGAGGCGATGCGGATGCGCGTCGTGGCACAGGCGCCGGAGGGATGGATGCGCCAGGGCTCCAGCAATTCGGCGGTCCAGCCGTCCGGCATGTCCGCGTCCGCAGCCTCGATCAGGCCGGCGGGATGATCGGCGGCGAGGCCGGCAAGGCGGGCGCCAGTACGTTCATCCAGGACCCAGGCATTGAGCGCGGCGAAGGCCTGGCGCACCTGGTGACGCTCATACATGGCGGACATGGAGGGTATGGACAGGGCGACGGCCAGGGCCAGGATCGCCATGGCGATCAGAACTTCGAGCAGGCTGTAGCCGGCCTGTCGACGCGTGCAGCGCGCCGGATTGCTCGCCATGGGCCAGCCCCTAGCCGATTCCATCACCCGACGGATCGACCCGGCGCGGATCAATATCGGCATTGAGCCCCTCGCCGCCCGGTTCGCCATCGGCGCCCAGGCTGATCACACGACCGCGGCGGGACAGGTCCTCGCCGGCTTCGTACTGGTAGGGCCGGCCCCAGGGGTCCTGCGGCAGACCGCCATCCATATAGGGTCCGTTCCAGCTGCCACCGACATCGGCGCTGGGCGCAACCAGCAGGACCAGGCCTTCTTCCTGGCTGGGATAGCGACCGAGATCGAGGCGCATGGTGTCGAGCGCGGTCTCGACCATGCGGATCTGGGTGAGGGCAGCGGCCTGTCTGGAACTGTCGAGCTGGCCGAACAGGCGCGGCGCGACAAGCGCGGCCAGGGTGGCGATAATGGCCACGGCGATCAGCACTTCCATCAGGGAATAGCCGGCCTGCAGGTGCTGGCGGCGCTTGGCTGTCGCGTTCGCAGAGCCGGAGAGGAAGCTCGAGACCCGGCTTTTAACCCGTTTCGCAATCCGCATTGATACCCGCATGGTCCGTCCCGTCACACTGTTACTCATCATCGTTCAAACCTGATCCGAAACTTGCTAGATCGGGCCAACGCCTCCAACGCCGACACCGATCAAGGCCGACTTTGATCACCAGCATCGCCCCCTAACACGGACCCGCGGGCCCGGTAAAACCCGCCATGCTTGCTGGACCGTCCAAATCGACGGCATTATACCACGCAGCCTGTCGTCATCCTAGGACGTTATGACCCGCGGATTCACCCTCCTGGAAACCCTGATCGCGCTGGTGATCGCGTCGATCACGGCGCTGGTCCTGCTGCAATCCATCATGGCCGTGGCGCGCGGCACGGCGGGGATTGAGATCGCGCTCGCCGGAGCGCTGGAAACCGAGTTCTCGCGCGAAGCCGTCAGCGACGCCCTGGCCGCCTCCGTCGCTGATTATCTGGACTCACCCGGTGCTTATACAGGCCGCACGACGCGCATTTCCGGCACGACACGGCGCCCCGTGCTGGCGCCGCATGGCTTGCCGACGCGATTCGTCCTGGCCCTGCGGCCGGAGCGTGATGGCACCGCGCTGGTGTATCAGGAGGTCGCGCACCAGATGGCCGATGATGGTCAGGAGCCGGGCCCTGGTGCGCGCGACACCGACGCGCTCGACGATGGCATGGTCGCGATGCGCTTTGACGCGCAGGATATCGGTTTTCGCTTTGCCTATCAGACCGGCGCCCAGCTCTACGCGCACGAACCACCCGAGATGATCGAGGTCTGGCCACCGGAAGACGGGTTTGATCCCTGGTATGACTATTTTCGTCCGCCACCGACCATCGTGATGATTGTCGATGCGGATGGCGAGACCTTGTGGGCGGTTGAATCGGCCGGCTGGAATGCGCCGCCCATGCGCGATCGCGACATTGAGGAGATCTTGTGAGCGCCGCCCGCAGACGGATATCGCGCCGGGCGCGCCGCGGTTATGTCTTCCCGCTGGCGCTTTGGACGATTGCGGTCATCGCGCTCCTGCTCGGCGCTGCCTACACGGTGATGAGTGCCGCCAATTCGGTTTTTGCGCGGATCAGTGCGCGTGAGGAATCCCTCGCCGATTTCCAGGCTGCAGAGACGGACATTTTGCACCTCCTGTTGACCGAGCCAATGGGAGTGACCTGGCTTCATGTTGGCGGCGAGCGCGATCCGGATCCGATCAGTGGCGGCTTCGGGATTGGCGGCGAACCGCTTTCGGCCACCGGCACGCCTTATCTGCATGCAGGCACCCACGGCCCGGTCGTGGTGCGCCTGATCGGCACGAATGGCCTGGTCAATCTCAGTGAAAATCCGGGCGCGGCTTCGGAAGCACTGCTGCTGGCGCTCGGCCTGCCTCGACCCGATGCGCAAAGACTGGCAGCGCGCCTCGTCGACTATATCGACCAGGATGACCGGCGCGTGCTGGGCGGCGCCGAAGCGGCCGATTATCCGGCCGGCCGGACGCCCCGCAATGCTCCACTGTCCGCCGCCTCGGACGCGTGCGGGGCGCTGGGCTGGGATGAAGAGGTCTTTCTGTGCGCCGATCCGCGCCTGATGGACCTGTTCGCCTTTGCCGGCGGGCAGTCGGCCATGGCGGCGCGCCTGGTGCCGGAATACCTGTTGCGCGAACTGGTCGGCGAGGATGCGCGCCAGCTCGACCGCGCCATGGATGCGCTCGAGGACCGCAACCGGCTGGTACAGTATCAGGACTTCGGAATTAGCGGGCTGGAAGGCCTGGAAGCGTTCAACGACAATTCCGCCATTCCCGGGCCCAGCTTTCTGATCGTCACCCATCGTCCCGACGCCGAATACATACAGTTGACGCGGATCGACCTCACGCTCGCAAACCTGTACAAACCCTATGAGATTGCGTTTTCGTATGTTGTGGGCGGATCGATTGTCGAGGGGGCGTTCCATGTCGAAGAGGCCGACGCGCTTGATGAACTTCCTCAAGCCGGTTGACCGCCGCGTGTCCGCCGCCGGCCTGGCGCCGCGCCCGGCTGGCGCGCTGGCGCGCGCGGTTCTGGCCGGCGAACGCCATGTCGTCAGCCGCGCCCTGCTTCATTTTGAACGCATTGAGAGACCGGCCGGCCGGGTCGATGACCGGGTGCGCCGCGCCGTCGAACTGGCGGCCCGCAATCGGGCGCCCTTCGCCGATCCCGGCCTGTTCATTGTCTGGGGTCGTCGCCATGCCGCAGCCTGGTCCTGGGACCGCGCCCTGCTGACCCGCCTGGGTGTGCCGGAGACCGCCTGGATCGTGCCGGAGCCCGCCAACGCCGCGCAAGGTGACGGACAGGTCGATGGCCAGGCTGACAGTCACTGGGGTGACGGGCTTCGCCTGCGCGAATTGCAGGACGGATATGAAGGCCAGCTGATACGCGAAGGCGAATTATTCGCCAGCCGCTTCTGGTCGCGCCAGCCGAGCCAGGGCGAGATAGATATCTTCGTGCGCAGCTGCGCCGCGCCGGCCAGCGATGCTGACAGTGCGCCCATCTCCGCCGCCGACAGGGTGCAGGACCAGGCCCGAAGCTGGGCCGCCCGCCTGACGCCGTTGCACGCCGCCCTCGCCGCGCTGCTCCTGGTCGGCGCCCCCCTGCTGCACGCCGCCGGCACACAGGCCCGGCTGTCCTATGACCTGCATACGGCCCGGTCCGCCCTGGGCAGCGTCGTGGCCGAGAGCTCGGCCCAGTTCGATGCGCTGCAGGCCTACCAGGCCAGCACGGCCCGGCTGGACGAATACCGGTCCGCGCTCGATCTCGTTCACCCGCTCATCCCGGTGACCGATCTCGCCGAAGCCGCCCAGGCCGTCGACGGCCGACTGGAGAGCTTTGCCATCACGCCGGGCCGGGTCGACGCGGTCGTCGCCGCCGGATCCGATGTCGATCCGGCCGAGATTGTCCGCCGTCTGGAAAGCGCGCCCTCGCTCGCCAATGTCGGGATCCAGCGGGCCCGCACGCAAGGCCAGTGGGAGGTTCAGGCCGACCTTGTCGCGCCGTCCGAGACCCAGGCGGAGACCCCGGCATGAGCCTGTTGTCGACAACCCTGCAACGCGCTTCCGACAGCCTGACCGTCCGGGCCCGGCTCGGCCTGATCGTGCTTGTGGCCCTCGCAGGCATTGTGGCCGCGATGGATCTGAGTACCCGCAATACGCGCCTGGTCCAGCAATTGGCCACGGTCCGCACCGAACTTGCCGGGCGGGAAGCCGCCCTGGAACAACGCGACTGGAACACCGTCTTGGAAGCCGCACGGGCCGAGGTCGACGCCGCGGAATCGCGCTTCTGGCGCGGCACGACGACAGGCCTGGCCAGCGCCCAGATCCTGGGTGCGGTGGAGAATGCCGCGCGGGTCTCCCGGCTCACCACGCCGCGCGTGTCGGTCCTGCGCAGCGAACCGCTGTCCGGCGGGGCGGTCCTGTTCGAGGTGGAGATGACCGCCCGCAGCAATGGCGGCGGCTTCGCCACCTTCCTGGAAGCTGTCACCCAGGCCGACGGTGATCTGCGACCGGCGGAAGTGGTGTGGGGTGGTCGCAACCGGCCGGTCACCATCCGCCTGATCGCCCCCGCCATCATCGAGGGAGAGGCGTCATGATGTCCCTCATGCAGCTGAGATTTGGCGCTGCGGGTCTGGCCTGCGCGCTGGCTGCTGCCGCCGGCCTCCTGCTGCCGCCATCCCCGACCACCGCACGCCTGACCGGTCAGTCCCGCGCCCTCAACCCGCTGGACGGTCCGGACGGCGCCGATGTCGAGACACTGGTTCAGCGCCTGGGTCAGACCAATCTTTTCCCGGCCGCCCAAACCCTCGCCGCGCTCAATGGGGACGCGGTTGACCCCGATGCTCAGGGCCCGGCTGCTGCGGACGGTCTCGCCGCGGCCATTGCCGCCCGCCTGCCCGACATCCGCGCCCTCGTGCGTCGCGAATCCGAGTGGCGGATCCATGCGTCCGGAGAGGCGAGCCTGGTCGACATCTTTGTCCCCGGCGAGGAACTGTTTGACGGCTGGATGATTGCCGAGATAAGCCCGAGAACGCTCCGGCTGGAGCGGGACGGGGAAATCCGGACAATCGATGTATTTGTTCCCAACAATGTAGGGCAGTGATGACTCGTATCAGGAAAATCACCCTCAGCTCGCTGGGTTTTCTCCTCCTTTCAGGGTGTTCGACTGCCGCATTCAGCCCTGACTCCCGCCTCAATCCGGTCATCGGCGAGCGCCGGGCCGAGCTTGAAAGGCGCGACGCCGCAAGCGCGGCAGAGACAGAAGACAGCGGCGAGGCCGACACGCCTGCCGAGTCCGACCTCGTCACCACACGTCGGATCGTGCCGGGTAGCTCCAGCGGCATTGCCGGTGCCGGCGCGCTCAGCGCAACATTGTCTCCGGCCGGACCGGCGATCAATGCCACCCTGCCCGCACAACCGCTGCCGGCCTTTATCGACACGGCGCTGGGTGAAATCCTTGGTGTGCCCTACGCGCTCGGTCCCGGTGTCGCCGACCGCGACGACATCGTCGCCTTGCGCAGCGTGCAGGATATGGAGCCCGACACCTTCCTTGGCCTGTTCGGCGCCGCACTCGCCGAGTACGGCCTTGCCATCGAGGTCCAGGACGGGATGGCGCTTGTCGTCGAACGCAGCGACCTGCGCAGCAATATGCCGCAAATCATCCGCGCCCGCGCCCGCGCCGGCGTGTCAGCGCCATTGCGCCCCGTGATCCAGTTTGTGGAGTTCGATTATACGGACGCCGCGGAGATGGACGCCATCCTGCGCCAGGCCTTTCCCGATCAACAGGAATTGTCGATCCAGGTCCGACGAGACATCAATTCCATGTCCCTCACGGGCTTGTCGGACCGCGTGGATGCCGCCATGCAGCTGATCGGCCAACTCGACCAGGCGCGCTTTGCCGGCGCCGCCGCCGTGACGCTCTCACCGCGCAATTGGGACGCTTCCGAGCTGGCACAAGCCCTCGTCGACATCCTCTCCCTGGAGGGCTATCAGGTCGGGCTCGGCACGCGCCAGGTTCGGCCCCTGTCCATGCTTGCCCTGGACCAGACCAACCAGATCCTGGTCTTCGCCCATAATGACGACACGCTGGCGCATCTGATCGCGACGGCGCGTCGGTTGGAAGACGCGGCCGAGCGTGAGGAAGGGACCCGGTCCTACGTCTACCAGGTGCGAAACACTGACGCCGAAGAGCTAGCCGGCGTTCTGCGCACCGTACTGGGCGAGGCTTCACGCCAGACAAGCGGCCCCGAGACGGAAGCGGGCGGGGACCGGAATGCGTCCGGCGGATCGCTCAACTCCCGCCTGGCAGTCGACACTTTCGGCAACCGGCTCATTTTCACCGGTTCGCGGAATGAGTACGACGATCTCACCCGTCTGCTGCAACAACTGGACACACCTGTCGCGGAAGTCCTTGTCGAGGTAACCATCGCCGAAGTGGTGTTCAGTGACAGCACGCGTTTCGGCCTGGAATTCTTTCTAAATACACTGGGCGGGGATGTGCAGATCGGTACCCAGGACGCGCTTGGCCTGTCGAGCGGCGGGCTCTCCGCTGTTGTCCGGTCCGGGCAAGTCGACATCGAAGCGGCGGCCAATGCGAGCAATTCTGCGGTCAACATCCTGTCCACGCCTCGCGTCGTCGCGCGCTCGGGCGAGTCCGCAGAAGTGCAAGTGGGTACCGATGTACCCATCATCACGTCCCAACGAGCGGCCAACACCCAGGATTCCGGCTCCACCGATATCCTGCAGTCGATCCAGTACCGATCAACCGGCGTGCTCCTGACTGTCGAACCGCGGGTGTTCAGCAGTAACCGGATCGACCTCGCCATCACGCAGGAAGTCAGTTCGGCCGATGAGAACCCCAATCAGGCCATCGGCAGTCCCATCATTTCCAATCGCAGGATGACCTCGTCGATTACCCTGCAGGATGGCCAAACGGCTGTGCTGGGTGGATTGATCAGCGAAACGGTCAATCGCGGCTCCACTGGCGCACCGCTGCTCCAGGACATCCCCCTGCTTGGCAATCTCTTCAAAACCGAAACCTTCAGCAATGACCAACGTGTGCTGCTGGTTCTCGTGACACCCTTTATCCTGAACGACCGAACAGATCGGCAAAGGATCGTCGATGCCTTCCGCGGCGAAATCAATGACGCTTTCGTATCCAGGATCGGTGCGGGCCAAACATTCTTGCAGCATGAACGTCCGATGCAGGTGAGCACGCCCGACGAGTGATGTCGGATGCGGCAAGCCTCGCTTCCTGTCTCATGGCCGGACTGAGCGCCGGCCTGGCGACTTTGGCATTTGGACCCGCCGCCTTGATCTGGCGTCGCTGCCGTCGGCGATTCGCGCTTACAGCGCCGCTGCTGGCTGCGATATTGCTCGCTGGTAGCTATGCTGGCCTCTCAGGCAGCCTTTCAGACAGCCTTCTCTTCGCGCTGGCCTGCGGCGCCGGCGCGGCGGCGGCATCACTCGACCTTACCGTCCGGCGTGTGCATGATGTGAACTCCCTCATCATCGCCGCAACCGGATTGGCGGCAGCCTCGCTCGATGGAAGCTGGTTGAGTGCCATCCCTGCAGCGATTGGTTCAGCCGCGATCCTTGGTTTGGCCGGTGCATTGACATCAGCCGCCAAGGCCGGAGCAACGCTCGGCCTTGGGGATATACTCTTTGCGGCCGCCTGTGGCCTCTGGATCGAACCCGGCCACCTGCCTTCCGCCCTTCTGGCCGCGGTCGCCGCAACGCTCGTGCTGGCACGCCCATGGCGATCATCGTCCCCGACGCGGATCGCGTTTGTACCAGGTCTGGGGCTAGGCTACGGTGCGGCAGCTTTGTTTGCAGGACTGGCTTGAGCTCGCCGTGACGTCGAAAACCAAAAATCTGCGACGCGGGTTCAGCGTGATCGAAGCCTTGGCGGCGGTCGCATTGCTGGCACTCGCCCTCGCACCACTCTACTCAATGCTTCAGCAGATCACATCGGCCACGCTGCGTATTGAGCGGATTGTGGAGGCTCGGGAGGTCAATGGCACCGTCTCAAGCCTGGTTCAGTCAGGAATGGGCGTTCCCGAAGAAATCCAAGGATGGTCCGTAACGGTAACAATGAATGAGCCCGGCAGCGAAGAAGCGGTCGATGGCTATCTTGGTGGTCAGTACTTCACGCTTCTGACGGAAAATTACACCGTCACGCTTAGAAAAAATGAATATACATTCGAGCGGCGGCACTCGCGGATTGCATTGAATCCGATATACGATTCAGAAGAAGAAGCCATATTCAGCAACATGTGACTATTATTTGAATATCTTGTACTTATCTTTATCGAAGTCGTTATCAGTAATTGTATCGAACAACTCTGAGTGCGATTTATTATTAAGAAATATTACATCAACCTGCCACAATGCTTCGTCAAAATAGCACGGCTCGACAATATCAAATATACTGAAACCCTCCGCGGTTAAACGCGCAACCACCTCAGCCAGATTGGCTTGGGTCACCTCAACAACGATAACCGCGCAACTCGACAGGAAACTACGCGCCCCTTCGAGGACGCTGACCTCGTTGCCGTCGGTATCGATTTTCAGCAGACAATTCCGTACCGGCCCGAATTTGGCAGCCACTGAATCGAGTGCGACGACTTCGATGGCACGCGCCTCGCGCCCGCCCTCAGCCAGATCGACATGGGCACTGGAATTCAACGAGCCCGCTTCTCCCAGGATGCGCATCGTCGCGACACTATCCCCGCTCCCAACGGCCTTCTGGAAAAGGGTGAAGTCCAGCCCGGCATAGACGCGCTCGATAGCATCCCTGCACTCGTCGACCGGTTCAAAGAGGTAATGATGCACACCCGGGAAATGATCGATCAGCTCCGAGGTTCCGTGGAGAACTCCAACGTCAACGACAGCATCGACCCGGACGCCCCTGCGCTTCAGCACCCTGAATGCCTCAAGCTTCTTGGGCGATCGGGTCTGTGTGGAAAGCCCCAGCCGCCGACCGAGCTGACGGACGAAATCGACCAGTTTCTCTCGGGCATTGGGAATATTGGCAGTCACTTGCGACACGCTCCGGCGGGATTCAATTCTGCGATAATAACAATACCGCCACAGCCCTGATTGTCCTGCACTTATTCCTGTGCAGCCGTCTGGCTCTCGCCGCTCGCTTCATAGGCGGCCAGCACATCATCTATCGGCGCGTCCATTCTGACACGCCCGTCATGCAGCCAAAGGCCGCGCGTGCAATTCGCCTGCAACAGGCTCGCACTATGGGACGCGAGGACCAAAATTCCAGCACGACCGACAAAGGTGGACATACGTTCACTGGCCGCTTTGCGAAACTTGGCATCGCCCGCCGACAGCCACTCGTCCAGAATGAGGACGTCCGGTTCAAATGCGGTCGCAATCGCAAAATTCAACCGCATCCGCATACCGGCCGAATATGTGTCCACCGGCAGATCAATAAACTCGCCCAGACCTGCAAAGGCAGCAATCTCTGCCCGTCGCGCTTCGACCTCTGACCGTTTTCGCCCTGATGCCAATCCCCGCAAGGTGATGTTCTGATTGCCCGTCGCCTCGCTGCGCATGCCCAGATTAATGTTCACGAGACTCGTTGTTCGCCCCTCGACCGTGACGAAACCTTCTTCCGGCGGATAAATGCCCGCAAGCACTTGCAGTAGTGTCGTCTTGCCGGACCCATTGGCACCGACAAGGCCTATCCGTTCGCCCTGCTCGACTTCAAAGGACACGCCATCCAGAGCGCGGACACCCTTTATGTAGCCGCGCTTGTCCCGCACCAGTCGCTGGGTTCCACCAAAATCCTCCCCGGCATCCAGCGGAGCAGTCTGGGTATCAAGCGAACTGCGCGCGCGATTGAACAGCGGGTAGGTGACCGCGAGGTCTTGGACGAGAATGTGAGACATCAGCGGAACTTACAACCAATAGGGCAAACGGCGGCGGAAAACGGCGGCACACAGTGCTGCCGCCAGCCAGATCGCAAACGTGACGCCAATCACAACAGCCCAGCTGGTCATTCTTGGCATCTCCCCCAAAAGCGGTGCGCGAAAGATCTCAACATAGTGTGTGAGCGGGTTCAGGTCAGCCGCAAACGCCCGGGCACCATCAAGACCTTCGCGCACCCAGAGGATCGGCGTGACAAAGATCAACAGGCGCGTAATGGACGTCACCAGGTGGCCCACATCCTCATAACGCGCAGAGATAAGTCCTAACAGGTACTGAACCGCGACAGCATTCACGACATAGAGCACAAGAGTCGGAACAACGAGCAGCGTCAGCAGACTAGGCACCCAGCCGGACCAGATCATGAGCGGAATGACCACCACCATCTGTAGCGCAAAAATCAAGAGTGACCTGAACAGGCTCCGGTAGACGTGTACGGAATATGGCAGGGACAAAGCCTTGATCCACACATGGGACGAGGTGAAGACCTGACAGCCGTCAATGAAGTTTCCAGAGATGAAAATGAAGGCCGCATAACCGAGCGCCACATAAACAATGAAGCTTTCAAGTTCCCGACCCGACAGGGCCGAGAAGAAGAATGATACCCCACCGACGAACATCAGGAATGACAGGATAATCCAGGAAACGCCGAGCATGCTGCGGCGATAGCGCTGCTGAATCTCATCCCAGGCGAAAGTCCGCCATAATTCGACCATTGCCAGGCCGGCCCACAGATCCTTCACGAAGCCGAGGACACCACTGGCAGCGTGAAGGTCATACCGTCTGGTCTGGATGTTCATGAGATTTCGCTGCAGAGGTGTGGCTGTGGTGAGATCATCGTTGGCCTAAATGACACGCTACGGGATGTCCATCGTGTTCGACGGGATGCCGAGCTTACCACACACCGTATCTCCACCTGTTCGCAGGCGCACCCGGACATCGCCTTGCCACTCACTCGACAGTCACCGATTTGGCGAGGTTTCTCGGCTGGTCCACGTCTGTGCCTTTGAGCGCGGCGATGTGATAAGCGAGCAACTGGATCGGGATGGCAGTAACGATCGGCCGAACAAATTCCGGACAGTCCGGCATGACGACAACTTCTGCTGCAGCACCATTCGCCTCCTCGGCTCCGCGCGCATCAGTGATCAGGATCACCTCACCCCCGCGAGCCGCCACCTCCTGGATATTGGAAAGGATTTTCGGAAATAGCGCATCATGCGGCGCGGTTACAACAACTGTCTTGCCTTCTTCCACCAGCGCAATCGGTCCGTGCTTGAGCTCGCCTGCGGCATAGCCCTCCGCGTGTATGTAGCTGATTTCTTTTAGCTTCAACGCGCCTTCGAGAGCCAGGGGGTGATTCACGCCGCGGCCCAGATACAGGACTTCTCGCGCCGAGGTCAGACGGTGGGCGATTTGCTCGATCTTCGGCTCCATCGCCAGTACGGCATTGATCTGGCGCGGCACCTCGAGCAAGGTCCGTACGAAGGCCTGCTCTGATGCCTCGTCAATGACGCCACGCGCCCGACCCGCTCCGATCGACACGCAGGCCAGAGCCGCCAGCTGCGACGTAAAGGCTTTTGTGGACGCAACACCGATTTCCGGGCCCGCATCCGTCAAGGCGACAACATCCGCCTCGCGGGCCATCGACGATTCCGCGACATTGACCACGGCCAGAGTCGGTGCGCCAACACTCTTGCAATAGCGCAAGGCCGCGAGCGTGTCGGCGGTCTCACCGGATTGCGAAACGAAGAGCGCAGCATCATTCTTCGAGATAACCGGCTCGCGGTATCGAAACTCTGACGCGACGTCGATCTCGACCGCGAGGCGAGCATGGCGCTCGAACCAGAATTTCGCGATCGCGGATGCATAAAATGCGGTTCCGCACGCGGTCGCGACCAATCGACCCGTCCGGGCCCAATCCAGCAAGTCACCCGTCCGGACCCGACCGGCACCGATGTCCAGATGACGCGAGATCGTGCGCGCGACCGCATCCGGCTGCTCATGGATTTCCTTTTCCATGAAGTGGCGATACTCGCCCTTGTCCGCAAAGCCCGCGACGGCATGGGAAATTTGCACTGGGCGGACAATTTCATCGCCCTGAGCCGTGAAGACCCTGGCGCCTTGAGCGGTCACAATCGCCCGGTCACCCTCTTCCAGATAAATCACTCGATTGGTCCATCCGGCCAGCGCCAGGGAATCCGAACCGATATACCCCTCGCCATCGCCGACACCGACGACCAGTGGGCTGCCGGCCCTCGCCACCCAAATGGCTCCCGGTTCGTCTGCATTGATCGCCGCGACGGCAAAGGCGCCCCGCAGCTGGTCGACTGCTTCGTTGAACGCACCATCCATTGTCAGCCCGGCATTGAGCCGCGATGTAATCAGATGTGCAATCACTTCAGAATCTGTCTGGCTTTCAAACGCGAACCCCTCGGCAATAAGAGATTCGCGTAGCGCCATGTAATTCTCGATGATGCCGTTATGGATTATCGCCACACGGTTGGATGCGTGCGGATGGGCATTCGCTTCGGTCGGCGCGCCATGGGTTGCCCAACGGGTGTGGGCAATACCCACGGGACCTTCGAGCGGAGCGTCAGAGATACAGGCTTCCAACGCCGCAATCTTGCCGGGCGCCCGTCGTCGCTCCAGCTCGCCTGGCTCGGATACAACAGCCACGCCAGCCGAGTCATAGCCGCGATACTCCAGTCGCCGAAGGCCATCGACAAGTCGCGTCACGACCTGACCTGATCCGACGATTCCAACGATCCCGCACATTCCTGGCTCCTGATAGGCAACAGGCCGCACCCTGCCCCATGTCGAGTTAATCAATATTGACCGGGTCGGTAGCACGGACCGCGGGCTTGTTGGGCGCGAGCGCAGTCAACAAGTGCTGCAGGAGGTTACAGACCCGGCGAGCCTCGGGCGACACCTAAATCTCTTGGTCGAAAGCGCCGATTTCCGGGTACTTCGCGAGCTCTGCCTTGATCTCTGAAAAGATGGCTTTCACATCGTCCGCACTCGACGGGCTTTCAACAACCACGACAAGGTTCGGCGTGTTCGATGATGCCCGCACCAGGCCCCAGGCACCGCCGTCCAGCGTAAAGCGCACACCATTCACCGTGTTGACGTCCACAATCTGCCGTCCAGCCAGCGCATCCCCGGCCTCGGCCTTGGCCTTGAACGCCGCGACCACCTTTTCGACGACCTCATACTTCACTTCATCGGCGCAAGCCGGTGACATGGTCGGTGAGCCAAAGCTGACCGGCAATGCGCGCCGCAAGTCCGCCATGGTCCTGTCCGGATTGCGGTCAAGCATCTGCAGTATCGCGCGCGCTGCCACCAAGCCGTCATCATAGCCGCGTCCGATCGGCGGCTGCAGGAAGAAATGCCCGGATTTCTCGAATCCGGCCAGCGCCCCAAGCTCCTTGGAACGGCGCTTGATATAGGAGTGACCTGTCTTGAAATAATCAGTCTTGCAGCCATGTTCCGCCAGCACCGGGTCGATCGCGAACAGGCCTGTCGACTTCACATCGACCACGAAGGTCGAACCCGGGTGCAACGGCGCCAGATCCCGTGCCAGCATCAGACCGATCTTGTCGGCAAAGATCTCCTCGCCTTCATTGTCGATCACGCCACACCGGTCGCCGTCGCCATCAAACCCCAATCCGACATCCGCGCCATGAGCCAGCACGGCATCGCGCATGGCATGGAGCATTTTCATGTCTTCGGGGTTGGGATTATAGCGCGGAAAAGAATGATCCAGCTCGCAATCCATTTCGATCACTTCAACACCCATCGCTCGCAGGGCCTGGGGAACAAAGGCACCTGCCGTGCCATTGCCACAGGCCGCGACGACTTTGAGCGGACGCTCGATGGAAACCCCTTCCGCGACGTCTTCAAGATAGCGCGCTGCAACGCCAGACTGACGGACATACCCCCCACCGTCGCGCGTTTTTGACGTACCGCTCAGGACGATCTCCCGCAGGCGGCTCATTTCATCCGGGCCGAAGGTCAGAGGTCGGTTCGCACCCATTTTGACGCCGGTCCAGCCATTGGAATTGTGGCTGGCGGTGACCATGGCAACACAGGGCAGATCGAGATCAAATTGGGCGAAATAGGCGACCGGAGACAGAGCAAGACCAATGTCATGCACTTCAATACCCGCCGCCATCAGACCGACTTCGAGCGCCTGCTTGACACTCAGCGAGTAGCTGCGGAAATCATGCCCGACAGCGATTTTCGGCTCCACTCCCAGCTCATGGATCAGTGTCCCCAAACCCATCCCGAGCGCCTGGACACCATACAGGTTGAGCTCGGGCGCCTTGTCGGAGCCGGGGTGCCCGAACCACCAGCGTGCATCATACTCGCGAAAACCGGTTGGCTTGATGAGCGCTTCGGTTTCAAATTCCCAGCTATTGGGGGTCAGGCTGGCATGAGGCTTGGTCGTCATCGGAGCACCCGCTTCTCGTGTTATGGGCCGGTCGGCTTCGCGAGGTGCCAGCCCGACTGGCTGCACCGGCGCGTTGCAATCCTAGCCGTTGGGACGGCCGACACTGGTATAGGCAAAGCCCGCATTGATGGCTTCTTCCAACGTATAGATATTGCGAAGGTCAACCAGGACAGGTGCTTTCATGGTCGATTTCAGACGCTTCAGATCAAGCGCCCGGAACTCGTTCCATTCGGTGATGATCACCAGCACATCAGCACCTTCGGCACAGAAATATGGGCCGGACACGAATTCGACATTCGCGAACAATTTCTCCGCCTCTACCGTACCAGCCGGATCAAAGGCGCGGATCCGCGCGCCGGCCTTCTGCAAAGCCGGAATAATCTCCAGGCTGGGCGCGTCCCGCATGTCGTCAGTGTTCGGTTTGAATGTCACGCCAAGCACCGCAACGGTCTTGCCATCGACATCCCCGCCGCACGCGTCGATGACCTTGTCCGCCATGGCGCGTTTGCGGGCATCATTGACCTCGACGACGGTCTCGATCAGACGCAACGGCGCATCATTCTCTTGCGCCGTCCTGGTCAGGGCCAAGGTATCTTTCGGGAAACAGGAGCCGCCATAGCCGGGACCGGCATGAAGGAATTTGCCGCCAATCCGGTTATCAAGACCAACACCCTTGGCCACCTCCTGCACATTGGCACCAACTTTCTCGCAAAGATCCGCGATCTCATTGATGAAAGTGATCTTCATCGCGAGGAAGGCGTTCGCGGCGTATTTGATCAACTCGGAAGTCCGGCGAGAAGTAAAAATGATCGGCGTCTCGTTGAGGAAGAGCGGACGATAGAGCTCGTTCATCGCGGCCCGTGCTCGATCGTCATCCGTACCGACGACGACACGGTCCGGATGCTTGAAATCATCGATCGCTGCGCCTTCGCGGAGAAACTCCGGATTGGACACGACCGAAAAATCTGCGTCCGGGCGCGTTTCGCGAATAATGCGCTCGACTTCATCACCGGTACCAACCGGCACAGTCGATTTGGTGACAACCACCGTGTATCCATCCATGACCTCCGCGATTTCCTTTGCGGCGGCGTAGACATAACTCAAATCGGCGAAGCCATCCCCGCGGCGAGAGGGCGTCCCGACGGCGATAAAGACTGCATCGGCGGCCCTGACCGCCTCCTTCAGGTTTTGGGTGAAGGAAAGTCGGTCTTCGCGCACATTGCGCTGAACAAGCAGGTCAAGACCCGGCTCATAGATCGGGATGCCGCCGGCATTGAGCGTTTCAACCTTGCTGGCATCCTTGTCGACACAGACGACCTCATGCCCGAAGTCGGCGAAACAGGCCCCCGACACCAGCCCAACATAACCGGTTCCGATCATTGCGACGCGCATGACTTTTCACTCCCGTTCTGGTCCGGGACGGTATCGCTGACAGGGCCTCATGGCGCAAGGAGAGATTGCCGCGACCACACTTCACTGTTCGGGCACGCACGGGAGGCCTCAAGTCGGCGAATGACGGATCAGCTGCGGGCAGCAGTTTCGATTGCCGCACAGACTTGCTCCACGACAACCCGGATGAGCTTGGGATCGCCTTCCGCCATGACGCGGACAACCGGTTCCGTGCCTGAGGCCCTGACGAGCAGACGCCCGGCGTCGCCCATTTTCTCTTCCGCTGCCGCAATCGCAGCCTTGACACTCTCTGTCTCGAGCGGCGCCTTGCCTTTTTCAACCCGGACATTCTGCAATAATTGCGGGGCGGGCTTGAACACGTTCAACAATTCACTCGCGCGCTTTCCGCTTTCGCCGAGAACCCGCAAAACCTGGAGGGCCGCGATCAAACCATCGCCTGTGGGTGAGTAGTCCGGCATCACGATGTGACCGGAGGCTTCGCCTCCCAGATTGATGCCGGTTTCCCGCATGTGTTCAGAAACATAGCGATCGCCGACCTGAGTTCGCTCGAGGCGGATACCGCGCTGGGAGAGATATTGTTCCAGCCCCAGATTGGACATCACAGTCGCGACGATGGCCGGATGGCGCAATTCACCCACATCCTGCCAGTGCCCGGCCAATAGTGCGAGGATCTGATCGCCGTCAATGACCCGCCCTTTTTCGTCACACAGAAGGACACGATCGCCGTCACCATCCAGTGCAATGCCAAGATCGGCACGGAATTTGACGACCTCTTTTGACAGGCGCGCAGGCGATGTGGAGCCGCACTCCTCGTTGACATTGAATCCGTTGGGCTCGACCCCGATCGGGATGACGTCAGCGCCCAATTCCCACAATGCGGTCGGAGCGACCTTGTAACCTGCCCCGTTGGCGCAATCGACCACCAGGCGAAGATTGGACAGGCTCTGTGTTCGAGGGAAGGAAGACTTGACGATCTCGACATAGCGAGCCTGGGCGTCATCCACACGTTTGGCCCGGCCGAGGTCCGACGGGGAAGCCAGCTCTTCGGACAGGGACCCATCCATCAGATCCTCGATCCGCAGCTCGGTGCGGTCATCCAATTTTCTCCCATCGGGACCGAAGAGCTTGATCCCGTTATCATGATAGGGATTGTGCGAGGCCGTGATCATCACACCGAGGTCCGCTCGCAAAGACCGTGTCATCAGCGCGACCGCTGGCGTGGGCAAGGGACCGAACTGGAACACATCCATGCCAACCGAGGTAAAGCCAGCCACAAGCGCCGACTCGATCATATAGCCGGAGAGGCGCGTGTCCTTGCCGATGACAACCGAATGACGACCGGAATGGCGTACAAAATGGCGTCCGGCTGCCATGCCGAGACGCAGCGCGGTCTCGGCGGTCATTGGAAATGCATTGGTCTGCCCGCGCACGCCATCCGTGCCGAAATACTTCTTTCCCATGGCCTCATCCCCGTCGGTCTTGCTTCGTCCTATATAAGAGATGCTGCCTTACGCGAAGTGAATCGTTGTACTGGACGCTGCAATCCCAATACGCTACCCGATGAGCTGATTCATCAAGGGGATAAGAGATGAAGGCAATTCGGAAAGCCGTGCTGCCGGTGGCGGGGTTGGGGACACGTGTGTTGCCAGCTACCAAGGTGATTCCGAAAGAAATGCTGCCAGTCTTCGACCGGCCGGCCATCCAGTATGTCGTCGATGAGGCGCGGGCTGCCGGCATCGAGCATTTTGTTTTCGTTACGGGCCGGAACAAAGGTGCCATCGAAGACTATTTCGACACTGCCTTCGAACTCGAAGCGACACTCGAAGCCAAGAAGAAGACGGCTATCCTGGAGGAAGTCGCCTGCACCAAGCCAGTTCCCGGTTCCATGAGCTTCGTGCGCCAGCAGGCGCCGCTGGGGCTGGGGCATGCGATCTGGTGCGCACGCGAGATCATCGGCGACGAGCCCTTCGCAATCCTCTTGCCCGATGTGCTGGTGCAGGCCCGTCCAAGCTGCCTCGCCCAAATGGTCGAAACCTATATGGAAACCGGCGGCAATATCATTGCCGTGGAGGCGGTACCGGAAAGCGAGGTCGACAAGTATGGCGTGATCGACCCCGCCTCGCGGGACGGCAATCGCCTGCGCATGAATGGCATGGTCGAAAAACCACCGGTCGGCAAGGCGCCGTCCAATCTCGCCATCACTGGACGCTACATCCTCCAAGGCAAGATATTCGAGTATCTTGCGGATCAGGCGGCCGGTGCCGGAGGCGAAATCCAGCTCACCGATGCCATGGCTCGACTGATGCAAACCCAGGACTTTCACGCCGTTGAATATGACGGCGTGTCGTATGATTGCGGAAGCAAGCTGGGGTATCTGCGGGCCAGCCTCGCCTATGCGCTGAAGGATGGTGCGCTGGGCGATGAGGCGCGTGCCGTAGCGCAGGCCGTCCTCGACGCGGCCGGTTGAGACCAATCCAGGGCATGTTCCACGCGGCGCTGAACGCGGGCGCTCTGATTTGCTGCGTTCGCTAGTTCGCCCGCGCCAGGTTGCCCAGATACTTGCCATAATCGGAATTGGCATATCGCGTTGATGCGCGCATCAGACACGCTTGGTCGATCCACCCTTTGCGATAGGCAATCTCTTCCAGGCAGGCGATTTGCAAGCCTAGGCGGCGCTCCAGGGAGCGCACGAATTCCGACGCCTCAAGCAAGGCCTGCGGCGTACCCGTATCGAGCCAGGCAATGCCACGCCCCAGGGTCTCCACGCGCAGGAGACCCTTGTCGAGATAGGCGCGATTGACGTCGGTAATCTCCAATTCACCGCGTGCCGACGGCGTGATGCGGGAGGCAATCTCGATCACATCATTGTCGTAGATATAGAGCCCGGTGACGGCGAGATTTGATTTCGGCGCAGCCGGCTTTTCCTCGATGCTGGTCGCGCGACCTTCGTCATCCACCGTCACAACGCCATAACGCTTTGCATTCGTGACGTGATAGCTGAAAATGGTCGCACCATTACTGGCATGGCTGACCGCGTTCATCAGGATTTCAGACAGGCCATTGCCGTAAAACAGATTGTCGCCAAGGATCAGCGCCACACTGTCATCGCCGATGAATTCGGCACCCAGAATGAGGGCCTGTGCGATCCCTTTCGGCTCTGGCTGGATCATATAAGACAAGCGCATGCCGATCTGTGAGCCATCGCCCAGCAAATGCTGGAACCGATCCTGATCATGAGGCGTGGTGATGATCAGAACATCCTGAATCCCGGCCAGCATGAGGCTCGAGAGCGGATAGAAGATCATTGGCTTGTCATAGACAGGCAGGAGCTGTTTCGACGTGCAGTTCGTCAGGGGTGCAAGCCGTGATCCGCTGCCACCAGCGAGAATAATGCCCTTCAAGATCCCGACTCCACTTGCGATTTTTTCTGCGCCAAAACTCTAGCTCCTATGCAACATCCGTGCACCCGTAACAATTCACCTGAACTGCTTGAAGCTCCGGCCCGCCCGCCGCGCTGACAGGCCGCCCGCCAGCCGGCCGAGACAACCTGATGGATCGCAACGGCCGTATCAATGGTCGGAGCTCGCTCAATTACACTGCAACCGTAGCCATTCCGGGATCGTAGCCATCCATCCGCGCTCTCACCTGGCAGCGGGTTTCGCGCTTGTGTCTCTCTTGAGCATCACGGTAGAAGCTCCACAAAGACGGAAGCCCGTCAACCGGATCGGTCGCAAGGCAGGTAGACGCGCCCTCCGGGATACAGTGAGGGACAGGGATGGCCGAGACGGATTTTGAGATATCGCCGCTGTCGCTGACAGACGCCCGCCTCATCAAACCCCCACGCTTCGGTGATCATCGCGGATATTTCGCTGTTCCGTTCAACCGTGATCAACTCAAGGCGGGTGGTATCGAGGCGGATTTCTGCCAAGATAACCAGTCCCTTTCGCGCGAGGTCAATACGCTGCGCGGCCTGCACTGCCAGATGCCGCCATACGATCAGGCCAAGCTCGTCCGCGTCCTGAACGGTCGCATCACGGACGTGCTGGTCGATGCACGCCGTGGATCGCCGACATTCGGGCAGCACCTCGCCCGCGATCTGGATGCCGAGACCGGATTGCAGGTTTTCGTGCCTCGCGGCTTCCTGCATGGTTTCATCACGCGTGAACCGGATACGGTCGTGCTGTACAAAATCGACAACGCCTATGCACCGGGATCGGACCGTTCAGTCTCTTGGAATGATCCGGCGCTGGGCATTGACTGGGGGCTGGGAACGACCGAACCCGTCCTGTCGCGCAAGGACAGGGAAGCAGTCAGCTGGACCGAGTTCGATACGCCCTTCAGATATGATGCAGGCTAGGTGGACAAAGCGATGAAGCTACTGATCACGGGTGGATACGGCTTTATCGGATCCACGGTCGTCCGCGAGGCCATCGGACGCGGGCATTCGGTCGTCAATCTCGATGCCATGACCTATGCCGCCAATCCGGACAATCTGGCAGACATGGCCGACAATCGGCTCTACGCCTTTGAGAAAGCCGATATTCGCGATGATCGGGTCCTGGACCGGATTTTCGCTACCCACGAGCCCGATGCCGTCCTGCATCTCGCAGCTGAATCCCATGTCGATCGCTCCATCGACGGTCCGATGGCCTTTGTCGAAACCAATGTCACCGGCACCGTGAAGCTGATGCAGGCCTGTCGGTCCTATCTGTCACAGGCGTCGCAATCCCGCCGGACGAATTTCCGCTTCCTCCATATCTCGACTGATGAGGTTTATGGCTCATTGGGGCCGACCGGTGCATTTACTGAAACCAGCCCCTACCAGCCCAATTCCCCGTATGCGGCCAGCAAGGCCGCGTCTGACATGATGGTGCGTGCCTGGAGTCGTACTTATGGTTTCCCGGCTCTGATTTCGAACTGTTCAAACAATTACGGTCCGTATCAATTCCCCGAAAAACTGATCCCCGTTGCCATTCTGAATGCCCTCGCCGGCAAACCGATTCCGATTTACGGCCGGGGCGAGAATGTCCGTGACTGGTTGCATGTCACCGACCATGCCGACGCGCTCCTGACGCTCCTTGAGCAGGGTCGACTGGGAGAAACCTACAATATCGGTGGCAATGCGGAATTGCGGAATATCGACCTGGTGACCCGGATTTGTGCCGAGCTTGATCAATTGCGACCGGACCAGGCGCCGCACAGCCGCCTGATCAGTTTCGTCCAGGACCGACCCGGGCATGATGCACGCTATGCCATTGATGCCGGCAAGATCGAGTCGGAACTAGGCTGGCGCCCCTCGGTTCGCCTGGAGGACGGAATCCGTGACACCGTCAGCTGGTATGTCGACCACCATGAATGGTGTGAGCATGCCCTGCAGCAGGCTTTCGGTGGCGCACACACGCCGCGATTGGGGCTTTCGGGAACATGACCGCTTGCCGGGTCCTGATAATCGGGCGGTCGGGCCAGCTCGCCCGCGCGCTGGTCCGGGCGGCAGAAACCCGCAATGTCGAGGTCGAGCCTGTCGGACGCCCGATGCTTGATCTGGGCGATATCGCCGGAGCCCGGGCATGGCTTCGCGGTCGGCTTCAGGCCCCTGATCGTCCCGACATTATCATCAATGCGGCTGCCTTCACCGCGGTGGACGCGGCGGAAAGCCGAGCCGAACAGGCGAACCGGATCAATGCCGAAGCGCCAGCCATGATCGCCGCAGCTTGCGCGAAGGCCGATCTGCCGCTGATCCATGTGTCCACCGACTACGTTTTCTCCGGCGCCAAGCGCGGCGCCTGGGTTGAGGATGACCCCACCCAGCCGCGCTCCGTCTACGGGCGCACCAAATTGGCCGGCGAGGCCGCTGTCGCAAATAGCTGCGAGAAACACCTGATCGTGCGGACATCCTGGCTCTTCTCCGCAACGCCCCCGAATTTCATGACAACCATGATCCGGCTCGCGCGCGAGCGCCGGGAGATTTCAGTCGTCGAAGATCAGATCGGAACGCCAACGCCCGCGGCGGCGCTGGCATCAGCACTGCTCACGATGTCGGGCCGCGCGCAGGACGATTCGGCGCCCTGGGGGCTCTACCATTTCGGAGGCGACACGGTGATGAGCTGGGCCGGGTTCGCCGAGCGTATCCTCGCCACCGCCGGCCTGACCGGATGCGCCATTCGCCCCATCCCCGGTTCGAAATACCCGACGGACGCGGAGCGCCCCGCCTGGTCTGCCCTCGACTCGAGTCGCCTTGCTGCCGCCTTCGGCTGCCCGCCTGCAGATTTCAATGTCGGGCTGGCGGACGCGGTGCGCGAACATCTGGATGCGCACTGACCAAAAAAACCCGATCATCGCGATCCAACCAGGACCACAGGTCAGGGTCGGCGCCAGCCCCGGAACCAGTCCACAAATTTCTTAAGACCCTGATCCAGACCGATGGACGGCGTATACCCATAGTCTGATTCAAGCTTGCTGGTATCCGCGTAGGTCCGCGTCACATCACCCGGCTGCATCGGACACATCACCTTTTCGGCCTCAACCCCGAGATGGCGCTCGAGCGATTGAATCATGTCCATCAACTGCACAGGCGACGACCCTCCGATATTGTAGACAGCATGACGTCCACGAGCCGGAGAATCGGCAAGCACACGGGACAAGGCCTCGATGATGTCGTCGATATAGGTAAAGTCACGCGCCATATCGCCATTGTTGAAGACCTGGATCGGGCGCCCCGCCAGCATGGCGTCGGCAAAAAGCCAGTACGCCATGTCCGGGCGCCCCCACGGCCCGTACACGGTGAAGAAGCGCAATCCGGTGGCCGGAATATCATAAAGACCACAATAGGCCGCACTCATGAGCTCGTCAGACCGTTTGGTCGCGGCATAGAGCGAAGCCGGAGTCTCAGTGGCATCAGTCTCACGAAACGGGACGGAGGATCGTTCGCCATAGACCGAGCTTGAAGACGCGTAAACGAGGTGTTCAAGCCGATCGCCGAGGCCACGCGCAGCCTCCAGAATCGATAAATGCCCGAGCAGGTTTGAGCGCGCATAGGCAAAAGGCACGTCCAGCGAATAGCGCACACCAGCTTGCGCGCCGAGGTGAAGAATGCGCTCAGGGCGAACATCCGATACCAGCCGCGTGATCGCGGCATCATCAGCCAGATCCAACTTCTTGAAACGAAAGCCGGGATAACGAGCGAGTTGGTCAAGTCGGGCCTGTTTGAGCGCCGGGTCATAATAGGCGTTCATATTGTCGAGACCGACAATATCCTCGCCCTCCTCCAGCCGTGCCCGGGCGGCGTGAAACCCGATAAAGCCCGCCACTCCTGTCACCAGACTTGTCAAACGCCAGTCTCCCCAAGTCGACGCGTAAAGCGCCGCTCATTTCATTCTGGCCGCACCCTGCCGATACGCCAAGCCAAGCATGCTCTTGAACGAAGGTGTTTTGCCCCAATGGGGGGCTGCGCAACAGCCCCCATAAGCATTGAAAACTTCACAACTTGGCAGGACAGGCGAGCGGGGAGACCCAGTGCGCCTCCCCGCCTTCAACCTAAGCCCAGCCGTCCGCGGCCTCGTCGGACAGAACCAGCATTTGAGCATCGCGGGCGTCGAACACATCCAGGAAGTCGTCGCTTGGCCCGTCTGACTCGAAACCGGCTACGTGCGCGCTGAGGCTCGCGGCCAGTGCCAAGTTAGCTGCTTCCGGCAGAGTCAGAGGCTCCATGACCGGGCCCGACTTTTCCCAAGACTCCGTGATGTCGACATCATTGGCCTTGTCGAAGACCAGCTCCCGCATGACCTGGACAGTCTCCGCATTCTTGTCAAAGGCAAGCCGGGTATTGGCCTCATCTCCGCTCAGTGACTCCAGATATGCGAGGTCGCCATCACTCAGATTCGGGTAGATATGAGGGCCATGATCGCCCTCCTTCACGTCGCTGAGCGAGACCATCTCCGGGCGTCCTCCCTCCTCGCTCCAGACGAAGCGCGGATCGATCGGCGCCAGTTCCGGCATCTTGTCCGTATCGAGACCTTCCTGTCCCGCATTGTCCGGATCACCGAAATACTCCGGATGACTGGACGAGCCATCATAGGTGATTGTCTCGACACTGATCAGCTCGACCACACCGTCCGGCGAGCCCGCACGATTGTCGGTCACAACCGTATTGCCGGAACCGTTGGTCGTGACCGAGTAATCGCCCGCCGCACCCGAGAAGACCGCGGTATCATTACCGCTGCCGCCATCGAAAACATCGGTTCCACCGGAGGCGTAGAACGTATCGGATCCGCCATTGCCGGTCAGCGTGTTGTCGGCATCATTGCCGATGAACACGTCATCACCGCCGCCGCCGATCGCATTCTCGATCACCGTGCCCTTGGCGATGCCCACATTGCCGGTCCGGCCCTGAACGCTGGAATAGGCCTGCTCGCGGAGATCAAGGATCTGGTCTGCGCCTGACCCGGAATAGTCCATCGTGTCTTCACCCCCGGAATCGAAAATGGTGAAGCTGACTGGGTTGGAGAACGCAGTCGCGTCGAAAATCGTGTTCCCGGCCGTTGAGTTATAGCCATAGACCGTATCGCCCGTCCGCGTTGTGGTAGAGGCTCCATACATATCGTGAACAGCAATGATGTCAGCGACTTGCGGCCCGATCACATAGCCGAATGACGCATTCACATAGGTATTCTCATTCTGTGAGAAATACGACATCACCGAGCCTTGCCAGGAGTCATTGAGATAGATCGCGTCTACCGCGTAATCGGCGGAGCCATCATACGGCCCGCCATGGCCCAGACCGAGTGCGTGGCCAATTTCGTGGATGTAGGTCTGGAAGGAGTAGCCATCGAGGTTACTGCCGTAAGTATCAAGCCAGTCCGTCCCGACATTGACGCTTGCCGCAGTGATAAAGCCGCCTGAGGTCGAATCCGGCCCCGCAAAAGCACCCTCCTCCTCATCATCAAAAGTGATTTCGCCGCCGACCGAAACTTCATTGAAGGTGATGCCGGTCACATCGGTCCATAATTGCAGCGCTGCCCGCGCGAGGGTTTGCCCTGCCAAGGTGAGCCCGGTGATGTTGACCGAGATCGAATCTCCGGTCGACCGGTCCCATTGAAGCCCCCCGAAGCCATTGGCATTCAGATAGTCACCAATTTCCTGGTAGTTCCACGCGCTCAGCGGGTCCACATGGTGGAATTCAAACGTGTATTCCCCGGTTCGCTCATCGTCGGACCCGCCATCCCAGGAATCGACCTCGATATAATAGGTTCCCGAGGTTTCCGCGGTGAAGGCCAAACGGCTGTCGCGGATCGAACCGAGCGAGATGTCATCATTCTCGGCGATCAAGTTCCCGGACGCGTCGAAGAGGCGGATATAGGGATCCTCGACTTCCTCGGCGCCGGTGCCTGTCAGGTTGAACTCATAGCGTTGACCGGCCACCAGTTCGACCCGGATCCAGTCTTCATCGCCGGCGGTCTCCAGATTGCCGACATAGGAGCCACCCGAAACCATGCTGATTTCAGTCGTGTCGTTGTCCGGGACCTCGGCCGCATCCGTAATGTCATCGACACTGACCGTGACCGACAGATCATTGGTCGCCGAGCCGTCGCTGGCGGTGACGACGAACTCGTAGTTTCCGTCACCATTGCTATCGCCTGGCGCTTCCGCGTCCGGGGCCGTATTGAACGTCACTTCACCGGTGGAGGTGTCAATCGAGAACAGGCCCGCATCGGTTCCGGAGATCGAGTAGGAAACACTATCGCCTTGCGGATCGGACGCCACCGCAACATACGCAGAGGTCTGGTTTTCAGACACTGACTGACTTGCGGCGGACGAGAAGACCGGTGCGTTGGACTCGTCGACATTGGTGACGGTGATAGCAACCGCCTGCGTGTCGGTGAGTGAGCCATCAGATGCGATGACCGTGAAATCATAGACATTGTCTGCGCCATTGTCCGCCGGGCTCTCGAAGTCCGGCGGCGAGAGGAACCTGACAGCACCTGTCGTCGCATTGATCTGGAACAGGGCGGCATCAGTCCCGGTGATCGTGTAGGTGATGGCGTCACCTTCCGCGTCGGTTGCAGCTGCCGTGTATACTGTGCCGGCGCTATTTTCCGCGGTGGAGGCGCTCGCCGCCGATGTAATCACAGGCGCGACATCGTTCACATTGGTCACGGTTATGGCGACGCTTTCCGTATCGGACAGGACGCCGTCAGATGCGGTTACGGTAATGTCATAGATATTGTCGCCACCATTGTCGGTCGGCGCTTCATAATCGGGCGGTGCGACGAAACTGACAGCGCCGGTGCCGGCGTCGACCGTGAACAGCGCCGCATCAGCGCCACCGATCGAATAGGTGATGCCGTCGCCATCACCGTCGGTCGCGATAATTGTATAGGCAACACCCGCGCCATTTTCCGCAAAATTGGTTGCCGAGGCAGAGGTGATCACCGGTGCCGCGTTCACATTGGTGACGCTCACGGTCAAGCTCTGACTGGTCGTGCTCGATCCATCCGATGCCTGGATCGTCAGCTCGTACACATTATCGCCATTGCCATCGCCGGGATTTTCGAAATCGGGCGCTGCAACAAAGCGAAGCTCGCCAGTTGCGGCATCAATCTGGAACAAGGCCCCGTCACCGCCACTGGCAATGGAATAGGTCAGGGTGTCGCCATCCCCATCTGTGGCGGCCGCCGTGTAAAAACTGCCCGCTGTATCCTCCGCCACAGAATCGGTCGCGGCTGACGTGAAAACCGGAGCGAATTCATTGAGATTGGTCACTGTAACGGAGACGCCCTGGGTCGCTGTGTTCGTTCCGTCCGAGGCTCGCACCGTGATCTCGTATACATTGTCGCCATCGCTATCGAGAGGCGCCTCATAGTCAGGCGGGGCAATGAAGCTCACCGCACCCGTACCGGCATCAATCGTGAACAGGGCCGCATCGGCTCCTGTCAAAGAATAGGAAAGGGCCGCGCCCTCCGGGTCGGACGCTGTTGCCGTGTACACTGTGCCGGCGGAGTTCTCGGCGACCGAGGCGGACGCGCCAGACGAAATCGAAGGCGCTTCATTGACATCATTGACGGTTACCGAGACCGTCTGCGTTGTGGATGCCGTGCCGTCATTGGCCCGGATATCAACTTCGTAGACGTTATCGCCATTGCCATCTGCCGGTGCCTCGAAATCCGGCGCGGCGATGAAGCTCAGCTCGCCCGTACCGGAATCGATCGAGAACAATGCGCTATCGCCCCCCGTACCGAGCGAATAGGTAATCGTGTCATTGTCCGGATCTGTGGCCGTCGCCGTATAGACCACATCAGTGCCATTCTCGTCGTAACTCGCGGTCGTAGCGGAAGTGAAGGACGCCGGCCCCTCTTCAACCGGATTGACCGTAATCGCGACATCCTGCGTGACGTCATTGGTGCCATCCGAAGCGGTGACGGTGATGTCATAGACATTGTCGCCATCGGCGTCCGCCGGGTTTTCATGGTCGGGCGCGGCAAGGAAGGTGACGGCACCGGTGCTGGCATCAATCGCGAACAGGGCCGCATCGGTGCCACTCAGGCTGTATGTGAGGGACGCGCCCTCGGGATCCGTCGCCGTTGCTGTGTAAACTGTGCCGGAGCTGTTTTCATCAACTGCCGCACTCGCCGACGAGGTGATCGTCGGGCTCTCGTCCACATCCCCGACGCTGATGGTCACGGTTTGATCGGTTGTATTGACCCCATCCGAGGCACGGATCGTGATTTCATAATCATTGTCGGAACCGGAATCGCCCGGATTCTCGAAATCCGGTGGCGCATTGAAGGTGACGGCACCGGTCGTGCCATTGATGGAGAACAGGCCCGCATCGGCACCGCCCGCAATCGAGAAGGTGACCGTATTGCCATCCGCGTCTGTCGCGGTCGCCGTATAGACAGTGCCCGTTGTGTTTTCATCGACATCCGCGGTCGTCGCGGAGCTGAAAACAGGCGGGTTAGTGTTCGTCGGAGGTGGAGGCGTCGTTGTGCCACCACCGCCGCCACCGCCGCCGCCCGCCGCAGCTCCCAGCAGCCCGGCACCGCCAAGAACGCCCAGAATGGCACCGCCGCCACCGCCCGCTGCCGCTGTAGCGCTGGCGCCCATCAACGCATTGACCTCAAGCGCAGCGTCGGCGAGGTAAACCACACCATCCACGACACTGACATTTTCCGCGGCGATCAGGACGGTTCGGCCATCGGTCATCACGAGCTCGACGGAACCGTCAGCCCCCATCGCAACACGCGAAACACCATCAACCTCAGAAATCGGCGAATATCCGTCCGGGGCGCCTGTCGCATTGTCCTGCGCCTGAGTCCCACCCGCCAAGAGTACCGCTCCGCTGGTGGCCATCGCCGTCGTCAGCAATGCATTTCGGGCAAGATTGCCCCGGATTGTCTTTTTCATGGCAGGCATAGTGATCTCTCCCGACGATCTAGTGTTTCGCAGCTCGAACCCGCGAGACAGCAACGGTGCTGCGCCTGGTTCGTCCACAATGGTCATTCACCAAGACCAATTACGGCCCGGCACCCCAGCTTCCGTCCCGACAGTGTCGGTTTGTGCCCGGCGTACCGGCGAAGCATCACAGAAATTCCCGATCACCACAGAGTGGCGATACACTAAAGTTGACCGCCGCCCGGATGCGGTCAAGGCGTCTCGCGGACGCCACGATCACGCGGTCGCGGCATCCGATCGGTTAGACTCATCAGCTCCAGACGCTGGCGCAGCAGCGAAAAGCGGGCACTGATCACATCCAGTTCCGCGCGCTCATATCCCAGGCGCGCATCAATCAGGTCGGGTAACGTCCCGAGGCCGAACTCGAATTCGCCCGAAATGGCGTCAAAATACTCAAACTGTGACCGCGCAACGGCTTCTCGGCGAATGAGCTGGGCTTGCAACGATATCGTCCGACGAAACGCGATCTCTGCCTGCTCGCGGAGTTCGCGCTGCAGGCTGCGAAGGCCGCTTTCTTCCTGCTCCATCCGCGCTATCGCGCGCTCGTTCCGCGCTTGCAGCGCCTCACCGGTATAGAGCGGCATCGAGAGGTCCACGCCGATCCGGTCCCGTGCATCCCATGTTTCGCTAAAGTCGTCATAGACATAGGAGGCAATACCGACCGCCTCGACGACCGGAAGGCGGCCGCGGCGGGCTCTCTCACGCTGGGCATCCAGAACACGCACGGCTTCCGCTTGAGCCGCGAGTCCGGGATTTTGGGACAAGGTCATATCCACGGCATCATTGATGCTCGCAATGCCCCGAAGCGCCCGCTCAAGGTCTTCGCCGGCGGCCTCGGCATCACAAAACGCGTCCGGGGCATAGCCGGTATACTCGCGAATTCGCGTCGCAGCGCGATCGCGCATGAAACGAAGCTCCAGCACATCGGCCTCGGCCTGCGCCACCTGGGCGGCAATCTGGGCATTGTCCGCTCGCGTGGCACCGCCGGTCGACAACAGGGCTTCGACTGACGCGCGCTGGCGTTCAAAATACGCCCGTCGATCGACGATCACATCCATCATGGCCTCGGCTTCCAGATGCGTAAGATACGCGTCTGCCAACCGTCCAGATGCAGCACTCTCCTGGGCCCGCAGCTCAAACGTCCGCTGCTCGATCGTGCTGTTCGCCGCCTCCATCGCGTAGCGGGAATCGCCGAAATCCCATAAACGCTGGGATATGCGCAAGCCGACCTGGTTCTCGATCTGGCTACCGGTCAGCCCGCTATCCCCGGACGCACTACGGCCAAAGGTAGAAACCTGAGGCAAACGCAAGGATTCGGCTTCGCGGTAATCCGCGGCAGCTTCATCCTGGCGGGCCAGGGCACCGTCGATTTCCGGTGCGCGCTCGGCGGCAATTTGCAGGGCGTGAACAAAGGAAAGACATTCGGCTGACGGAGACTGCGCCTGTAGCGGCGATGACATGATTGCCAGCCCGACCCCGGCCGAAAGGGCTGCATTATGCAGAGTGGGGAAGACGCGGCTCATCGTCATGGAGTCACCCGGTCCGCGCGCCGCGGAAGAGCGACTCGCTGATCGGTTCGAGGAGATAGTCCAGCGTGGTCCGGCTCGAACCAGAGAAGATAAAGACTTCAACCGGCATGCCGGGGATCACGTCCAGCTCACCGAGCCGTGCCGCCTGATCGGCCGGAATGCGGATGCGGACCTCGTAATAGGAAGCGCCAGTATTCTGATCTGTCTTCAGGTCCGCGCTCACGCTGATCACCTCGCCGTCAAGGCGCGGCGTCATCCAGCTCTTGTAGGCCGTGACGCGTGTACGGACGGCCTGGCCTTCATAGACGGCAGCGCGATCAGCTGGCTGGATACGCACCGAAGCCGTCATTTCGCCGGATGCAGGCACGATCTCGAGAATGGCTTCGCCCGGGCGAACAACGCCCCCACGCGTCGCAAAGCGCAGATTGAGGACTTCGCCGCCCTGCGGCGCCAGAACGACTGACCGGTTGAGCACATCTTGAGCGGCGGACAGGCGCTCGGTGGCCTGCTCGAGCTGGCTGCGAACCTCGAGCTGATCCGCGGACACCTGGCGCAGGAATGCCGCTTCCGTCTGTGCGATCTGCCCGGTCAGATCCTCCTCGAGCGTCGCCGCCTGCTGTGCTTCCGTCCGCAATCGGGAGATATCCGCCTCCAGCGTGGCGACATCGCGTTCCATCCCGCGCAACTCATCGAGCCGCGCCATCTGACGCTCATAGCGCTCGCGCATCAGGGAGAGCTGATCTTCGGCAGCCGAGAGCACGCGCCGGGTGACATTTATTTGCTGGGCGTGTAGCTGCCGCGAGGCTTGGGCTCCGTCTCGGCGAGCGGTCAGAACTGTGAGATCGGCCCGGAAGGATTGGGTTTGCTGGCGGAATAGATCACTCTGGCGCGTCACGACCGCTTCGCGCTGAGCCGCAGTCAGTTCGAGCGCATCGAGGGGCGAAAAGTCCGGCTCGTCGCGCCCGTCGCGCAATGCGGCAAGGCGCTGTTGGGAGCCGGTCAGGGTGGCGATCTCCTGAAGCAATTCATCGCGGACCGCCTCAGACGCCGTCTCCTGCAAGGTCAGCAAGGGCTCGCCCGCTTCTACCCTGTCACCGTCACGCACCAGCAAATCCTGGATAATTCCGCCCTCAAGGTGCTGCACAACCTGGCGGTCATTCTCGACCACGATCTGTCCAGCCGCCGGCACGCCTTCGGCCAGCGGCGCGAAGCCGGCCCAGGCGAGGAAACCGCCAAGCCCGACAAGACAGACCAACGCTGAACGCCGCACAAAGCGATCGCCCATCACGCCCGCCCCTTGGTTCCGGTCTGCCATCAGGCGGCCCCTCCGCGACCGGCTGCCTGCCCACCCGCGCCGGGCCCGGTTGCCAGCTTCAGGAATTGCGCCGCCGGCGCCGCCATGACATCGCCGTTACGGACGAGAAGTACCGTTTTGGCGCGTTCAATGACGCGCCGATCGTGGGTCGCCGCAAGAATGATGGCACCGCGGTCGGCGGCCTGACGCAGGGCATTGATCAGGCCCGGCGCGGCTGCGGCATCAAGATTGGCCGTCGGCTCATCGAGCAGGAGCAGGACCGGATCGCCATACAGCGCCCGCGCCAGACCAATCACCTGGCGTTGTCCGGCGGACAAGTGGGTACCGCCCGGTCCGACACGCGTGTCATAGCCCTCCGGCAGGGCAAGGATTGTCTCATGGGCACCTGCAGCGCGCGCCGCGGCAATAATGGCGTCGGTATCCGCTTCGCCGAGGCGCGCGATATTGTCACCGACCGTCGCTGGCAGGAGTTCAACATCCTGAGGGACATAACCGACATGCCGGCCGCGATCGGGGCCGGGCCAGTCGTGAAGATTTCGCCCGCCCAGGCTAATGGTCCCAGAGCCGGGCTGCCAGGCTCCGGCCAGGGTCTGAAGCAGGGTCGTTTTGCCCGCCCCGTTCCCACCGGTCACGGCAATCAATTGCCCGCCGCTGGCGCTCCAGCTGAAAGGCCGGATTTGTGGGCCTTCGGCACCGGGAACTGTGACCGAAAGGCGGTCCAGCTTGAGGTCCGGTTCCGGGCGCGGAAGCGGGGTATATTGCGGCTCCGCTTCAGCGCCATCCAGTCGCTCCATCAGCCCTTTCCACGCTGACCAGGTCTGAATGGTGTTGCGCCAGCCGCCCACGATTTGGTCAATCGGCCCCAATGTCCGGGCCAGAATGATTGAGGAGGCCACAATGGCGCCGGGTGAGATTTGCTGGCTCAGGGCCAACGCGGCCCCGCCGCCCAAAACACCAATCTGCAAAACCTGTCGGGTTGATCGAGAGATTGCAGAAAACTTGCCGTCTTGCTTGGCGGCATCCAGCGAGAAACCCTGACCGGCCTCCTGGGTTGCGCGCCAGCGCCGATAAGCGGCCGGCACAAGGCCCATCGCCGCCATAGCCGAGCGCTGACGCTCAAGGCCGGTGGCGAAATCGCCAGCATTTCGCAAGGCGCCCTGGGAGAACTGCCCGGCCTGGCGCGTGGTGAGCTCGGCCGTGACCGCCACGGCAAACACGACGATAGCGCCGACGAGGCCGATGGCGCCGAGAACCGGATGGATCAAGAAGAGCACGACCAGGAAAAGCGGCGCGAATGGGAGATCCGCGAACGGCATAAGACTACCGGACTGAAGGGCGGTCTGTATGCGCTGCACAGACCCGAGGTCTCGCGCAAGATTTGGCTGCCCCGAATCCGACTCAAACCGCGAGAAGGCGAGCGGAATCAGCAAGGAGTCCAGCTCCTGCCCGGCAAGCGCACTCACGCGCCGCCGCCCGGCTTCTGCTGCGCCGTAGATTCCGAGTAGAAAGACGGCCAACACTGACAGCCAGATCAATGTATCGATCGAGCCCGAGGAGAGCACGCGATCATAGACCTGGAGCATATAGAGCGGCGAAACCAGGAGCAGGATGTTCGAGGCAAGCGAAAATCCGGCCAGCGCCGTAATGTACGGGCGCAAGCGCTGCCTGACCTGCAAGGCAAGGGGTTCCTGCATCTTTACTCCCACTCAGGCGGCAAGCCGACACATCTGCACCTTTCGGGTGCAGTCCGGATCACCACTCCTCCGCTTCGGAAGATAGCGCCCGAACCATGATTTCGCCAGTGCCGACGCGGGTTTGTGTACAGGAATTGAGCGCTATTTGAGCCCGACCCTTAGCAAGTCGTGCAAATGCAGGATCCCGATCGGCCGCCGGTTGCCGTCAACAATGAAGAGCTGGATGATCTTCGGCTCTCCCGCCGTCATCAGGCGCAGCGCGTCCGCGGCCAGCATGCCAGCTTCGCCCGTACGCGGATTCGCGGTCATCACATCACCCGCCTGCTGGTGCACCAGGTCGGCACCCATATGCCGACGCAAATCACCATCGGTGATTATTCCGGCGAGCTTGCCATTCTCGTCAACAATCCCTGCGCAGCCAAAACTCTTGGTCGTCATCTCGATCAGGACTTCACTCATTCGGGCCTTGGCGCCAATCAATGGCACCGCCTCACCGTCATGCATGATGTCGCCCACGCTGGCGAGCGCAGCGCCGAGCGCTCCACCCGGATGGAAGGTCTTGAAATCGGAAGCGGTAAAGCCGCGCGCCTCCAGCAGGGCAACTGCCAGGGCATCCCCAAGCGCCATCATTAGCGTGGTGGACGTCGTCGGAGCCCGGGTTTCGCCGCAAGCTTCCGGGGCGGCCGGAATGAAGAGCCGATAATCACCGGCGCGGCCCAGCGTGCTGTCCGGCTGAGCGGTCATCGCGATCAGAGGCACGCCGAAGCGGCGGCAATAGGCGATCAAATCGCCCAACTCCTTCGTCTCGCCCGACTTGGACAGGGCTAGAACCGCATCGCTGGTTGCGATCATGCCAAGATCGCCGTGGCTGGCTTCGGTCGGATGAACATAATAGGCCGGCGTTCCGGTGGAGGCGAGCGTGGCCGCGATCTTGCGCGCAACATGACCGGACTTGCCGACCCCGGCGCAGATGAGACGTCCTTCGAGCCGGCTGAGGCGCTCGATCGTCTCCGCGAAATCTGACCCGATGGATTGCTCGAGCGCGACCATGCCGTCTCGTTCGGTTGCAATGACACGGCGGGCGGATTGCACGGGATCATTGTTGGACATGCCGTCTCCTCTCGGTCGAGCCGCTCGCTCAAAGTAAGGCGACGCCGGATCACGAGACCCCATACCAGAACCGCGCACGTCCGGGGAAGAGACGTGCGCGGCTAGTGCGGCAGGATGCGAGCTGGCCCTTGGGGGACGGTGAAGAGCCTCACATCGGGTCGCCGCTCATCGGGGCGGATAAGTGATGCCTTGGGTGTGGGTTCTTGAGAGAACCAGGCTCGCCCCGGAAGCTTTACTCGTTTTATAACACAACCTGATCGCGAAGCCTAAGCAAAATCTTGAACCTGTGGCCTCGCTGGCGAGCGCCTTGCCCCACGAACGCTACCGGGCTATCGCTGCGCGAACGGGGTCAAACTAGGAGGCGACTCATGCCGCAACTCGCCCTCATCCGGCACGGCCAGAGCGAATGGAATTTGCAGAACCGCTTCACCGGCTGGGTGGATGTCGACCTGACCGATGAGGGAGTCGCGCAAGCGAAGCGCGCCGGCGACCTGCTGGCCGAGTCCGGCTTCAAGCCCGAGCACGCTTTTGTCTCCGTGCTCAAGCGCGCCATCAAAACCCTCAACTTCACGCTTGAAGGGCTTGATCGCCTGTGGATCCCGGTAGAAAAGTCCTGGCGACTCAATGAGCGCCATTACGGCGCGCTCGCGGGGCTCGACAAGGATGAAACCCGGGCCAAACATGGTGACGAGCAGGTCAAGATTTGGCGACGGTCCTTCGACACGCCGCCACCGCCGCTGGCCAAGGACCACGCCTATCACCCACTCAACGACAATCGCTACGCGAATGTCCCACAGGATCTTCTGCCGGCCTCGGAATCCCTGAAGTCAACGCTGGATCGGGTCGAGCCCTACTGGATTTCCGACATCCTGCCGCGCCTGCAACAGGGCGAGTCCCTGGTGGTGGCCGCGCATGGCAACAGCCTGCGAGCCCTCGTCAAACTCCTGTTCAAGGTGTCCGATCCGGACATTATGGAAATCGAGGTTCCGACGGGCAACCCGCTCCTGATTGACCTCGAGGATGATAACCTGACCATCATCGCGGCTCGCTACCTCGATCCGGATCGCGCCAAAGCCCTGCCACCCATCCCGGACGCATGAGCCCGGTCGACGACCGGCGCTATATGGATTTGGCACTGGCCCTGGCGCAGGCTCAGCAGGGCCGCACCGCGCCTAATCCCGCCGTGGGCTGTGTCCTGGTCAAGGCGGGTCGCATCCTCGCCACCGGATCGACCCGAAATGGTGGACGCCCGCACGCCGAGCGCGTTGCGCTGGACAAGGCGGGTGATGCAGCACGCGGCGCTACCGCCTATGTAACGCTGGAGCCCTGTGCCCATCACGGACAAACGCCGCCCTGCGCTCAGGGTCTGATCGATGCTGGCATAACGCGTGTTGTCATCGCCTGCGGGGACGATTTTCCAGAAGTCTCGGGCAAGGGTGTGGCAATGCTCAAAGCCGCCGCAATCGCGACTGAAGTCGGACTTCGCGAAGCCGATGCCCGCGCGCTGTATGTCGGCTTCTTCCAACGGCTTGAAACAGGCCTTCCGCAGGTCCGGGTCGATGACCGGGTGCAGGGGTATGACGCCGTGCTTGAGGCGCTCACCCCCGAAGCGGCGGAAAAGGAGGTCCGGGCCCATGGCCGCGCCGGGTTGAACCGCATCCGGATCGCCCCCGACCACCCCCTTGCCGAACGCGACTGGCGGCCGCCCGGACCCGCTTGACAGCACACTGGATGTTAACCGTCTTCCCATAGGATGTCCGACTGGAAATGACACCGACAGGACCGCGCCGATGACCGGCCGAAAGATTGAGTACAAGACACTGACCCAGGACGAAGTCGACGCGATCTGCGCGCGGCACGAGCGCCTGTGGTCGGGCCGGTCCGGCGGCGCGCGGGCCAACTTCGCTTACACGATCCTCGAGGATCTGGTGCTGGCCAATCGCGATCTGTCGGACGCCGATTTCAGCGGCGCTGTCCTCCGCGGCACTATCCTTTCCGGCTGTACCCTGAACAGTGCGATCTTCTTCGCAGCCGACATGCGACGCGCCAATCTGGAAGGCGCCTCCCTGCGTCGCGCCGATCTGCGCGGTGCGATCATGCGTGGCGCCAACCTGACCGGCGCAGACCTGACCGAGGCTGATCTGCGTGAAGGCGCAATCGCTCAGATGGACAAGGAAAAGGGCCTGGCCATCCTGACCCACAAGTCCCAGGAGAACGATGCCGGCACTGCCAATTTCACCGGGGCGAATCTGTCGGGCTCCAAAATGGCCGGTATCGCGGCTCAAAAGGCCGACTTCACCGACGCCATGCTGCTGGGCACGCGGATGATCCGCGCCAATCTTCGAGGCTCGTCTTTCCAGGGCGCAAATCTGGAAGGCGCCGACCTTTCCGGGGCCGACCTGACAGACACAGATTTCACGCACGCTGTATTGATCGGCACCAAGACTGTCATGGCCAAGAAGCAGGGCATGAATACCGAAGGCGCGCTGACGAGTGCACCCGTCGGCATTGATGCGTCGGAACTGGAACACCCGGTTGCCGAACAGATCGCAGAACATGTTCGGTGGTGCGATACCAACGGAAAGGAGGGTAAGCCCTCCCTGTTCGATGGTACCGATTTGCGCGGCCTGAATTCACTCGCGGGCAGGACGCTAACGGCCTTCCATGCTCGCGGCGCGACACTCTACGGACTTGATCTGGAAGGCGCGCAATTACAGGGCGCACGCCTGGAGAAAGCCGACCTGAGGATGGTCAGCCTGCGCGGAGCAGATCTGCGCGGCGCCGACCTGACAGGTGCCAATCTGTCCAATGCAGACCTGCGTGACTGTCAACTCGGCCCACTCCTCCTTGAGGGCAATCGGCTTCTGCCAGCCTCGCTCGCGGGCGTGCGGGCGCGTTACACAGATTTGCGTGGCACCGATATGCGCCAGGCCAAGGCGACCGGCGCAGATTTTTCCTATGCCATGTTGAACGGTGCCAACGTGAAAAAGGCCATCTTCAATGGCTCCTGTTTTACAGGCGCACGGCTTGACGAGGACTTCGTCGAAGCGGCCGAGTCGATCGACGGGGCGGTTGATTTCAACGCCGCCTGACAAGAACAATACCCTCAAGTCACAAAGAGAAGGCGGCAAGCATGCGCTCACCGCCTTCAGGGTCAATCGGAGGGAAAATCAGTGTCCGTCAGTGACGGGTCAGGCGGCCTTGGTCTTGCCACCTTCGATCAGCTTGGCACGGGTTGAACCCGCACCGGACTTGATTTCGATCCGTTTTGGTTTGGCCGCTTCCGGCACTTCCCGAACCAGACGAATCTGCAGGAGCCCGTTCTTCAAGCCGGCGTCGGCCACTTCGACATGGTCGGCCAGATGGAAACGGCGCTCAAAGGATCGCTCGGCGATCCCGCGATGCAAGAAGCGGCGATCATCGCTGTCCGGCTTCTCGCCATTCTTGCCGGAAACGGTCAGCACAGTTTCCTGCACCTCGACAACGAGATCCTCTTCACCGAACCCGGCCACGGCCAGCTCGATCAGATACTCATCATCGGCGACGTGTTGAATGTTGTAGGGTGGGTAGCCTTGGGACTCGATCTTGGTGGCCGAGTCCATCATGTCCGCGAGTCGGTCAAAGCCGACGATCGAGCGGTAGAGCGGGGTGAAATCAACAGTACGCATATCAGTCCATCCTCCTTCAGAGCGATAAACAGGCCCGGCGGACCGGACGGTTGAAGAAAAGCCAGATCAAATCGAATCCTGGCTGGTCTGGCGGGCCCCTTTTGGCGACCCGTGCCGTCTATTTGGGTAGCGATTTCGCCCCCCGCAACCCCCCGCATTCAGGATTTGCGAAAGGGCGCGCCCTTGGCTACCAATTGCCCCTCACACACAGGAGTTTTCCAACATGCGTCACGCTCACTTGCTCGCGCTTCTTGCCGGTACGGCCATTCTTGCTGCCTGCAGCGGCGGCTCCGATGAACCCGCTGACCGCCCCGACGCTGAAGCCACGACAGAAACCGAAGCCGTGTCGGAAGCTGCGGAACCCGTCATCCAGGAAGCCGCGGCTCCCGACTTCTCCGAGATATCAGTCGTCCTTGAGGGCGATTGGCGGGCTGAAGACAGTCAGCGTGATACCTGGCGCAATCCTCGCGAGACACTGGAATTCTTCAATGTCGACCCGAGCGGCACGGTGGTCGAAATCTGGCCAGGTGGCGGCTGGTATACCGACATCCTGGCCCCCTGGATCAACGCCAATGGCGGCCAGTACATCGCCGCACATTTCAGCCCGGAATCCTCCAGCGGGTATCGTCAGCGTTCCCGCGCATCCTTCGACGCAATGGTCGCCGACACGGCGCTCTATGGCGAGGTGATGACGGTCGACTTCAATATGGAAACCCCGCTGGCCCTCGAGCCGGGCTCGGTCGATACAGTCCTGACCTTCCGCAACATCCACAACTGGATGGCCCGTGGCTTCACCGAACGCGCCCTGGCAGACTTCCACACGGTCTTGCGCCCGGGGGGTGTCCTGGGTGTGGTTGAACACCGCTTGCCCTCCACCCGAGAGCAGGACCCGGGCGCTTCGAGCGGCTACGTTCAGCAGGCTTATGTTATCGCGCTCGCCGAGGAAGCGGGTTTCGAGTTTGTGGGTGCGTCCGAAATCAATGCCAACCCGGCCGACACAGCTGACCACCCGCTGGGCGTCTGGACCCTTCCTCCGGTTCGCCGCAATCCATCTGAAGACAGCGAAATGGCCGCTGATTGGGATCGCGCGCCTTATGACGCCATTGGCGAGAGCGACCGCATGACACTGCTCTTCCGCAAACCCGTTTCGACGGATGCGGGCGAGTAATGCGCATCAGCGCCCTTATCATCGCAAGTGTGCTGACCGGCTTCCTGTCGTCGATTGCCCTCGCGCAATCGGTCGAACGGGAAGCCGGGCCACTGCCACGCTTTTTTCCGCACCAGGAGACTTATCTCGAGATCGAAGCTGAGCGGCGAACGCATTTCCGCCTGACCTACACTGTCGCCTCCGAGGCCGGCATCCCGCCGTCGGAAATCGAGATGTGGTACGAAAAGGATGGGGCCCGCGTGTCATTCGAGATTGATGAGCACGGCCGCATCGCCCATCGGCCAGACGCGGAAACGCTGGCGGATGCCCCATCCGTTTTCATCAACCAGGAAGGCGGCGGCATGTCCTTGAACATGCAGTTCGAGGCCACTCTACCCGACGGCCCCAACTATGCCGCGGCAGATCTGAATCTGGCGCTGGGACAAGCCAATCACGCCATGCGCGAGGCCGCAGGCGTTGCCGCTCTTTTCGCCCCGAATTTCCGGACCCTGATCTTTGTCTTCGACGGTCCCGCCCCGAGCGCGACGGCCATCATGGCGGACGGATCAACACGTCCGCTCACGGCTCAGGAGAACCGGGTCGTCATCCGCCCTCGAGACCGGGCCATGCGCAACCTCGCGCGGATCGAACTCGGTGAGATGCCCGCTCGGGTCCTGCTTGATAGCTAGAGCGCAGCGGGCGCAAGGCGATCAAGCGCCTGATCCAGCAGATCCCTGTTGGCCGCAGCTACGACCTGGCCGCCGCGCGAAGGATCGCCGCCCCGCCAATCGGTCACAACGCCCCCCGCACCGGTAACGACCGGGATGAGCGCCTGGACGTCATAGATTTGCAGCCCGCTCTCTACGACCAGGTCGATCCCGCCGGACGCCAGCATGGCGTAGGCATAGGCGTCGAATCCAAACCGGCAGAGGCGCGCCGCACCGTGAACGGCCTCGAACGCCTCACGCTCCGAACCTTCAAAGAGATAGGGGTCCGTACTGGCGAGAATGGCCTGGTCCAGCGATCGGCAGGTCGAGACCGCCAGCGGCCTGACATTGCCGCCATGATTACATTGCGCGCCCCCCGGCCAGCCGGAAAATCGCTCGCCGATATGGGGCTGGTCAATGACGCCGAGCTGCGGCTGCCCCGCCACTTCGAGCCCGATCAATACCGTCCATGTGGGAAGCCCGGCGATGAAGGCGCGCGTGCCATCGATCGGATCCAGCACCCAGCGGCGGTCGCCGCTCCCACGACTTGTGCCAAACTCCTCACCAAGGATGCCATCCTGCGGCGCGAGGCGCGCCAGAACATCCCGCATTGCCTTCTCGGACGCACGATCGGCTTCCGTGACCGGGTCGAACCCCTCGCTCAGCTTGTTGTCGATATCCAGATGTGTCCGGAAATAGGGCTTGATGGCCGCGCGCGCTGCATCCGCCATCGCGTGCGCGATCCGGAGATCGGACTGGAAATCATGATCAGACATGGCAGGGCGCCTAGCACGACCTGCAGGCCGGTGCCAGACGCCTTGATACCAATCCTGGAAAAGATCAGGCCGCGTCGTTCGCCGCTTCTTCCGGTTCAAGCGATTTGGCCAGTTCCAGCAGACGCTTGCGCGGACGTTCGCCAAGCCGGTAGTAGGCTCGGATCAGGTCCACCGTCTCCTTCTGGGAGAGCACATCTGCAGCCAGGGTCTCATCGCCGTCCGTCTCGTCGCGCTTGGACAGACCTTCATAGAAGTACTGCACTGGTACATCGAGGGATTCAGCAAGCTCGAAGAGCCGGCTGGCGCTGACCCGATTGGCGCCGCATTCATATTTCTGGATCTGCTGGAAACGGATACCGACCGACTCGGCCAGTTGCTGCTGGGTCAGGCCCAGAAGGCGGCGCCGGCGGCGCAACCGTTTACCCACATGAAGATCGATATCATTCGTCATAACTACTCGCCGCCTAATCTTCGCGTCCCAAAATGCGCCGGTATGGGACGCACACCTCACAGGGGAGCAAAGCGCGTGCCGGGCGAAGGCTAAAGCCAGTCTTCGCCTGAAATGGGCATGATTATGGCTTGAGGCGAGCCGACCAGTCGGTCTCAGTTAACGCACTGACAAATTGACGCATTTTGGCAATAAAGTCTGCGTGATCGGGGCGCAGAATGACCCGGTTCTCGTCCATATAGAGACCGCGGTTGATCTCGATCTGGATCACATTCACCCCATCCGAAGGCCGGCCATAATGCTCCGTCGTATAGCCGCCGGCATAGGGAATGTTCCGAACTGTGACGAAACCCTGATCGCGGAAGATCGCCTCAATACTGTTCGTCAAAGCCTCGCTGCAGGAAGTACCGAAGCGATCGCCAAGGACGATATCGGCGCCGCGGCCGCTCAGAGCGGGCATGGAATGCATGTCGATCAGGGCCACACACCCGAAGCGGGCGTGCAAGGCGTCGATCTCGGCTTGCAGCGCCTGGTGATAGGGGAAGTAAAATCGCGCCAACCGGTCCTGCGCCTCGGCGAATCGAAGTCGGCGCCGGTATAATGAGCGCCCCTCGGCGCCGATCCGCGGGATCACGCCCAGTCCCGACGCGGCGCGTCGCGACGGCGCGATATCCGGTTCGGGCACACGGTCGGCGAACATGCCGGGATCCAGTTCACCGCTCGATCGATTGACATCCACAAACACGCGGGGAAATTTGGCGCATATCGTCGTGACGCCATATTCTGGCGCGAAATCAATGAGCTGGTCCACATATGCATCTTCAGATCGTCGAAGCATATCGACGGATAGTCTTGTAGAGCGACTCAATACAGCATCATACTCGCGCCCGGAATGGGGGGAGGCGAAAATGAGCGGACGCGTCTGATCATGCATCGGGCGCCCGATCCGGACCACGCGCTGGTCCTGATCCGGCTGCTGGCCTGCCTCCGTGGTGAAAATGGTTGGAATAGGGTTTGCCATTGACAAACAGTGGTCAGCTGCATCTCGCTGGTCAAGCATGCGCGGCGTTCAGCTCGCTTTTACCAGATGGGTTTAATGTGCGCTCACGTTGAGATTTCGCAAGGGTGGGAACCAAAATGGCAAAGATTCTTCTCGCGGAAGATGATGACTCGATGCGCGACTTCCTCGCCAAGGCGCTGAAGCGCGCCGGACACGAGGTATTGGTGTGCTCGGATGGCGAGGAAGGCCTGGATGCGATCGGTGAGCAGCCGGCGCAGTTCGATCTTCTGCTGACCGATATCGTCATGCCGGGCGTGGACGGTATCGAGCTGGCCCGTCGGGCCGCAGAGATCGACCCCGCGCTCAAGATCATGTTCATTACCGGCTTTGCCGCCGTGGCCCTCAATCCGGGCTCCGGCGCGCCGACCAATGCCAAGGTTTTATCCAAGCCCTTCCACCTGCGCGAGCTGGTCGATGAAGTGGCCCGGGTGATGGCTGCCTGATCCGGCCAAACCAGACCCTTATCAAGCAAAGCGCCGCCCGATCGGGCGGCGCTTTTTTTGTTCGGGCATTGAGGTTTGCGCAAAGAAAAGGGGCCGCCCGAAGGCGGCCCCGATCCTTGTCGTCGAAGGTCTGGAGACTACCAGGCCTTGCGAACGTTGACGTAGAGGCGACGGCCTAGGAGGTCGTAGCCAGAACCGAGCACTTCACTGCCCGAACCCTGGGTGGCACCAGAGGCGTTCTGGTCAACCACAGCCGGGTCTTCGTCAAACAGGTTGTTGACGCCGACGGTAACGCCCCACGTGTCCATTTCCCAGTTGGTGGAAAGGTCGTGGTAGTAAACCGCATCCCAGCTGTCGACAGCGTCGCCGCCGAGCTCGGATGCTGCCTCAAGACGCTCACCGTAATTGACGCCGACGACGTTGGAGATGGAAGCCTGTTCGCCCACATAGCGGACGCGCCAGTTGATGTTCCAGTCACCGAAGTCAAAGCGGTTGTTCACGGTACCGCGCCATTCCGGGTTACCCCAGTCACCAACGAAGTTGTTGGTGTCAGAAGCAGACGTGGTCTGGCTCAGGATCTCTTCGGACTTCGTGAACGTACCGTTCATGTCGTAGTTGAAGCCACCGAACAGATCGATGTCCATGTTGAAACGACCGTTGAAGTCCCAACCCGTCGCTTCCTGCGTCGCAACGTTGAACGGTGTGTTGTCAACGAGCAGCAGCTGACCGGTGTTCGCGTCACGCGTACGGCGTGCACAGAACGGGTCGTTCGGGAAGTTGGTCGAGTTGTAGCACTGAGACAGCGAGAAGGCCGTGCCCGGGATCGCGATGGAGTCCTGGACTTCGATACCCCAGTAGCTGACACGCAGCGAAGCATCGAATGCATCAGTGAACGGCTGGTCGAAAACGAAACCGAGCGAGAATGCGTCGGACGTTTCCGGCTCGAGACCCGGGTTACCTGCACGGAAGGCCTCGATCGAGGACACGCCATTCAGGCCCAGAGCCGTCGGATCGACGCCTTCAGCCACACAGTTCGCAAGCACAACCGGATCACGACCATCATTGGCCGGGTCGTAGACGCCGCTATTGTTGGCAGCCGTCGGAACCACACACGGATCGGAGAAGCCCGAGGCAAAGCCGGTCTGGCCGCCCAGGAACAGCTCGCGAAGGTTCGGAGCGCGGAAGGACGTACCCAGCGTACCATTGAAGGTCAGCGTATCATTGACGACCCAGGCACCACGTACCGAGTAGGTGGAGTTCTGACCGTAGAACTCGTGGTCGGTCAAACGACCGGCCAGGTCCACCGTGATGTCTTCAGCGAAGGCAGCACCGGAAACGAGCGGAACCGAAAGCTCGCCGTAATACTCGGTCAGGGACGCTTCACCAACAGAGCGACGGTCGGCGAAGTAGCCAGCCGCACGACCTTGCGAGGTCACGGTGTCCGTACCGGAGTCGAGCGAGTCACGACGCCATTCGATACCGAACACGGCGTTCACTTCACCAGCCGGCAGTTCAAAAACCGGACCGGTGGTGAAACCGCCCATGATCAGCTGATCAACGGTGGTCGTGGCCGTACGGTCGATACGCAGGAAGTCATATTCTTCCTGGGAACCGAAGTGCGGAGCCGAAACACCGTCCTGCGGGTACAGGTTCTGGTGGAAGAGGTTGACCGGCACACAATTGCCCGGGTTCAGGAAGCCGAACAGGGTGACGTTCGAGTTGTCGTAACCACAAACGATTTCACCGCCTTCGACACGGGTCGTAGCGATGGTTGCGGTCAGACGGTCTTCGTCAACCTGCGGACGGCGGGAATAACCAATCGAACGCGTATAGCCGGCGAACATCTCGTAGGACCAAGACGGAGCAAAGCTCCAGTCACCCTGCAGACCCGTCATGAAGCGGGTGTACTGGGTTTCCACGTCGATGTTGGAACGTTCGATCGGCGAAGCAAAGATCGGAACAACATCGAAGCCGAACGGGTTGAACGGGTTGGAAGCGCCCACGGTCGGGAAGATCTGACCATGGTAACCGGAGCGGTAGGTCGTCTGCGAGTTGGTGTGAAGCAGCTCGGTGAAGACCGTCACGTTTTCCTGACCCAGGATGCGGTCGATCGTGTAATCGCCCGTAAACAGGAAGGAGTAACGCTGGCTGTCCGGAATAACGTCCGTGGCTTGGTCAAGGTAGGACGAACGGTTTTGCTCATCCGTCGAATTGCCGGTTGACCAACCGATGATCGGGTTCACGAAGTTCGAGGTGCCCGGCGTGGAGTACACGTCGGTACTGAACAGACCCGGGTTGGCGAAGTAGGACGCCAGGTTCGGAGAACCATCAACATAGTAGTTGAAGGTACGGATACGGTTGATGATGGAGCCTTCGCACTCGGACAGCAGCGAGCCGTCAGCCGCGATTTCGATGTCGCGCGAGCAGTACAGGCCATCGGTCGGATCGTAGTTGTAGTCACGATCCTGAACCTGCAGGCGCTGCTGGTGGAAGTATTCCATGGAGAACATGAAACGGCCGTTCTCGGAAGAATCGCCCATCGTCATGTTCCAGCGGTGCGAACCACCACCGGACTGTTCCGGCGTGGACGTCACGGCACCAACGCGGAAGCCATCGAACGAATCGTTCAGGATGACGTTGACCACGCCGGCAACGGCGTCAGAACCGTAGACCGAAGACGCACCATCCAGCAGGATGTCGACGCGCGCGATGGCGTCGGTCGGGATGATGTCGAGGTTCGGCAGCGACGGAGCGCCTTCAACGCCCGACGGAGCGACACGACGGCCGTTGATGAGAAGCAGCGTCTGGTCAGGATTGAGACCACGCAGCGTAATGGTGTTCGAACCCGGGCCGGCGTCGGTGACGAAAGCACCGGCGATGGCGTTGTCGAGCTGGACGCCCTGGGCCACGGACGACGTCTGAAGGATTTGCGCGGCGTCGATCAGACCGGCGTCGCGGATTTCTTCATTGTCGATGACCTGGAGCGGAGCCGGCGAGCTGAACGCATCGCGGCGGATACGAGAACCGGTGATGACAATGGTATCATCACTGGATTCTTCAGCCTGCTCGTCTTCGTCCTCTTCCTGGGATTGTGCGTAAGCCGGCGAGATGGTCAGACCGGCGGCAGCAAAGCCAGCGAGGATGGTGGAGCGCAGAAGACGCTCCCGATCCCAAATATTGCTCACGATTGTACCCCTTTGTTACGTGTCACCCGGATCCGCTTTGGCACAGAACTCGGGATGGTTGGGTTAAACCCTACCTCGCCTGACTATGTCGGAGGGGACTGCGGGATGAAAGCGGGAGTCGCGGTGTCGCCGCATTTCCGTCCTAATTGTTGCAAAAAAGTCATAGGCCATTCAGGGGCCGGACAGACTCCGGCCATGCGCGGCCTTCACGTGTTTGCCCGCAGGGTCGGAACGGATTTCCGGCCTGTCTGCAAATCGGGTGCGAGAGACGGCTTGCGCTCCGCCAAAGGTGGGGTTAGAACCCCGGCTCTCTTGAGACGGATGGGCGATTAGCTCAGCGGGAGAGCACTTCGTTGACATCGAAGGGGTCACTGGTTCAATCCCAGTATCGCCCACCATCAAGTCTCAGGCCGGTATGACCTCCGCAAAACCTCCCGCAGCTCCCGGTATCAACAGTTCGGCCAGAAACCCGCGCATTCCCGCAACAGCCGGCCTGCCCTACGACACGATGTCAGGCATGTTCAGGCACCTGCGGTCCGAGGGAATGGCGTCTGACAGCGACCCGCTCTCGCTCGACTCCATCCGCCTGACACGACGCTATGCCATCTGCCTTGTGCCGCGTTCCGGGTCGACCTTCCTGACCCATCTGATCAAGGAGACCGGCGCTTTCGGCAATCCGAATGAGTGGCTGGGCTTCCCGATCGTCGAGGATCAGGCCCGTGAAACCGGCGCGGATGACTGGGACACGCTGATCCGGCGCATGCTGGCACGCCATGCCTCCGCGACCGGGGTCAGCGGGATCGAGCTGGCTCTGGCCCACCTCACCTGGGGCCGGGAGGCAACGGGACGACAGGATATTCTCGACCCGGCCTGGACCTATTTCTACCTGCGCCGCCGCAATATTGTCCGCCAGGCGATCTCCATGCATGTCGCCCATCAGTCCGGCGTCCTGCACTCCTTCCAGATGAATGATGATGCACGCAAGGTCCGCGATGCGGTCATGTATGACACGCCGGCGCTTCGCAGCTGGGTCAAATTCCTGCAGGACGAGGAAATGAAATGGGAGCGCGAGTTCGGCCGGATCGGCATTGAACCGGTCCGCTTGTATTATGAGGATATCACGGCCCGGCCGGAACGGGTGATCCGCCTGTTCTCGAATATCCTCGGCCTGGATGCCACACCGCCCGTGAAAGACAGCCCGATAAAACGGGTCGGGACCTCGCGCACCGACGAGTGGGAAGCGCGTTATCGCGAAGAAGACGCCGATTTCCTCGCCGGCCTCGCAATACATCGTCCCTTCGTCCACACGCCGGTCTCGATGAGCTGACCCGGCGGTTGCAAACTGCGCGTGCGCCCTACCGCTCAAGCCCCGTCATCGCTATCTCTCGCAGTCGACAAGGGAGAGTGTGATGGAAGACCGGCTGCGCGACGCGCTCAAGACGATCACCGAACAGCAATCCGGGCGTGACCTGATCGATGCAGCTCGCATCGAAGCGGCGGGCATCGCCGGTGACACGGCCACGATCATTGTCAAGCCACCGGTCGCCGGCGCACCCGACCTCGACCGTCTTCAGCCGCAGATCGAAGCCGCCATTGCGGCGCTTGACGGCATCGAACGAGTCCGGGTGGTCATGACCGCCCACCGTGATGGCCAGGTGGCCAAGCCAGCGGCTCGCCCAGCGCCCCGAAAACACACAGCCGCGCCGCGCGAAAAGCCGGCCAAACGGATCATCGCAGTCGCCTCGGGCAAGGGCGGGGTCGGCAAGTCGACGATTGCCGCCAATCTCGCCGTCGCCCTGGCGCGTGAAGGCCTGAAAGTCGGCCTGCTCGATGCCGATATTTACGGTCCCTCAGCGCCGCGCCTGTTCGGGCTGACCGATGTCGAAGGCCTGCGCAAGACCGATGCCGGCGTGCAACCGGTCGAGGCACACGGCGTGAAGCTGGTTTCGATGGGCTTTGTGGTCAAACCCGGCGCCGCGGTGGTCTGGCGCGGCCCCATGGTCCAGGGCGCGATCCGGCAATTCATGATGGACACCGACTGGGGTCAGCCTGATGTGCTGATCATCGACATGCCGCCGGGCACGGGCGACGCCCAGCTCGCCATCGCCCAGGACATGCCGGTCGACGGTGCGGTCATCGTCTCCACCCCGCAGGACCTGGCGCTGGACGATGCCCGCAAGGCGATGAGCCTGTTCGAGCAGACCCATGTTCCCCTGCTCGGCATGATCGAGAATATGAGCGTCTTCCTCTGCCCGCATTGCGGTGAAAGCAGTCATATCTTCGGTGAAGGCGGTGCCCGGGCCGAAGCGGAACGCATGGGCCTGGCCTATCTCGGCGATATTCCACTACACCCGGAATTGCGCGCCCGCTCGGATGCCGGCGAACCGGCCGCCCTCGATGACGGTCCGGTCGGCAAGGCCTTCCGCAAGGCGGCCCTGGCCGCGCTCGAGGCCGCCGAGCAGGCCAACAAGCCCGCGCCGGAAATCGTTCTCAGCTAGTCGGCACGGCCAGTCTCAGGCCGCCGGAAACGAGCCCGTCCGGAGCCTGGACCCCGAAGATGTCCGCGAGTATGTCCGGACTCAAGGCCCGAGCCGGCGCGCCGTCGGCCCGGACCTGTCCGTCCGCGAGCACGATGACCCGGTCAGCCCGGCGTGCGGCCAGCTCCAGCGCATGCAGCGACACAATGACCAACGCGCCGCGCGCCGCCTCCTCGGCAAGAATTTCAAGCACACTGAGCTGATGGCGGACATCAAGCGCCGCTGTCGGCTCGTCGAGCAGGATAGTGTCGGCGCCTACGCTCAAGGTCCGGGCCAGCAGGACCCGGGCCTGCTCACCGGATGACAGGGTGTCGAATTGTCGGCCGGCGAGATGCGTGGTCGCGGTCTTCTCCAGCGCTGCATCAACGGCGTCGGCGTCGGCCGGGGTCAGGCTTCGCAAGGGTTTGAGATGCGGGATGCGGCCCAGGGCGACCAGACGGCGCACCTCGATCGGCCAGGCGGTGCGACCGTCGGGCGGCAGATAGGCGATGGCCCGGGCCCGGTCACGGTCGGCCAGGCCGGAGAGCGGCCGACCGTCATGGATCACCCGACCGCGCGCCGGCTCGGCCAGGCCCGCCAGCAAGCGCAACAGGCTGGACTTGCCGGCACCGTTTGGACCGACAAGCGCCACCAGCCCGCTCCGGTCGAAGGACAAGGAGATGTCCGCGAAGAATGGCCGCGGCCCGGGTTGATAGTGAACCGCATCAAGAAGGAGTCGGGTCATGGTGCACGCCTTTGTGTGTGCCGGACCAGCCAGAGAAAGAATGGGGCACCGATCAGGGCCGTCAGGACGCCGAGATAAAGCGGGATGCCGGGCCCGGACAGCAGGCGCGTCGCCAGGTCGGCGAGGACGATCAGCACCGCGCCGCCGAGGGCTGACGGCAGGATCAGGGCCCCGGCGCGCCAGGCCACCAGCGGTCGCAATATATGCGGCACGACCAGGCCGACAAAGCCGATCGCCCCGGCAACCGCGACACCGCCGCCGACCGCCAGGGCGGTTCCGAGTACGACAGCCAGGCGCAGACGCCCGAGCCCGATCCCCAGCGAGCGCGCGGTGTCTTCGCCGAGGCCCAGCGCATCCAGTCCGCGCGCCAGCGGCATCAGCACAACAAGCCCCGCGAGGATGACCGGCGTCGCGAAGCCCACCTCGGTCCAGCTGGCATCGCTCAGCGAGCCCATCAGCCAATAGGCGATTTCGGCCAACGCCCACGGGTTCGGCGCCAGATTCATCAGCAACGCTGTGCAGGCGCCAGCCATCGCGTTTACCGCCACGCCGGCGAGAATGAGGGTGGTCGCACTCGCACCGCGACCGGCAATCGCAAACAGGGCGATCACGCCCAGCGCTGCGCCGACGACACCAGCCAGGGGCAGAGCCAGCACGAACAGGGAGGAGAGCCCGAAATAGAGACAGATGACGGCGCCAAGGCCTGCGCTCGCCGACACACCGACCACACCGGGATCAGCCAGGGGATTGCGGAAAAACCCCTGCAGCGCCGCACCGGATGCACCCAGACCGGCCCCGACAAGGATGCCCAGCAGGACGCGCGGCAGGCGAAGCTCGCGCAGGACCAGGCCACCCAGCTCCTCATCGGCGCTGAAGAGCGCCGCGGGTCCGGCCCCGCCGCTGCCAGCGAAAAGGGCGATCACGGCGACCAGAGCCAGGAGGGCCGCGAGCAGGACGGTGAGTCTCAGCGGGGTCATCGGTCACGCTCCCAGGCGTCAATGGCGTCAGCAATCAACTCGGCCGCGTCGATCAAACGAGGCCCGGCGCAAGGCCAGACGCCGGCCGGTATCTCGGCCCGGGCCGGATGTTCGAGAAGACGCCGATAGGCGGCGTGACGGCGCGCCCGATTGAAGGTGCTTGCATAGCCATCGGCAAAGAAGCTGGTCAGGACGATATCGGCCACGAGGCCCAGCGCCAGTTCCGGATCCGAGCGGGTCCAGCCGGTCGCCCCGCGCTCAGCCATGACATTGACACCGCCAGCGGCGGCAATGGCCGCATCGACATAGGTGCCGGCGCCGGCCGAACCACCCGATGCGCTCAGATAGAGGATGCGGGGCGCGCGCAACCGCGCAGCCGCCCGCTCGTTGAGACGTTCCAGGCGTTGGTCGATCCCGGCGACCACCGCAGCAGCGTCTCTGGCCCGTCCCGTGGCCAGGCCAAGCGCGTGCATGTTATCGCGTACCGCCTCGAAATCATCAGCCCAAGCGAGCTCCAAGACCGAGTGACCGGCGCGTTCGAGCAAACGGGCCGTCCGCCCGCCCTCACCGGTTCCGAACACGGTCAGCGCGGGCGACAATTCCAGCAGGCGCGCGGCATCGGGCCACGCCTTGGGCAGCGCGCGCGACCAGGGCGGTGCCGCGGAGACCGGCTGATCAACCTGCCAGGACAGGGCCGCGATCGCGTCCTCCGGAGCCAGGGCCAGCACATAGGTGTCCGCGCACAGCGAAGTCGAGGCGATACCACTGTGCGGTACCGCCTCTTCCCGCGCCAAAGCCGGGCTAGCGATGAGTGAGGCGCAGGCCGAGAAACAGGCCACGACCCGGCGTGTGATAGCCGAAGACATCCTGATACTCCTCATCAAGCAGGTTATCCCCGCGCGCATAGATTTCGACACCCTCTCTGACTTCCCAGCCGACCTGACCGCCGACCAGCGTATAGGCGTCCAGAACCACGGGCTGGAAGATGCCGAAATCCGTATCGGTCTGGTCGCCGGTATGATCGAGGGTCACCGATGCGGACAGCGGCCCGTCGATCGGCACCCAGGACAGGGTCAGCGACGCCAGGCGTTCCGGACGGCGGATTTCCGCGACCCCGTTCTCTTCGCTTTCCAGCAGGGTGGCCGACGCAAAGACCGACCAGCTCGCGTCAATATCCCAGGCAATGGACATTTCCACGCCCTGACGGTCCGACCGTGTACCGGCATTGAGGGCCGTCGCCGGGAAAGACCCGAAATCAGTGTAGATTTCATTTTCCAGCTCGGAGTTGAAATAGACTAGGGACAGGCTGGCTGCGTCATCCAGGAGGCTCTGGTCCCAGGCAATTTCCCAGCCTTTCGACTCCTCCGGCACGAGATTGGGATTGCCGTTGAACGATCCCGGAAAGAAGCCGAACAACTCATAGACGCCCGGATTCTTGACCGCTTCTCCGAAATTCGCGCGCAAGCGACCGCCCAGCGTATCGAAGGCCCAACCGGCGCCGATGCGCCAGGTCGTCGAGTCCGCGAACAGGGAGTGGGCATCATGCCGCGCTGACGCGGTGAAATCGAATACGCCGCGCGACAGGCCATAGTCGAAACCCAGCGCGTCGGCCTCAAGTCGCCGTGTCTGGTTCGAACCCGCGCCCACACCTGAGAAGGATTTCAGGCGGTCACGATCATGCTCGACCAGACCGGTCAGGCGGTGCTGATAGGGCCCGGTCTCCCAATGCCCTGTCATTTCGTAGTGCGCCTGCAATCGCTGACCGAGGGCGCGCGATGATTGCGTCCCGGCCGACAAGGAGCGCGACGTGTCGTCGGTCAATTGCAGCGCCGCTTCATGGCTGAGCCGCACATCGCCCCATTGCTGATCTCCCAGCAGGGCCAGCCGCGCCAGCACGGTCTCGCCATCGGTGCGCAGGTCGACATTGTCCAGACGTCCGTCGAAATCGGTATCGCTGTCATAATCGCTCTCGCTGGCAATTCGCCGCGCCGTTCCTTCGAGCCGCCAGGCCTCGCCAAGCTGATAACCGCCGGAAACAGCGAGGACCGTGTTGGCATAGCCGTCGCGCTCGCCGCCCAGGCCCGACACATCGATGCCGTCGCTTTGGTAGTCGCTGACGCTGCCGGACAGCCAGTGATGGCCAAACTCGGCGCCGGCCTGGAGGCTCAGCCGCCGGGTATCGAAACTTCCCCCCTCGATGCGACCGCCCGCTTCGAACCGGGTCTGAGGACGCCGTGAGTTGAGGCGGATGACCCCGCCGATGGCATCCGCTCCCCAAAGGGCAGACTGCTCGCCCCGCGCGACCTCGATCGACGCCAAATCGTCAAAGGCATAGTGCGAGAAATCGGCTTCGCCGGTGAAGGGATTGGAGGCCTCGACACCGTCGATCAGCACCAGGACATGATTGGCCTCGGCGCCGCGGGCACGAATCTGGGTCAGGGAGCCGGGCGCGCCGGACCGCGACACGGCCAGGCCGGGCACGGCCCGCAGGGCGTCCGCGGCGAAGCTGGCCCCGCGCGCCTCAAGCAGATCGGCATCCAGAAGCGTGATGCTGGAAGTCGCTTGATCGGCTGGCAGCGCGATCCGCGCCGCAGTGACATAAATGATCTCGGCCTCGTCATTCGCCTGGGCGAAGGCCGATACGGGAAGGCTTAGACAAGAGGCGGCCAGACAGAGCTGGTGCCAGGTTTTCATACGCATGTGCCACGTCTCCATAGCAGTCAGGCCCGGGGCCGTTCGGCCGCGAGCGGGTTGCAGAGGAGTCGTCAGAAACGGAAAATACCGCGCCGGTCTCGTGAGCTCCCGCACGAGCGGACAGACGACAGTGACGGCAGGTCTTCCGGCTTGCGGGTCAGTGCGAATGAAGCGCCTTCCCAGGGTCGCCCCCAGTGGCTTTGTGCCTCACCGCTCACCGCCTACGGCTGCGGGAACAGCGCTGGACTTGGCCCGAGGGCCTGACCAGCTTCCCTATTACTCCCGTGAGGGAACCATCACGGCGCGGACGCTATGCCGCACCGCCGCAAAAGGCAATCAACCCGGATCAGTCGCGCGCGGCGAGTTCGCGCTCCAGGTTTCGGATGCGCAGGTGCAGATTGCGTTCCTTGACCCGATCGGGCGCGCCCAGCGCCATTTCCAGTTTGCGCATGGAGCGGCGCGTCTTGCGCCAGCGACGCCACAGGAGCAGGACTTTAGGACCTTCGACCAGATAGCGACGCCACATGCGAGCGGGCTCCTGGCAGAGGCGGTGCAGCCATTCGAGGCGTGCCTTCTGCATCCAGACCGGAGCCCGTTGAGCCGCGCCGGCGAGAAAGTCGAGTGAGGCGCCGACACACAGACCCACACCGGTGCAGTCGCCCCGGTCCAGACAGGCCTCGGCGATCATTTCCTGTTGCGGCGAGCCGACACAGAAGAACGTGAAACGTGAGGGATTCTCGGCGACGAATTTCGCGCATTCCTCGACCGCCTCACGGTCGTTGCGCAGCCCCATGGGTGGTTCATGCCAACGGACATCCGTCAGGCCATAGCGATTGGTGACCGCGTCGATCACCGCCTGATCGCCGCCAATGATGGTCAGCGGCGCGTCGGGATCAATGACGGTGTCAAACAGGCGTTCGGTCAAATCCGATCCGGGCGTGACATCAATCGTCTCGCCGGAAATCCGGCCGATCAGCTCGAGGACCCGGCTGTCACAGACGGTGAGCCAGGCCTGGGCGTAGAGCGTTGCGAGAACGGTATCGGTTTCAAGGCGCACGAGATGGTCGACATTGGGGGTCACGACAAAGGCGAAGGGCTGGGTCGGCTCGCGCTCGGTGATCCGGCGCAGGGCGACATCCATGCCGATCTTGTCGAAGGCCGAGTTCAGGAACCAGACATGTCGCGAACCGGAACGCCGGTCGACGAAACTCTCACCCGTAGCCATGACCATGTTGCACCACTCTTGTCTCGATACGCGTCAGATCGCGCGCTTGCCCGCGTCCCGTGCAAAACCCGCGCCGAATTTCTGACACGTCGTGCATCCAAATGGCGCCGCGGCGGCATCACAGGACCGAGGCACACATTCCGGGAGAGACAGATGTTGACGAAGACAGCGCTGATCGGGTGCCTGGTATCAGGCAGCCTGGGCCTGCCCGTGGCCATTCCCTACGCGGCCGGCGCCGCCGTCGCCATTTCGGTCGGCCCGGTCGAACTGGAAGTCTCCCGCCAGCGCGGCCTTGATGTCGATCTCAATGTGGAATGCCTGAATTCCGGCTGTCCGCTCGCCGCCTTGCGGATCGGCGCGGTCGAAACACCCAGCTATCGGGTCGCCATCTAGTCAGCGGGCGCTACCGGCCCTTTCGGGCCCGTCGCTCGGCGAAGCGTGACGGTGCCAACGTCTCCAGTCCGGCCTGTTCCAGAACAGCACCACCGCCCGTCAATTCACTGACCAGCGCGTCCGCCAGCAAGGGCGCATGGGCGAAGCCGCGCGATCCCAGGCCACCCAGCACAGACACGCCCGGCCTGACCTGCCCCAGAATTGGCAGGCGGTCCGGTGTCGCCGCGCGAACCGCGCCCCAACGTTCCTTGACCGGGCCCAGCGCAACGCCCGGGAGACGCTCGGCCATTGCGGCGCGGAAACCGGCCTCGGCCTCGTCGTCTGGCAAGACATGCTCGCCTCGGACATGGGTCGCTCCGACCAATACTCCGGATCCCGCGCGGCAGGCATAATGCCCCCAACTGACCGACCGGTCCGGGGCTTCACCGTCAAACACCGCCAATTGTCCGGCGCTCAACTCGATATCGTCATGAAAGGCCGACAGACCCGCTCCAGCCGCCAGGAACACATGCGCGACCTCGTCCAGGCGATGGCCCTGATCGTCCACCAGACTCAGCCCGTCGGACGTCGGGTCGATCCGTGCGACCCGAGCAGACAGGCAAGCCTTCTCGCCAAGCAGCGTGCTGATGAGGCGCTGCGGCTCGAACCGACCCGCGCTGACCATTTCCAGCTGCGTGCCGGTCCAGACGAGATGATCCGGCATCCAGTCGGCCAGCACGGCAAAGCGATCCGCCTCGCGCTCATCCTTGGGCAAACGTATTACCGCTTCGGCATGAAAGCCGTCGCGCCCGTCATAGAGACGGCGCGCAAAATCAAAAGCCGCCAACGTTGCACGGACATGCGGGCGGTCAGCCTTTTCCAGACGTGGTGTCAGCAGACCGGCCGGCGCGCCGGAGGCGCCCGCACTGGGTCCGCCCGCATCGATCAGACGGGTCTCGATGCCGCGTGCGCGCAGGGCCTGAACCAGTGACGCCCCGGCAATGCCGGCCCCGATGACCGCGACCGGACCCGCGCCGACGGAGCCCGAGCGGGCGCCGGGCCCGCCCGGCCAGACCGCCTCCAGGCGCTCACGCTTGCGCCCGAAGCCCCGCTGCTTGACCACATCGAACCCGGCTTCGGCGAGACCACGACGGACGAAACCGGCGACGGTAAAGGTCCCGACCCGCGCACCCGGTGCGGACAACTCGCCAATGCGATTGAAAACACCCTGCGACCACATGGCCGCATTGCGGTCCGGCGCAAACCCGTCGAGGAACCAGGCATCCACAGGGCCGCGCATCTGGGCCAGCGCGGCCTCGACCTCGTCCTGGAAAATCGTGATGGCGAAGCGGTCTTCGGGAAAGACCAGACGTTGCGGGCCTTTCAGCCGGCTCGGCCATTGCGCCAGCAAACGGCCCGCCAGATCCGAAAGATGAGGCCAGGCTGCCAGCGCCCGCGCCGCGGCGTCACGGTCGAGCGGATGTTTCTCGACCGAGATGAAATCGAGCCACCCATCAGCAGGACCTTCATCGCGCCAGAGCTGCCACAGCCCCAGCGCATTGAGGCCTGTGCCAAAACCAAGCTCGCCGACAACATATTGGCGACACCCGGCCCAGGCCTCGGGTAGATTGCAGGCTTTCAGGAAAACGGCCTGCGTCTCGGCGAGGCCATCCTCGGCCGAAAAATAGACATCGCCATAATCGCTGGCCCGCGGACCGCTGGGCTGCGACCAGTCGAGCACGGCGGGCTCGCAATACAGCCCGTTCGTGATCATCCTGGCTGATTGCCGAGCGATTGGGTGAACTTGGCAAAGGCCATCAGTCCTTCTGGCCAGGGGCCATGCCCGCTTTCCGGTTCAAAATGCCCGGCCTCGCCGGCATCGCCGAAGCGGATACCCCAATCGCGCGCCCAGGCTTCGGCCTTGATCAGCTTGCAGGTCGGGTCATTGGAGCTGGCGAGCAGCAGGCCGGGAAAGCCAAAAGGCTCGCGCGGAACCGGGTCAAAGCCGTGATCGCCATACTTGTCCTTGAGCTCGGGCCGCTCCCAGTCCGATGCGCCAACCAGGAACGCGCCGGCAACCTTGTCACCCAAAGCAGGTGCGGCATGCGCCACGGTTAGCACACCAACAGAGTGCGCCACGAGAATGACGGGCTTCTTCGCCTTTTCCACCTCTTCCACCAGACGGGCCGTCCAGGCGTCGCGCCGCGGCTGGTGCCAGTCAGCCTGCTCGACCCGGCGCGCGGTCGACATCTTGTCCTGCCAGCGACTTTGCCAGTGGAAGGGCGAGGCATTGCCCAGTCCGGGCACGATGAGGATTTCGCTGTCCTTGATTTTCATGCCGCCCTTCTAAACCCAAATCGCGACGCTGCCAGCCCCGACGGGTTGAGGGATTGCACAAAAACAAAGGCGCGGAGTCTTTCGACTCCGCGCCAGGAACCCGTGTGCGCCTTGTTTGATCAGGCGGCTTCGGCGGGGATTGCGTCCAGGGCTGTTTCCAGTTCGGTGAAGCTGGGCTGCATCTTGGAGGGCACGCCACCGCGGCCGATTTCGACCGAGATCTGGGCGGCATTGCCGTGCAGATGCGCCACCAGCACATCCTGGATGATCTTGTAGAAGGCATGCTCTTCGTCATAGACGGCCTGCATGTAGGCAGCGAAGGGGCCGATAAAGCCATAGGCAATGAACACGCCGAGGAATGTCCCGACAAGCGCGCCACCGATATAGGCACCCAGAACGGCCGGCGGGCTTTCAATCGCGCCCATCGTCTTGATCACGCCGAGCACGGCGGCGACGATACCGAGGGCCGGCAGGCCGTCGGCCATCGTCTGCATGGCGTGGGCGGGGTCGGCTGCTTCGTGATGGTGCTTTTCCAGCTGTTTTTCCATCGCGTCTTCGACCTGGTGCGGGTCTTCCAGATTCATTGTCATCATGCGCAGCGTGTCGCAGATGAAGTCGACCGCGAAATGGTCCTTCATGATGCGCGGATAACGGGTGAAGATCGTGCTGTCCTTGGGGTTTTCGATGTGGCTTTCCAGCGCAATCACCCCTTTTGTCTTCATTGTCTTTGTTAGCAGGAACAAGAGTGACAAGAGGTCTGTATAGTCCTGACCCTTCCACTTGGAACCGGTAAAGATCTTGGACAAATCGCCCAGCGTCTTCATCACCGTTTTCGGCTTGTTGCCGATCAGGAATGCGCCGACGGCAGCGCCGCCGATCATCATCATCTCGAAGGGCAAGGCCTTCACGATCACGTCGAAATGGCCGCCGGCGAGCGAAAAGCCGCCGAACACCATCACGAAAACGACGACAATGCCGATAATCTGAAACATCTACCCGTCCACCACATCTGCCAGGCGGTTTTTCCACCCGATTTGAGCGTACTATGACGCGGTAAGCTTAATGTCCGGTTGAACCGGCGTTAGATGGCTGTTTACCGGTGGCGCTCGGCAAAGACAGATAGCGGCCTTTCGGTATTGGCGTTGGACGCTCGGCGGAACGCGGGCTAGTTCTGGCCGCATGACGCCGCCCTATGATCCCTCCAACCCGTCCAGCCAGACCGAGCGGCGCAAGGCCTTTCGCCTGCTTTTCCTGTGCCTGATGGCGACCGGGATCGGCAATAACATGCTGTTCGCCATCCTGCCGCCGCTGGCGCGGGGCCTGGCGGTGCCGGAATACTGGGTTGGCGCGATCTATACGGTGTCCGCCGTCCTCTTCATGACCATGACCCCGATCTGGGGCGCCCTGTCCGACCGGCGCGGGCGCAAGGGCTTCATCGTCTTCGGCCTTTCGGCGTTCGCCTGTTCGACCCTGATCTTCGCGGCGGCCGCCTGGGCCGGGGAGAGCGGATGGGTGCCGCCACTGGCCGCCATTTTCGCCATGGCGCTGGCGCGCACCCTGTTCGGCTCGCTGGGCTCGGCCACCAACCCCGCCGCCCAGGCCTATGTCGCCGACCGCACGACGCCACTTGAGAGGACCGAAGCCCTCGCCGGCCTGACCGCGGCCTTCGGCATGGGCGCGGTGATCGGCCCGACCCTGGCAGCGACCCTGGTCGAGCTGGTCGGTGTGCCGATCTTCATGGTGATCATTTCCGCCACCGTGGCCCTGGGCGCCTGGGCGGTCTGGCATTTCCTGCCGGAGCAATCACCGCCCAAACAGCAAAACCGGCCGATCAATCCGTTCAAACAATTCGCCTTTGCCGCCGACCCGCGCATCGCGCCCTTTGTCGGCTATGGCTGTGTGACCTGGATCGTGCAGTCGCTGAGCCTGTCCACCCTGGCCTTCTTCATCATGGATTCGTTGGGACTGGACGAGGATCAGGGCCTGCAGATGTCCGCCATCGCGCTGGCGGCCGGGGCCGGTGCGCTGATCGTGGCGCAGCTGGTGGTGATCCCGGCGCTCAAGGCCAGCCCGCGCGTTCTGATGACACTCGGCGGCATTATCACCATCGCCGGGTTCGGCCTGATGATCATCGCGCCCAATTATGCCGGTATCGTCACCGCCTATATCCTGATCAGCTTCGCCTTCGGCCTGTCGCGATCCGGCTTTGTCGGTGGCGCCTCGATTGCCGTGGAACCGGAAGAGCAGGGCCGCGCCGCCGGTCTCACGACCGCAACGGCCGGTCTCGGCTTCATCATCGGTCCGGTCGGCGGCCTCTTCATGTACAACCAGCTGGGCCACCTCGTGCCCTATTATGTCGCTGTCGTACTGAGCGTGATCGCCGTCCTCATCGCCTGGTACCACCCGGGCATCCGGCGCGCTGTGGACGTGGTCGAGGTCGAACCGGACGTCTGACTATTCCGCCTGAGCGGCCTGGGCGGCCATCACCGCGTCAAACATGGTCCGGCCCAGATAGCCGTCGGCGATCAGGTCATTAGCCCGCTGGAAGGCGCGCAGGGCGGCACGGGTATTGGGCCCGGCCAGGCCATCCGGCGTCCCACTGTCAAAACCCAGCGCGTTGAGCGCGGCCTGGACCTCGCGGGTCTGGGAGCGATTGATCGGCGGGTTGTCCTCGGGCCAGGGCCCGACCAGGGCCGCCTCGCCCGCGATACGGTCGGCGAGATGGGCCACCCCGATCGCGTAGGACGTGGAATTGTTATAGCGCTTGATGACGCGGAAATTGGGGAAGGTCAGAAAACCCGGCCCCTGCCCGCCCGCCGGCAATTCCAGCCGCGCTGCGCGCATCAGGTGATCCGCATCCCATTCCCCTGATGCCGGTGTCAGGCCGAGCATGGCCCACTGGCTGACCAGGCGGGACTGGCCCGGATCCCAGGTGGCGAAATCGAAATCTGCGGGCACAGCGACTTCCAGAATACTCGGCGCGCCGTCGCGCCAGCCAGCGCGGGCGAGAAGATTGGCCGCCGAAGCCAGCGCATCCGCCGGGTCGGTCCAGATATTGCGGGTCCCGTCGCCATCCCAGTCATGCGCCCGTTCGAGATAGGTGGTCGGGATGAATTGCATCTGGCCCATGGCACCGGCCCAGGAGCCGGTGAGCTGGGCGCGGGTCGCATAGCCGGACTCCAGCATTTCCGCGACCGCGATCAGCTGGGCCTCGGCCCAGTTGCGGCGGCGACCTTCCCAGGCGAGCGTGGCAAGCGCCTGGACGATATCATTATTGCCCGGAATGGCGCCGTAGGAGCTTTCCAGCCCCCAGATCGCGATCAGGATTTCCGGGCGCACACCGAAATGGGCCGCGATCGCATCGACGTCGGCGCGGTTCTCGGTATAGGCATTGCGACCATTGGTGATGCGCAGGTCCGAGGCCGCAATGTCGAGATAGGACCAGATCGGTCGCACAAATTCAGGCTGGCTGCGATCGCGCTCGATAATGCGCATTTCCGGCTCGAGCCCGTCCAGCATGTCCGCGGCCGTCGCCGCTTCAACGCCGGTGGCGATCAAACGGGTGCGGAAATCCCCCCGCCAGTCGGCAAAGCTCTCCCCGTCTGGCTGGGCCAGGGCAGGCGACACGAACAGGGACACAGTGGCGGCGAGTACGAGCAGTCGACGGATCATCCATTCCTCACGAGCACAGCCGGCTCGAGAAGAAGACGCGGATCGAGCCCGGCAATTTCGATAATAAGCTTGCGTCGCAGCGCGTCCACGAAATCATCATGCTCATTGCTGGGCGAAATAAAGGCGCCCGGCCCGGCAATCACCTGATTCTCGAAATAGGCGCTGACATCGATGGAGACCGAGGGGCGAAACGGGTGCTGACGCCCACCGGCGATCGGCAGGCCATTGATGGTGATATTCGCCGCTTCAGCACGCTGGCGCGCCGCGCTCAGGCTGGAGCCGGAATTCTGCGGTCCGTCGCCGGAGATATCGATGACCTGGCGCACGCCTTCAAAGGCATTCTCTTCCATCAGCGTGACCGCGCTTTCGATCGCGGCGCCGATCGCCGTCCGTCGACCGGACACAAAGGGCGCCGTCGCCAGCGTGGCGGCGAAAACCTGGGCGTCTTGCTCGGTCTCGATCACGGTCCATGGCGCGACCACACGCTGGAAATCCGCATCGGCCCATTCCAGATAAACAACCGCGATCCGGCCATAGCCGCCGCTCTGGATGGCCGAGATGATGTCGGGATCGGCAAGCGCCGCGACATGGCCTTCGCGCTGGCGCCGGGCCTCGGTCTCATCGATCGAGGATGAGACATCGACTGCGAGGACAAGCTCGAGATCAACCAACTCGCGACCGTCCTCAGTGTATTCGTGCGGGCGCGCCTCATCCAGCCAGGGCGCAGGCGCGCGACCGCTGGCGCCAAGCGTCAGGGACAGCACGACAGCGCCAACGAGTGCTAGACCGCGTCTCACGGCGCGCGGCCGGCCGCAGTGCCGTAGAGCGGGTCGACCTCGCCATGGCTGGGCAAGGCACCGGCAATTTCGATGATCAACTTGCGCAGGATGGCCTCGCGGAACTCGTCTTCGGTCCGGGCCGGCAGAACGAAGGCCCCCGGTCCGGTGATCACATTTTCGCGGAAATAATCGTCGAGATTGACCTCGACCGGCCGCACCCAGCGACCATTGCCGGAGGAGATGACCGGCAGACCATTGACTACGACTTGCGCCTGATCCGCCATGGCACGAGCCTGTTCCAGCGGCAGACCCTGGTTTTGCGGACCGTCACCGGAAATATCGATGATCAGACGCGGCGCGTTGTAATCATTGGTCTCAAGGCGCTCGACCGCATCAGCGATGGCGGCACCGATAGCGGTATAATGCCCCCGCTCGAGCGGCGCCGCGGCGACGCGGGACGCAAAGGCCAGCGCATCCTCTTCCGAGCCGATCACGGTCCAGTCGGCGGCGGCACGCTGGAAGCCGCGATCCGCCCATTCCACATAGGTCACCGCAATCCGTCCCAGAGGTCCGCCCTGGATGGAACGGATCACGTCTTCAGAGGCCAGGGCGGCGACATAGCCCTCGCGCTGTCGGCGCGCCTCTTCCTCGTCCACGGAATAGGAAATATCGACGGCGAGCACGAGCTCGACATCGACATCGATCGAACCGGGCTGAACCGCAAAAGACGCCGATTCAGCCACGAAAAAGGCCGCCAGTGCGGCGGCACATGTCTTACCCAAGCCTGTCATGGCGC
>Ga0189274_100127_pt1 | contig 59542 bp, 45 predicted proteins | sample N5B1minimetaG_FD_130323 | JGI IMG/M metagenome (GOLD analysis project Ga0189274, IMG submission 130323) | Marine microbial communities from the Costa Rica Dome - N5 B1 mini metaG | ecosystem: Environmental > Aquatic > Marine > Oceanic > Photic zone | place: Costa Rica: the Eastern Pacific...
CACAACAACACGCAGATCGGCGATGATCAGTCGCCAAAGCTCTGCGAGAAGGTCACGACGATGCTCTCATCGCCGCCATCGGAGAGATCGTGATAGCGCAGATCCCAGCCGACATTGCCGAAGACCGAGCCGGACACGCCGAGCTGATAGTCTTCATAATCGGCGCCCGGGAAGTCGTCGAAGCGGCTCGCGCCGATGCGGCCATCGACACTGATACCTTCAAAGATCTCCATCCCGAGGCCGGTTTCGAGATACCAGGCCTGACCGGTCTCGCCGTAGAATTCGGGGGAGTAGGAGAGCTTGGCATCCCAGCTCACCGGGCCGAAGCCACGACCAATCCCGCCATAGAATTCAACGAAGTTCTGGTCCCCGCCAGCGCTCGGGCTGTCGGGATAGGCGTAATAGATCACGCCGATATCATAGTCGAAGCCTGCGCCCGAGAAGGCGTAACCGCCGTAGAGGTCGAGCTCCATCGTTGTGTCATCCTGGAAGTCGACACTTGAAGCCCAGACACCGACATAGAAGCCCTCGGCCTCAACATCGAAACCACCGGAGATGGCCGGGCCACTATCGGTCTGGGTGACGCCGCGGAAGATATAGTCGGATCCGAGCGCGACATTACCGGTGACCTCCTGGGCAGCAACCGGGGCGGTAAGGGCGCAGGCCGCGAGGCCGAAAGCGAGAGATTTGATTTTCATGACTTACTCCTGGGTGGAAGATCAAGTGTTGATGGTCTGGATTTCCTGAGGCTCCGGTCAGCGGGGCGGGAGCGCAGCTCTCCCGTTGACCGCGTGATGACCGGCGCGGATCTCAGTGTCTGTGGGTGGGTCGGCGAGGACCGACGCTCCCAGGTTGAAGAAGTGGTCTGACCTGGTTCCGGGACGGCCCCGTCCGGCGGCGGACCGGGATCCGGTAGGGCAGGCCCTCCGGATCCGGCCGCTCGAGCCGTTACTGCGCCGGGGCTGAGCTCTTTCCCACGTCACTGGCGAAGATGGAGCCAGCGTCATGACCCAGTTCGGACAGGTCGCCGCCGACATTCTCGGCGTCCGGCGAGAGACGGATACCCACCGTGATCTTGAGGATCAGCCAGACAGCAAAGCTGGTGGCGAAAACGAAGACACCGATAGCACCGACACCCACCGCCTGACCGAAGAAGCTGGCGTCCGAATTGGTCAGCGGGACGGCCATCGTTCCCCAGATGCCGGCGAAGAGGTGGACCGGGATGGCCCCGACAACATCATCGATCCGGACCACTTCGAGCAATTTTGCGCCGAAGGTCGCGATCACGGATCCGACGGCACCGATGGCGATGGCCTGCATGATGGTCGGCGTCAGCGGCTCGGCCGTGATGGCCACCAGACCCGCCAGGGCGCCATTGAGGCAGTAGGCGAGATTGGCCTTGCCACCACCGAGCAGCATGGACAGGAGGTAGGCTGTCACCACGCCGCCGGCTGCTGCCATGTTGGTGTTGGCGAAAATCTGCGAGATGGCAACGGCATCAGCGGAAGAGCCCAGCGCGAGTTGCGAGGCCCCGTTGAAACCGAACCAGCCGAACCAGAGAATGAAAGTGCCCAGTGTCGCCAGCGGCAAGGAGCCCGGGGTCATCGGCTTGGAATCCGGACCGAAGCGACCGGAGCGAGCGCCAATCAGGATGGCACCGGCCAGGGCGGCCCAGCCACCCGTGGAGTGAACCAGGGTCGAGCCGGCGAAGTCGGAGAAGCCGAAATCAGCGTCCAGCCAGCCGCCACCCCATTCCCAGCTGCCCTGGATCGGATAGATCAAGGCGGTGAGGACAACCACGAAGATGAAGAAGGGGCCCAGCTTGACGCGCTCGGCAATCGTACCGGAAACGATGGACGCCGCGGTGGCCACGAAAACCATCTGGAAGAACCAGTCCGAGGCTGCGGCGTAGCCGGTCCCCAGATCGATGGCTTCATCGCTGGCCAATTCGGACGGCGCCCAGATCGCGGGCAGTCCGAAATACGGCGTCTGGCCGCCATACATGACCTGATAGCCGACCAGGTAGAACATGATCCCGGCGATGGAGTAGAGAGCGATATTCTTCAAACAGATCGCCGCCGTGTGCTTGGTCCGCACGAAACCGGCTTCCAGCATGGCGAACCCGGCCGCCATGAGCATGACCAGGAAACCCCCGATCAGGAATAGCAGCGTGTTGAAAACAAACGCTGTTTCCTCTGACACCTCAGCATGGGCCGCACCGGTCAGACCGATGCCGGCCACCACGGCGCACAACGCGCCTCGAGCCAGTGTCTTGTTCATTTGTGTCTTGCCAATCATTGGGATCCCCCCGTTTCTGGCAACTGCCCCTCACCATCCGGCCTGTCATCAGGTCGCGAACAGGGCTGCAGACTGCCTGCAGCACTCGAAAACTTTTCAGGATCAATGAGGTAGCGGTCGCCACGCGGGGCGCCCTGACCGGCATGACAGGCCCGGTCGGAACTCATGATCCGCGCCACACAGGTGTGGCGGCGGATCCAATCATTTGCGCTCTGCGGTCAGGTCACCTTGTGGCGACTCTTGATTTAGCGAGCCTAGAACGCACCCTGCTGCAGTGCAACATTTTTCTTACAGCGCGCCATAAGCGGTATTTTATTTCATCGGGAGTCCCGATGTTGCTCCGATCTGGAATTTTCTTCCCCGGGAAAGAGGCTGGCGTCGGCCGCCGCCAGCAGTTCAATCCACAGAGTCGCGACATGATCGGATGTCGCCCGAAAATTTGCTGCGCGCGCACAAATTTCCGTCAACCGCTTCATGACGATTTTTGGCCGGACAGGTCAGGCTGCACGGAATTGAACGTCACTGCCCGGCGATGCAGCAAGGTGACGCTGGGTTCATTTACCACATCCGGTTTCGTCTCGAGGCCCTTCGGGACGCGTCAGGACGAAAAAGGCGGCACAGGCCAGGACGAGTCCCTGGATGGCGATGACCAGGAGACTCACACCTAGCGCGGCGCTCAATAACAGGGCCAGAATCATGGTGAGGACAGCGACCAGCTTGGTCTTGCGGTCGATGCCGCCATGCGCCTGCCAGTTCCGGATCAGCGGACCAAATCGCTTGTGCGCGAGCAGCCAGGCATGAAGTCGGGGCGAGGACCGCGCGAATGCAAAGGCCGCAAGCAGGAGAAACGGAGTTGTCGGAACGAGCGGCAGAACGACGCCCGCAATTGCCAGGCCGACACAGACCAGGCCGAAGATCCGCCAAATCAGTCGCTTCATCCACATGCGGCAAAGCTAAACTGTTTCGCGCGCGCGAGCGCGTAGTATTCCCGTGCACGAAACATGGCCCTGACGGATGATCCTGCTCGGCTATGCCAAAAAAATCAGTTTGGTGCAGTTTTTTTCCAAACCGGGGTTGCCTTAACCAAATTCGCGCGTCACGTTGCACCGCAATAGAGTTCTGGAAAGCCGATCTGATGATCAATGCGTACGCCCTGCCGGTTACCCCGGCCGCTGCCCTGACGGGCGAGCGGGCGAACACGCTCGGCCTCCTCCTTCTCGTACTTGTACTTATTATCCCGACCATAACGGGAGCGGTAAGCGCGCCTGCCTGACGAGAGACCTCGCCAACCGGCAGACACAAAAAACCCCGCTCCCGGAAACGGAGCGGGGTTTTTTGTGTTTCGAGCCACGGAACACGATGATGACCCACGACCACCGCAAGACCTCTGATGCCATCACTGCCGGACCGGCCCGCGCGCCGGCCCGCGCGATGATGCGCGCCACGGGCATGGAAGACGGCGATTTCGACAAGCCGCTGATCGGGGTGATCAACACCTGGACCACCGTGACCCCGTGCAACATGCATCTGGCCGACCTGGCCGAACCGGTCCGCGAGGCTGTTCGCGAGGCCGGCGGCCACCCTGTCGATTTCAACACGATCGTCGTTTCCGACGGCATTTCGATGGGAACCGACGGCATGCGCGCCTCGCTGATTTCCCGCGAGGTCATCACCGACTCGATCGAGCTGGCGACGCGCGGCCACAGCCTGGACGGCGTCGTGATCCTGGTCGGTTGCGACAAGACCATCCCGGCTGCGGCCATGGCTCTGGCCCGCATGGATGTGCCCGGTTGCATCCTCTATGGCGGCACCATCATGCCCGGCAAGCTGGGCGACCAGGCCCTGTCGATCCAGGACGTGTTCGAGGCGGTCGGCGCCCATGCCGCCGGTACACTGGACGATGAAGGTCTGGCCAGGGTCGAAAAAGCCGCCTGTCCCGGCGCTGGCGCCTGTGGCGGTCAATTCACCGCCAACACGATGGCCATGATCCTGACCATGCTGGGCCTGTCGCCCATGGGCGTGAACGATATCCCGGCCCCGCATCCGGACAAGCCGGAGGCCGCCGCTCGCTGCGGCCGCCTGGCCGTTGAACTGGCAAAAGCCGGCACGGGCGCGCGCCGTTTCATCACCGAAGCCTCCCTGCGCAATGCCGTCATCGCGGCCTCGGCCTCGGGCGGTTCGACCAATGCCGTCCTGCATGTTGCCGCGATCGCCGCCGAAGCCGGTGTCCCGTTCGACATTGCCGATTTCGACCGCATTTCCAGCGAGGCACCGGTCATCACCGACCTGAAACCCGGCGGTCGTTTCCTGGCCCACCACATGTTCCTGGCCGGCGGCTCGCGCCTGTTCGGCCAACGCCTGATCGAGGGCGGTCTGCTGGCGGACACGCCAACCGTCACCGGCCAAAGCCTGCACGCCGAGTGCGCCAGCGCCCAGGAAAGCCTCAATCAACGTGTCATCCAATCAGTGGCCAATCCCGTCAAACCCGATGGCGGCTTCCGCATCCTGGCCGGTGATCTGGCGCCTGAGGGTGCCGTCCTGAAACTGTCCGGCCATGATCGCAATGAATTCTCCGGTCCGGCCCGCGTTTTCGAATGCGAGGAAGATGCCTTCGCCGCCGTCGAGGCCAACTCGGTCAAGGCTGGCGACATCATCATCATCCGCAATGAAGGCCCCAAGGGTGGCCCCGGCATGCGTGAAATGCTGGGCGTCACAGCCGCCCTGGTCGGCCAGGGTCTGGCCGGTGATGTCGCCTTGATTACCGATGGCCGCTTTTCCGGCGCGTCCAAAGGCTTTGTCATCGGCCATGTCAGCCCGGAAGCCGCCGATGGCGGCCCGATTGGCCGGGTCCGCGATGGCGACATGATCCGCATCGATGTGGCCACGCGACGCATCGATGTCGACGCCGATCTCGACGCCCGCCCGGCCTGGACCTCCAGCCGCGCCGCGCCGACCGGCGTTTTCGCCAAATATGCCGCCCTGGTCTCCTCGGCCGCGCGCGGCGCCACCACACTCATCGCACCGCCGCAAGCCGCGACGGCGCAATCCACACACACATCATCCAAGCAGGAGATGCCCGCATGACTGCCTCCACCCCGTCCCGCCGTGCCGCCTTCGAGGTCGACACGACAGCCTTCAAGGCCCAGCCGGTCGCCGTTATCGGATATGGCAGCCAGGGCCGCGCCCACGCCATGAACCTCAAGGATAGCGGCTGCGACGTCATTGTCGGCGTCCGCCCGGGCGGTGCCGGCGAGAAGAAAGCCAAGGCCGACGGCCTCAAGACAGCCACACCGGAAGACGCCACCAAGGCCGGCAAGCTGATCGCCATCCTGACCCCGGACATGAGCCATGAGGCCCTGTTCCGCGAATCCATCGCCCCCAATCTCTCGCCCGGCGATGCGGTCCTGTTCGCGCACGGCTTCTCGGTGCATTTCGGGCGAGTCACGCCACCCGAGGGCGTCGACATCATGCTGGTCGCACCGAAAGGGCCGGGCGATCTGGTCCGCCGTGAATACGAAATCGGCCGGGGCGTGCCTTGCCTCTTCGCCGTCCAGCAGGACGCGACCGGCACGGCGCGCGAGCGGGCGCTGGCCTACACATCCTGCATTGGCGGCGCCAATTCCGGCGTCATCGAGACGACTTTCGCCGAGGAAACCGAGACCGATCTGTTCGGCGAACAGGCCGTTCTGTGCGGCGGCGCGACCGAGCTGGTGATGGCCGGGTACGAGACCCTGGTCGATGCCGGTTACCAGCCAGAAGTCGCCTATTTCGAATGCCTGCACGAGCTCAAGTTGATCGTTGACCTCCTCTATGAGGGCGGCATGGCGAAGATGCATGAATTCATCTCCGAGACCGCCATTTACGGCGATTTGCGCTCGGGCCCGCGCGTCATCAATGACGAGACCCGCGCCCGCATGCGCGAAGTCCTCAAGGACATCCAGGACGGCACCTTCGCCCGCGACTGGATCACCGAGAACCAGGCCGGAAAGCCGCAATACCAGGCGCTTTTGCGCAAGGACCTGGAACACCCGATCGAGAAAACCGGTGCCGCCCTGCGCGCCGACATGCCGTGGCTGCAACCCGGCGCCAATGCCTGACCGGCGTTGATCTGACAAAGGACGAGATGAAATGACGGCCCTGCCCGCCACCGAAATCGACGACACGGCAACCGCCGGCGCGACCGAACACCCGGCTCCCCGGCAAACCGGGGCGCATGCGGTCGTGCGCACGCTGGAAGCGCTGGGTGTCACCCGTGTTTTCGGCTATCCGGGCGGGGCCATCATGCCGGTCTATGACGCGCTGACCGGCTCGTCCCTGCAGCATATCCTGGTGCGTCACGAGCAGGCGGCCGCCTTTGCCGCCGATGCCCAGGCGCGCCTGACCGGCAAGGCTGGCGTCTGCCTGGCCACCTCCGGACCCGGCGCCACCAACCTCCTGACCGGCATCGCCAATGCCTATCTGGACAGTGTCCCGATGATCATCCTGACCGGCCAGGTGCCGTCCGGCCTGATGGGCACGGACGCCTTCCAGGAAGTCGATGTCTTCGGCATGTCCATGCCGGTCGTGAAACACTCGATCATCATCCGCGACCCGATGCGGATCCCGGAGATGATCGCAGAAGCCTTCGCCATCGCGGAGGGCGGGCGCCCCGGCCCCGTCCTGATCGATCTGCCGAAGGATGTCCTACAAGCCGAGGCGTACCCCACCTTACCCCCAGGGCCTCGGCCTGAGGCCGGGCCGTCGCACCCGCCAGAATCAGACCTGGCAGCTGCGACGGCCCTGCTGGCCCAATCGAAACGTCCTGTCCTCTATATTGGCGGCGGTGTCACCCTGGGTGGCGCGGTCGATGCGGTGCGCGATTTCATGGCGCGGACCGGCATCCCCACCGTCGCCACCCTGAAAGGACTGGGCTGCGCCCACCCCGACAGCGAGACTTATCTCGGCATGCTGGGCATGCATGGCGGACGCGCGGCGAATGTCGCGGTTGATGAAAGCGACCTCCTGATCTGCTGTGGCGCCCGCTTCGACGACCGGGCAACCGGCCGCCTCGACAGTTTCGCGCCGGGCGCCCGCATCATCCATATCGACGGCGATGCCGCCGAGATCGACAAGCTGCGCCGGGCCGAGATCGGCCTGGCCGGTGACATCACCGCCATCCTGGCCGGTATCACCAATGGCTGGCTGGACATTGCCGATTGGCGCGACACCTGTATCGAGCGCAAGCACCGCCACGCCTTCCGCTATGACGCGCCGGGATCCGGCGTCTTTGCACCGGCCATGCTGAAGCAATTGTCGGAAGCCGCCGGGGACGACTTCATCGCCGCCTGCGATGTCGGCCAGCACCAGATGTGGGTCGCCCAGCATTGCCGCTTCTCGCGCCCGGAGCATCATCTGACTTCCGCCGGTCTGGGCGCGATGGGCTATGGCCTGCCCGCCGGGATCGGCGCCGCCATGACGCGGCCGGACGCCAAGGTCGTCACCATTACCGGCGACGGCTCGATCATGATGAATATCCAGGAGCTGGCGACCGCCCGCCGCTACGGCGTGCCGGTCAGGATCCTGCTGCTGGACAATGCCTCGCTGGGCCTGGTCCGGCAGTGGCAGGAATATTTCTTCGACCAGAACTTCTCCGAGATCGATCTCTACGACAATCCCGATTTCGCGGAAGTGGCCCATGCCTTTGGCATCGAGGCCTTCACCGTTCACAGCCGCGAGGAAGTTCCCGCGGCGATCGACCGCCTGCTCAATGCTCGTGGCCCCATTCTGGCGCATGTCCTGATCGACCCACGCGAGAATGTCTGGCCGCTGGTGCCGCCGGGCGCGTCCAATGCCGACATGATGGAGGACTGATCATGCGCACGTCTCTTCGTATTGATATCGCCGACGCTGAAGGCGCCCTGATGCGGCTTATCGGTCTCATTGAGCGCCGCGGCTTCACCATCGCCACGCTCGACAAGGCGGCCTCATCGAACGGCCAGTCCACCGTCACCATGACGCTCGATGCCCGCGATGATGCCCGCAATATGGACGTGCTGGCCCGCCAGGTCGCGCGCCTGCTCGACGTGCGCGGCGTCTTCACGCCCGACACCCAGCCGCAAATTGCCCCGGAGATCGCCGCCCAGGCAACCGGAGCGCCCCACCGATGGAGGCAGGCATGCCCGCCCCGACACTGACACCAGTCAAGACCCCGCAACCCGACCGGCTGCACATCTTCGACACCACGCTGCGCGACGGCGAACAGGCTCCCGGCTTTTCCATGAATCCGGGCGAAAAGCTGGAGATCGCACGCCTGCTCGAAGCCATGCGGGTGGACACGATCGAGGCCGGTTTCGCGGCCGCCTCGCCCGGCGACAGCGAAGCCATCCGCCTGATCGCGTCGGAAATCCGCAAATCCACACTGTGTTCGCTGGCCCGCGCCACCGAGAGAGATATCGACGCGGCGGCCCATGCGCTGGAGCCAGCGCAGCGCAAGCGCCTTCACATTTTCATCGCTACCAGCCCGATCCATCGCGAAGCCAAGCTGCGCATGTCGCGTCGCGAAGTCCTGCAGACGATTGAGCGCTGCCTGCAGCATGCCGCCGGCACATTCGACGAGATTGAATTCTCCGCCGAAGACGCCCTGCGCACCGAGCCGGACTTCCTGATCGAAGCCATGGCCTGCGCCGCCACCTATGGCGCCGATGTGCTGAATGTGCCGGACACGGTCGGCTATTCCGAACCGGACGAGATCCGCGCCGTCTTCGAGAATCTCGTCGCCAAGGTCGAGCGGCCGGAGCATGTGATCTTCTCGGCCCACTGCCACAATGATCTGGGACTGGCCGTTTCCAATTCGCTCGCCGCCGTGAAGGGCGGGGCCCGCCAGGTCGAATGCGCGATCAACGGGATTGGCGAACGGGCCGGCAATTGCTCGCTGGAGGAAATCGTCATGGCGCTGCAGGTCCGGGCCGATATCTTCCCGGCCGTCAGCCATGTCGACGCCACCAAGATCTGGTCTGCCAGCCAGCGTCTGGCCCGCGTAACCGGGACCGCGGTCGCGCCCAACAAGGCGATCGTCGGCAAGAATGCCTTCGCCCACGAGGCCGGCATTCACCAGCATGGCATGATTTCCGACCGCCGGACCTATGAGATCATGACACCGGAAAGCGTCGGCGCGCCGGGCTCCGCCCTGGTCTTGGGCAAGCATTCGGGCAAGCACGCCCTGGTCCAGCGCCTGGCCAAGCTGGGCTATCAGCCCGATCCGGAGAAGCTCAACCAGGTCTTCAAGGACTTCAAACACTTGGCCGACGAGCTCGGCGAGGTCAATGACGCCGATCTGGTCGCGATGATGGAAGGCTTTTCGCCCAGTGGCTCGCGCTGGACCGTGCTGCGAACCGAGCTGCGCACGACCGCCGGTCGCCAGCCCAAGCAGTTTGCCCGGGTCGAGCTGGAACATCCCGATCGCGGCCGTGTCTCGGATATTGCCTCCGGCGATGGCCCCATGGCGGCGGCCTTTGCTGCGGTCCAGCGCATTACCGGCACCGACGCCACGGTAATCGGTCTGGAAACCCGGATGCGCTCGACCGCCACAGGCCGCGAATTCGTCGCCGACATCAGCGTCGACATCAATGGCGAAGCCTTCTCGGGACGCGCACGCGGCCCGGACGTCGTCACCGCAGCGATCGACTCGCTGCTCTTCACACTCGATCGCGGTGAGGCTTATGGCCGGGCCGACATGACCCAGAAACAACCGGCTCAGGCCGTCTGACAGGACACAGTAAAATGGCAATCCAGGAAACCGACTTCATCTGGCGCAATGGCGAACTGATCGACTGGCATGAAGCCCAGACGCATGTTCTCTCCCACGCCCTGCATTACGGCTCCTCCGTCTTCGAGGGAATCCGCTGCTATGACACGCCGACCGGTCCGAATATCTTCCGCCTGACCGATCATATCAAACGGCTGTTCAACAGCGCCAAGGTCTATCACATGCCGATCGAGCACACCGAAGCGGAGGTCGAAGCAGCCTGCCGGATGGTGATCCGCTCCAATCATCTCAAGGATGCCTATATCCGCCCGGTCGCCTTCTTCGGCTATGGCGGGATCGGTGTCCTGCCGGGCGCGGACACCAAGCCGGAGATCTGCATCGCCGCCTTCCCCTGGGGTGCCTATCTCGGCGAAGAAGCCCTGACCAAGGGCGTGGATTGCTGCATCTCCTCCTGGAGCCGTCCGGCGCCCAACACCATCCCGACCGGCGCCAAGGCCGGCGGCAATTACCTCTCCTCGATGCTGATCAGCCATGAGGCCCATTCGCGCGGCTTCGATGAAGGCATCGGCCTGGACGTCAACGGCCTGGTGTCCGAGGGCGCGGGCGAGAACATCTTTGTCGTCACCGACGGCGTCATCCGCACCCCGCCCAGCTCGGCCTCCATCCTGTCCGGCCTGACCCGCGACTCCGTGATGAAGCTGGCCGAGGCAGAGGGCTTTGATGTCCGCGAGCAGACCCTGTCGCGCGAGAGCCTCTACTTCGCCGACGAGATCTTCTTCACCGGCACGGCTGCCGAGATCACCCCGGTCCGGTCGGTCGACGGACATGTCGTGCGCGCAGGCGGCCGCGGTCCGGTCGCCGAATTGATGCAGGAGCGCTTCTTCGGCCTGTTCTCCGGCGCCACGCCGGATCGCCATGGCTGGCTGCAGCCGGTCCAGGACAATGCCATGGAGGTCCAGCATGTCGCCTGAGACCGAGCGCGCGGACAAGACCCCGCGCTCCCTGTTCGACAAGGTCTGGGAGGCTCACCAGGTTCGGGCCGAAACGGAAGAGACGCCGGGCCTGCTCTATATCGACCTGCACCTCGTGCATGAGGTGACCTCGCCGCAGGCCTTTTCCGTGCTCGATGAGCGCGGGCTGAACGTGCGCCGCCCGGACCGCACCCTGGCGACGATCGACCATTCCACGCCCACGCTCGACTTCGCAGCCGGCGAGGCCCCGCCCTATGCGACAGCCGCCGCGCAAAGCCAGGTCGAGCGCTTGCAGGACAATGCGGCCAAGCATGGCATCACCCTGCATGGCTGGGGCAGTGGCCATCGCGGGGTCGTGCATGTGATCGGTCCGGAGCTGGGCGCCACCCAGCCGGGCATGACGATTGTCTGCGGCGACAGTCATACCGCCACCCATGGCGCGTTCGGTGCCCTGGCCTTCGGCATCGGCACGACGGAGGTCGGTCATGTCCTGGCTTCGCAGTGCCTGCTTCAGCGCAAGCCGAAATCGATGCGCGTGACCGTTCACGGCGAAACCGCGCCGGGGATTTCCGCCAAGGACATCATCCTCGCCGTCATTGCCGAGCTCGGCGTTGATGGCGGCACGGGCTGCGTGATCGAATATGCCGGCAGCGCCATCGAGGCACTCGACATGGAGGGCCGGATGACGGTCTGCAACATGTCGATCGAGGCCGGGGCACGCGCCGGCATGATCGCGCCGGATGCCACGACATTCGCCTGGCTTGAAGGCCGCGAGCATTGCCCGCACGGGGCGGATTGGGACCAGGCCGTCGCCGAATGGCAAACCCTGCGCAGTGATCCGGGCGCCCGCTTTGACCGCGAAGTCATGATCGACGCGGCGACGATCCGACCCATGGTCACCTGGGGCACGGCGCCGGATACCGGCATCGCCGTCAACACGCCCATCCCCGCGCCGCGCACCGCGTCACAGAAAAAAGCGCTCGCTTATATGGGCCTCGAAGCCGGCAAGCCGGTCGCCGGAGCCCAGGTCGACCAGGTCTTCATCGGCTCCTGCACCAATTCCCGGATCACCGACTTGCGCGAAGCGGCGGCCATCATGAGCGGCCGACGGGTGGCTGACGGCATCCGCGCCCTCGTCGTGCCCGGCTCGGTCGCGGTCCGGGCCCAGGCCGAGGCAGAAGGTCTCGACCGGATCTTCATCGAAGCCGGCGCCGAATGGCGTCAGCCGGGCTGCTCCATGTGCATTGCGATGAATGGCGATCGCGGCGAACCCGGGCAGCTGGTCGTGTCGACCTCCAACCGCAATTTCGAGGGCCGACAGGGTCCCGGTGTTCGCACCATCTTGGCCAGCCCGGCAACGGCCGCGGCGGCAGCGATTGCCGGCCATGTCATCGAACCAGCCGAATTGATGGAGCCCGCCCATGCCTGATCCCGCCGCCAATTCCGAAGATGATATCCGCCAGATCGACAGCCGGACCTTCGTCATTGATCAGGAAGACATTGATACGGACCAGATCATTCCGGCCCGTTTCCTGACCACGACCAGCCGCGACGGGCTCGGCAAGCTCGCCTTTCATGACTGGCGCTATGATGGCGAGGGCAATCCGCTTGATGCGGTCTCGCTGAACAGTCTCGACACGGCCGAATGCCGGGTCCTGGTGGCCGGGCGCAATTTCGGGTGCGGCTCCTCGCGCGAGCATGCTCCCTGGGCCTTGCATGATTTCGGCTTCCGCGCCGTCATCTCCAGCGAGTTTGCCGATATTTTCCGCTCGAATTCCGCCCGCAACGGATTGCTGCCGATCATGGCGCCGGAAGCGGCGCACAACTGGCTGCTCGCCAATCCCGGTGTCTCGATCAGGATCGATCTGGCCAGCCAGCATGTCGATCTGGGCAATGGCCCGAGCTTTGATTTCGAGATCGAGCCCTTTGCCAAACACTGTCTGATGGAAGGCACGGATCCGCTCGGCTTTTTGATGAGCCATCCCGACGCCATCGACGCTTACGAGGCCGACATCGCATGACCTACCGCATCACACTCCTGCCCGGTGACGGGATCGGACCGGAAATCACCGCGGTGGCCCGGGCCGTACTGGAACACGTTGCCGCCCTGGAAGGTTTCCGGATCGAATTTGAGACCTGCGCCTTCGGTGGCGCCTCGATCGACGCATTCGGGGAACCGCTGACGGACACGACGCTGGCTGCCTGCCGCAAGGCCGATGCCGTCTTCCTTGGCGCGGTGGGCGGCCCCAAATGGGACCAGGCCGATGCGCGACCGGAAGCCGGTCTGCTCGCCCTTCGCAAGGCGCTCGGCGTCTATGCCAATTTGCGCCCGGCCGCCGTGCACCCGGCTCTGGCCGGCAAGTCTCCGCTGCGCGCGGACCTCGTCGCCGGCACCGATGTGCTGATCGTGCGCGAACTGACCGGCGGCATCTATTTCGGCGAGCGCGAACGCTCGACCGACAGTGCCAGCGATAAATGCACTTATACGCGCGGCGAGATCGAACGGGTCGCCCGCATCGCCTTCCAGCAGGCCCGCCTGCGGCGCGGCAAGCTGACCTCGGTCGACAAGGCCAATGTGCTGGAAACCAGCCGCCTGTGGCGCGATGTCGTCACCGAGATGGGCACCCGTGACTTCCCCGATATCGATCTCGACCACATGTATGTCGACGCCGCCGCCATGCACATGCTGCGCGCACCCGCGAGCTTCGACGTCATCGTCACCGAAAACATGTTCGGCGATATCCTGTCCGACGAAGCCTCCATGCTGCCCGGCTCGATCGGCCTCCTGGGCTCAGCCTCGCTGGGCGACAGCAAGCCCGGCCTCTTCGAACCCATCCACGGCTCGGCCCCCGACATCGCCGGCCAGGACAAAGCCAACCCGTTCGGCGCCATCGAAGCCGCCGCGCAATTGCTGGAAAGCCTGGACGAGACGGGGGCGGCAGGGCGCATCCGCGACGCCGTTGATGCCATGCATCAGGCGGGTGAATGGACCGGTGATCTGGGTGGTTCGCTGAGCTGTTCGCAGGCGGGGGTGAAGCTGGTGGAGCGACTGGAAGCGGAGGCTGTGGCGGCGGAATAGGGGGTGCCCGTCTGTGCCTATTCCGCCGGCAAATTCTCCAGGAAGAACCGGATCGTATTCTCGCCCATCACCTGGCGGACCTCGTCTGCGCTGAGGCCGGCTGCCAGCAGGCGGTCGGTCAGCACGGCGTATTCCGAGGCGTCAAATGTCGTGGTGACCGTGCCGTCATAGTCCGAGCCAAGGGCGACATGGTCGATGCCGACCAGGTCGATGGCGGCCATAATCGCCGCGGCGACGCCTTCGGGGCTGTCATCGCAGGTCACATCGGCCCAGAAACCGATCCCGATCAGCCCGCCGCCGGCGGCGATGCGCTGCATCAGGGCATCGGGGATATTTCGCTTCACTTCGCAATGGCCGTGCACGCCGGTATGGGAGACCACAAGCGGGCTGTCCGTCATGGCCAGCACGTCCTCCACCACTTGCGGGGAGGAATGGGCGACATCGATGATCAGACCGCGCTCATCCATGCGACGGATCACCTCGCGTCCGAACTCGGTCAGCCCGGCCTCGGAGACTCCATGCAGGGAGCCGCCGAGTTCATTGTCGAAGAAGTGCTGCAGGCCGAGCATGCGATAGCCCGCATCCCAGAGCACATCGACATTCCCGATCTCGCCCTCGAGCGGATGCGCGCCCTCGGTCTCCAACAAGCCGGCCATGGCGGTCGGATCGGTTTCGCGGGCAGCGAGGACGGCCTCGAGATCGGCGCGGGTCCGAACCACGGTGAAACTGTCATCGCGATCGGCCAGCCGGTTGAGGCGGTCAGCGTGATAGACCGCGCGCTCGAGGATGGAGTCCCAGGTCCGCATCGGCCAGCGCTGGACGATGGCCAGGGCGGTGATGTCGTCACTGTCGGCGGTATTGCTGTCATAATTCTGGCCGGATGGTGTCTTGGTCACACTGGCAAAGACCTGCAGCGCGACCCGCCCGGCCCGCAGGCGCGGCAGGTCGGTATGGCCACGATCATTCCAGCGCGTCGGATCGCGCATCCACAACAGCATGTCGGAATGCAGATCGCCAACGCGGAGGGTTTCGTGAAGGGCTTCGGCGTCCGGCGACAGCGTGTAGGGCTCATGCGGCGTCACGACATTCATGTCGGCATCGATCCGGGCCGGCAGGATGTAGAAGATGAAGCCCGCCGCCGCGAGCAGAAGCGCGGCACAAACAGCCAGAAAGATACGCATGAAGACCCACCTCGATAACCAGGATCAAAGGCATAGACCGGAACCCCGAACAGAAAAAGGGCGGCCGTTAGGAAACGGCCGCCCTGGTCTGCATCAATCGACGTTTGAGGCTTACTCGCTGTAGAGCTCCGAGATCGACAGCGTGGCCTCGGCATTCTGGCCCTGGCTGTAGGAGCCAATCCAGATGTCATAGGTGCCCGATGCGGCGTTGTGGAATGTCAGCGCCGGATTGAGGCCGGCATTGCCGCCATCATCATCGCAATACCAGTTGCCGTTCGGATCATTGACCAGGATTGTCGTGTCCGAGCTCGAGGCTGCCGACAGGATCAGCGGAAGCGAGCCCGCGGTGAAATTCAGCTCGAAGTCCGGCGCCGAAGACACCCAGCCAGCGCAGCCGCTGCGCACTTCCGAGGCACGGTGTGAGCCGCCGGAGATGATATTGACCCGGTAGGGATCCGGCTGGAAACCGCCGCGCAGATTGGCGCTACCGAAATTGGCCGGAAGGGACCAGTCAATGCTCTGATAGCTGCCGCCGCCTTGCGACGGCTGGCCACCGGCCATGCCAAGCTCGGAAATCGACAGGGTCGCCTGGGCATAGTCACCTTCCGAATAGGACCCGACCCAGATGTCGTAGCGCCCGGAACCGGGATTGGCGAAAGTCAGGCTCGGATTGAGACCTTCGCCACTATCATCATCGCAATACCAATTACCGGACGGCCCGTTGATCACGAGCGTGGTATCAGAACTGGAAACCGAACTGATGGTCAGATCGAACATGTTGCCGGCCTGATAATAGACGGAATAATCAGGCGCATTCGCGATCCAGCCGCGGCAGGAGCTGGAGATATTGCTGGCCCGCAGCTGGCCGCCCGATGTCAGGGTGACATTGTACGGATCCGGCGTGAAACCGGAGCTGAGATTGACCGACCCGAATGAGGGCGGTGCGGTGAAGTCTTGCGCCGTCGCGGCGCCTGCCAAAAATGCCGATGCGATCACGCTCGCAATGATTTGGGTTTCATCTGGATCCCCTCCCTGCAGTCCGTGTGGAACACCCCTGCGTTCCGAGTAACACGTCTTGTCTGGAGCAGATTAGAGGATTTCTCGACTGAACCATAGCTGAACGCGAGAATATTCGAATTGCTTTCCCGCACCGCCTAATCGGCCTCGCTCGCCGGCAATACGATCGTCGCCTCTACAAGATTACCCGCGCCATGATAGGTGATCGACGTGAAGGAGAGATCACGCGCCATGGCGATGCCACGCCCTCGATACCCGTCAACAGGCGACGTGTTCGAAATATAGCTGGCATAATCAAAACCCTGACCATCATCCTGAATTGTCATCGATATTATGCGCTCGCTGCGCTGAAAACTGAGGATCACTACCCGGTCGATATAGGCCGGATCTTCGAGGCGAGCCTCGACCTCTTCACGCCAACGGCCTTCCAGGAGCAGATCCTGCTTCATCGCCGCACTAATTTCGAGATTTCCATGCTCGACCGCGTTGATGAGCAATTCCTGCAAACCAACCGCGACCAGATCGGAATTGGGACAGGCCAGCGCGATCATCGTTGCGAGATTACGCGCTTCATCGAGTGTTCGGAGCACGAACTGGCCATTCACAATCGTGCCAATCGCCGACTTCCGTCGAGCGACATCAGCCCGCAAGGACATCACCTGATCGTGGAACTCCTTCGCGGAGCGCAAAACCGACATGATCGATTCAATGTCGACATCATTCGGCAGGACAAAATCGGCCCGCGTCCCGGTCGCCGGGTCATCGGTTATGAGGATGGATTGGAGTGCGCCGGCATTGTGATTTGCGGCATGGGTTATGGCCTCAACATGGGCGTCGTCGGCGATCACAATGCCGATCGTCGCACCATCGGGAAGCGTGGCGCTATGGATGACGGCATCTCCAAAGCTGTCCAAAAGCGACCTGGACACCGCGGCCGCCAAGGGTGACTCGTCAAGCCTAACCCAAATGCCGTCACGAATCGGTCGCTCTATCTCAGCCATGCCCTCTCACCTCGAGAAACAAGAGTGTCAGATCATCCTGGCTCTGCGCATCTGGTCCTTCGAAAAGCCGCTCGATGAGAGCCGGCAGGAATCCGGGGCCCCGTTCGACGGGCAAGAGTTCACAGGCCAGTCGCGCGATATCCGCTGGCTCCAAAGACAGTTCAGGCCGCTCGAAATTCTCATACAGCCCATCGCTGTAACACAGCACGCGATCGCCACGCTCCAGATCAACTTCGTATGCTTCATAGTCGGTCTTTGGCGCGCACCCGAGGATCAATCCACTCCCCTCAAGCGCCTGCCAGCCGCCTGACGCTTGCAGCACAATCGGCGCCGGCGCTCCAGCAATCGCGTAGTCCATTTTCCCCACACTCGGATCAACCACGCCGTAGAATGCGGTCGCGAAATGCTCGACCGGCAGCATCTGGCATAGATAGTCATTGACCGCCGCGAGGAAGCTAGCAGGTCGGGACCGGTGGCGAGACAGCGCATCTGTCAGCATATGAACCCGGAAGGCATTGATGGCGGCGGCGACGCCATGGCCCGAAAGGTCAACCATAAAGAGACCGAAACGTGTTTCGTCTATCTCGAAGACCTGCCAGAGATCCCCGCCGAGCCGATTGGACGCCTTGTAGAAAGTCCAGAGGTCGGCGCCGCGCGGGGACGCAATCGCGGCGACATCCTCATCCGATTTGAGCAGCGATATCTGCATCGCCTCGGCGGCCTGCAGCTCGTCGTCCATCCGACGCTGATAGCGTTGAAGGCGATCCAGCATTCGGCGCCGCTCAAGATGCAGCCTAACCCGCGACGCGATCTCGTGCGGGTGAATGGGTTTGGAGATCACGTCCGAGGCGCCGGCGTCAAATGCCGATGCCCGCTCGTCGGCATCCTGAAGCGCCGTCTGGATAAGGATCGGCACATTCAATCTCAGACGTTGGCGAACCTCCCGGCAAACATCAAACCCGTCCTTGTTCGGCATGACGATGTCGAGAATTACCATCTCAACCGGCTCACGCTCGAGGATTGCAAGGGCTTCGACACCATCGCTCGCGAAAAGATGGTTGGGAAAGCCTGCCGCATTGAGGATTGAGGCAATCATGCTGCGGGAGGATCTCAGATCATCGACGATCAGGATCAACGCGCTATCCGCCGTCTGACCGATCTGATTTGCGTCGACATCGCCCGGCATCGCGATCTCAGACGATCTTGATCAGTTGATCGATCTTGGACAGCTCGACAACCTTGGCGACATGACCTGTCACACCGGACAGAATGAGCGCTTTGCCAGATTTGTCGGCCTTGTCCTTGGCCAGCAAGAGCATGCCGATGCCGGCAGAGTCGATCATCTTTGTGCCGGCGAGGGAGAGTTCGACCATGCTCGGATCAGACCCGGCGATCTCGCTGACGATCTGACGAAACGCCTCATGATCATCAAATGTGATGACGCCTGATATCGACACGATGAGCCGGTCGCGCCGGGCTTCGATCCTGTACTCCATCTTGGCCTTCCTCCCAGCCGTTTAGCACTCTGAACCGACAATCGCGGCAAGTTTCAAGGGGTCACTTCCAAGCGAGCGATCGACCGATCAACAACCTTGTTCAAGACCTCACCCGGATCACCTGCATCACGCTCCAACTCTGCCGCAATCTGCGTGAGTTGCACCAGACCAATGTTTGAGGCCGCCCCTTTCAGGGCGTGCGCGGCGGCCTTGGCCGCCTCCACATCAGAGGCGGCAATGGCCTCCTGATAGGCATTTGAAAGCGCACGCAAATCATCAACAAACTGGCTTCGCATTCCAACAAATGCGTCCAGTCCAACCGCATCGACCAATGCCTGAATAATGCGGAGATCAATTTCCGGTTGGCTGCGCCAATTGCTCACAAGCCTCTCCCCAATTCCCAGACGCGCGGCGAAATCCTTCGCGACACGCCACAATGGACCGTACGCCTTGCCGTCCGCTGCTCAAGGTTCTCTGGCAGCTTTCTCGAGGCAATCTCTGTCAATCCGGGGCCGCACGGCGCCGTTTACAGCAGGTGATGTGAAGCTAGGGAGCGCGTGGAGCGGAAGAGTCCCGAATAACAATCTCGGAGCGGATCTCGCGACGTGCATCCGCGTCGGGGTCGCCATTGAGATGACTGGCCAGCAGCTCGATTGCAGCGCTTGCCATGTCGGAAATCGGCTGCCGGACAGTGGTCAGTTGCGGCCAGATCGCGGTGGCGGTCTGGGTATCGTCGAAACCCACCACCGTCAGTTCCCGAGGCACGTCGAGCGCGTGCTTATGGGCCAGTGCAATCACGGCCACCGCCATGTCATCATTGGATGCGAAGATCGCAGTCGGTCGATCTGCGAGCGACAACAGACGGTCCGCCGCCTCAAGCCCGGACTTGTAGGTGAAGGCACCGGGGGCGATCAGCTCCGCGTCATTGTCCACGCCGTGCGCAGCGAGGCCTTCGAGAAAACCCGCATAGCGTTCACGACTGGCGCCATGTTCTTCAGGACCCAGCACGAATCCAATTCGACTATGGCCCAACTCGATCAGATACTCGGTCATCCGGCGCGAGGCCGCTCGGTCATCGGTGAGCACACATGGCGCGCGATCCAGATCTGTATCCGGTGCTATTCGGACGTGCGGAATGCCCGCCTTCTCTACCGCATCCATCACATCCACACTGTCGCAAACCGGTGGCGGCATGATGATGCCGTCGAAATTCGAGGTCCGGAGCATGGCTGCGATCTCGGCCGCCCAGTCATCGCCAGCGGTACCGCAACTCTCGAGCACCAGGTGATACCCCGACGCGCGACAGCGATTCAGTGCCCCGATCAGTAACTCACTGATATAGCCGGCGCTCGGATTGTCGTAGAGCAGGCCGATAAAATAGGCATTGGCCCGCGCGAGATTTCGCGCAGACAGGTTTGGCCTGTAGTTGAGCTCCACGATGGCCGCCTGGACACGTTCGCGCGTGGCGGGCCGCACATTCGGCTCGGCATTGAGAACGCGCGAAACTGTCATCGCCGACACGCCGGCCGCGCTCGCCACATCCTTGATCGTCGCGCCGGACTGCTTGTTCGCCCGTGTCTTCACACTCATGCTGGCCGTCACCCCGGAACCTGACGTAATCACGTGATCCGGCATGGTAGCGCAAACGCCGCGCGCCCGCACCCGCCTTCGTCACTCGTCCGGGAAGCCTGTGTCGGAGCGGTTCCCCGGCTTAGAGACCGGTAAAGACCTGGAATGCCCGAAGAAGCGGATTGTCGAACCGCAGCTTGCCGCAGGTCAGCGCCAGACAAACGCAGATGCCAGATGGATCGATCCGGATATCGTGCTCGATATCAGGATGCGCCTCTTCCACATCGCCGCGCCGATATTCCTGCTCGCCATCCCAGAAACTGCCCTTCAAGACGAGGGTCAGCTCCGAGCCATTATGGCCGTGATGCGGAATGGAGACGCCAGGCTCTGCCTTCAACAGCCAGAGACGCTCGTCTGCATCGCCGCGCCACAGCACAGCCTTGCGCAGACCCGGGCCGAGAAACTCCCATTTCACCTTCACACCGGTTCGCGCCAGATAGGCGGCGAGCGCCGGCGGAATGTCGACATCCGACAGGGCGTCCGGAGCCGCCGGCAGGGCAGACTCAACAACCTCGCCTTCGGTTGCATCAGCGAGGTCGAGAAGATCGTCGGCGCTGAACGGCAGGGCCTCGCCGATCGGCAATTGCTCGAGAAGGGAGCCGCCGATCTGGTCGAGGCGGGCCAAACGAGCCTCGGCGTCATCATTGAGTTCGATGTGGGAGCGAACAAGCACGTCCTCGGCCTCGCTCGCCAGAGCGCCGGCGGCGTAGTCGAGATACCAAGTGTCGTCCAGCACATGACCGCGTTGGGTCATACCAAGTCTCCAAGTGTCGTTTTCAGCTTGCCCATGGCAAGCCGTATTCGTGATTTTACCGTGCCGAGCGGCAAGTCGAGCCGATCGGCGATTTCGCTGTGGGACAAGCCTTCAGTAAAGGCCATGTCGATGACCTGACGCTGGTCAGGTGAGAGGGTTTCGAGCGCCGCTCCGACACTCTGCGCGGACTCAGACATCTCACACAAATCGTCCGCCGCCGGCGCCGGTTCCGGTTGCAGGGACGGATCGGTTTCGTCCATCTGCTCGGCCCGTTTGGCCTTGCGGAACTGGTCGATGTGCTGGTTGCGCGCGATTGTGTAGATCCAGGTCGAGGCGCCGGCCTTGGCGGGATCGAAACTGGCCGCCCGGCGCCAGACCGATAGCATCACGTCCTGGGTAATATCTTCCGCCTGCGCCTTCGGCACGCGCCGCTGCAACAGAAATGACCGGATGCGCGGCGCGAAATGATCGAACAACGCCCGGAAAGCCTGACGGTCGCGCTCCTGCCCGACCCGAACAAGCAGGTTGGACATTGTTCGGCTGTCGACCGCAGCGCTCGGCCGCTCAGTCAGGTCCGTCATGAACCTCTTTCCCGGGTCGGAAGCCCGGGGATCGGCCGGGCGGGCAAATGTCTGGACAGCAGCGTACATGTTTCCGCTTACGAAGACAGGGCCGGACCGGATCACTCCTCAGTCCCATCCACCGGCGATGACCGCGCGCGTCAAGCGTGTGATCCGCTCTGCCCAAGCCTGCGTAACTCCTTATCAGAATGATTTTGAAGCCTTGCACGAGACCCCTATGACCCAGATTCCCAAACGCCGCATCGCGGTCATAGGCTCCGGCATTTCAGGACTCGCCGCCGCCTGGCGACTTTCGCAGACCGATAATGTGACTCTCCTTGAAGCGGCCGACCGTCTCGGAGGACATGCGAATACCGCGCAGATCGAGCTTGAGGGACAGTCTTTCGGCGTCGACACTGGCTTCATCGTCTATAATCCGCGGAACTATCCCAACTTCGTCAGCCTGATGGACCAGTTGGGAGTCGAGACGGCCGAGAGCGACATGTCCTTCGCGGCGTCGATCGGCAATGGCGGTTTCGAATACTCGTCCAATCCAAGCGGACTCTTTGCCCAGCGGCGCAATCTCGTGCGTCCGCGCATGTGGCGCATGATCGCGGACATTCTCCGCCTGAACCAGCATGCCCGTGACAGCCGGAGCACCGACACCAGCCTGACCCTCGACGAATTCCTAAAGGAAAAGGGCTATTCCCGCGCCTTCCGCGAAGATCACATCCTGCCCATGTGTGCTGCGATCTGGTCGTCTCCCGTCGACCAGATGCGTGGCTTTCCGGCCGGAAGTTTCTTTCGCTTTTTCCTCAATCACGGCCTGCTGCAGCTGACGGACCGCCCGCAATGGCGGACGATTGCAGGTGGCAGCCAAGCCTATGTGGAAGCGCTGGCTGAGGCGATTGACGGGAAAATCCGCGTTGGAACACCTGTTCAGGGCCTGCAGCGATCAGATCAGGGCGTCACGGTGTCGCTCGCTGATGGCACCCGGGAGGTCTATGACGATGTTGTCCTGGCCTGTCATTCGGACCAGGCGCTCAAACTCGTCTCGGATGCGGACCATGAAGAGAGAACGCTGCTCTCCGCGATCCGCTACCGGCCGAACACAGCTGTCCTCCATACCGACACTCGCCTGATGCCCCGCCGGCGCTCGGCCTGGGCGAGCTGGAATTATCTGGAGCGGCGCCACGGCGACACCAATGAGATCAGCCTGACCTACTGGATGAACCGGCTGCAGCCCCTGCCCGTGAAAACGCCGGTCTTTGTCACCCTCAACCCCCAGACCGAGCCGGACCCGGGCACGGTGCTGCGCGTCGATTCCTATGAGCATCCGATCTTCGACCAGGCCGCCATATCGGCGCAATCCGCCATCGGGCAAATCCAGGGACGCGGTGGCGTCTGGTATTGCGGCGCGTGGCTGGGTTCGGGTTTTCACGAGGACGGCCTGCAGTCCGGCCTCATTGTGGCGGATAGCTTGGGCGCGACACCACGCCCGTGGTCCCATTTGGACATGAATGCGCGCATCGCCTGGCCCGGCCATACGACCCCGGCGACAAGCGACGCCTTGCCCATCGCTGCCGAATGACCCCTCGCCCCGCCTCACTCCTGATTGGCCAGGTCGGCCATACGCGGCGAAGGCCGCGCCATCACAGCTTGCGCTACCGCGTTGCGTCCGTGCTGGTGGATATCGACGGGCCCGAAATGCCGCGCTCCCATCGCCTCGGCTTCGGGTTCAATCGCGCCGCACTGGTGAGCCTGCAAACACGAGATCATGGCGGCGCGGATCTGGACTTGCGCGACTGGGTCGAGACCCGGCTTCGCGACGCCGGTGTGTCAGGCCCCTTCGGTCGGATCCAGCTTCTGGCCGCGCCGCGCGTGCTCGGCCTCGCTTTCAATCCGGTCTCCGTCTTCTTCGCCCATGCCCCCGACGGCACGCTGATCGGCCTGATCTTCGAAGTCAGCAATTTCCACAGCGGGCGCTGCGCCTATGCCTTCCCGGTGGGGCCCATGACCGACGCCGACGGATCGGTCCGCTTGCGAACGGAAAAACGTTTCTTTGTCTCGCCCTTCAATCCGGTTGCCGGGACCTATCATTTCCGCATCAGCCTCGAGGGCGATCGGTACCGCCTCGGTATCCAGCTGGAGCGCGACGGCGAGGTTGTGCTCAGCGCGGCCCACACCGCGCGACTGGAGAATCTCGAGCCCGCCCGATTGCGCGCCGCCGCCTGGCTCGTCGCAACCAATACGGCGCGGATTTTTTTTGGTATCCTGTGGGAGGCGCTGAAATTGCGCCTCAAGGGGCTGGCGCTATTCGCCCCCCGCCGCGGAACCATTGACACCATGCCGGGGAGGCATTGATGGACGCGTACAGTAACCATTCGACGACGGGAACGACCCGTCCGTCCCGCTTGCAAGCCTTCGCCGCGCGACGGATCACGCGTGCGCTCGATGGGTTGACGTCTGCACGCCTGCGCATCGAACTGCCCGGCGGCTACCGGTTTGCGGTCGGCCCGGACCAGGCAAGCATGGTCGCCGACTGGACAATCCACCGCTGGAACGCCTTGCTGCGCATTGCCGCCAGCGGGGTGCTGGGATTCTCCGAAGGCTATGTGAATGATGAGTGGAAAACCTCTGACCTGCCCGCCCTCCTGACAGCGCTCGCGACCGAGCTGGACAAGGTGGACGCGGCCCATGGCCGAGGCGGCCCGAGCCGTCTTCTGGCGCGTCTCCAGCACTGGATGAACGCCAATACCCGCCGCGGCAGCCGCCGCAACATCTCGTTTCACTACGATCTCGGCAATGCCTTCTACGAGCAATGGCTTGATGAGAGCATGACCTATTCCGCAGCCCTTTTCGAAAGCGAGGACGACACGCTGGCACAGGCCCAGGCCCGCAAGTACCGGCGGATCTGCGAGAGCCTGAACCTCAAACCAGGTGACCGTGTTCTGGAGATCGGCTGTGGCTGGGGCGGGTTTGCCGAAGTCGCAATCCGGGATTTCGGCTGTCATGTCACCGGGCTGACCCTGTCGCGCGAGCAATTGGACTATGCCCGGTCACGCTTGGAGTCAGCGGGGCTAGGCGACAAGGCCGATCTGCGACTGCAGGACTATCGCGATGTCTCCGAACGATTCGATGCTGTCGCCTCGATCGAAATGTTTGAAGCGGTCGGCGAGGCACACTGGCCGGTCTACTTCAAGCAGGTCCATCACTGCCTCAAGCCGGGTGGCCGAGCGGCCCTGCAGGTCATCACCATTCGCGAAGGGGATTTCGAGCGCTATCGCAACGCGGTCGACTTCATACAGAAATACGTCTTTCCGGGCGGCATGCTGCCTCCGGCGCCACTTCTGGACACGCTCGCCGCCGAAGCCGGCCTTGTCGCCAAGGACACGAAGATGTTCGCGGATGGCTATGCCCGCACGCTGGCAATGTGGCATCGCGCCTATCGGGCAAGCTGGCCGGACATCGAACCCATGGGGTTTGACGCCCGCTTTGACAGGATTTGGCGTTTCTACCTCGCCTATTGCGAGGCTGGCTTCCGCACCGGCCGCATTGATGTCGGTCAATTCGTCTATTCCAAACCCGAACTCGAAGCCGGCTGAGCTTGCGGCCCCGACTCCCCCGCGTGCATGAAAAATGACGTTATCCTGGGGGGTAATGTCGAGAATTTGAATCAAATCATAATCCGGCGCTGACCGGACCTTTACCTCTTTACGCCATCGTCCGCCTTTCCAAGAAGACCAACAGGTGGACTGGATGGGACGGACACTCGACAGCACTTTAGGGCGCTACATCAATGTGGCGACGCTCGTGAGTCTGATTGCCTCCGTTTTGACGATCTATTTCTTTGTCGGCGCCCTGAATCGCAATGCCGTGCAGAATGACCGTCAATTACTGAGCGCGGGCATCGAAGCGGCGTCTCGCCAGAATGAGACCTGGGTCGCTGACTATGGCTGGTGGGGAGAGTTGCTCACGCTGTGGAATGAGCGCGAGAAATCCGTCCTTTCGGAAAGCCTTGCCTCGTCTTTTTCGGACCATACTGCGTTCGATTTTGTTTCCATCGTAGGCGTGGACGACGCACGAAGCATGGCGTGGCATCGGGAGTCCGGTCAGCAGCTTCGGACCGACGTGCTCAACCATGAACAGGTTTCGGACCTGCGTGCCGACCTGGCCGCCGGCTACAATACCGAACGCTACATTTCGACTCACTACCTGAAGATCCGGGGTCAGCTCTATATGGCCTCGATCACGGTTCTCGGCGAGTATGACGATCGCGCAACCATGACCAATCCCGCGGTTGATCCTGTGATCATCATCGGAACCGCCATTGATCAGAATTTCCTGACCGAGCTCGAGGAGGTTTTCCTCGTCTCGAATGTCTCGCTCCATCAGGGCGCATTGCCGAGCGCCAATGCCGGCCTGGAGATCATGGATGATGAGGGGCACTCGCTCGGCTGGCTCGGCTGGCAAGCCTCCCGCCCGGGCATCGAGACTCTGCGGCTCGCATTCTTGCCGCTGCTCGCCTACATCATCGCCTTCTTCATTTGCGCGCAACTGATCGCCTTCAAGGCCCGCACGCTCGCGCGTCACGCGGCGAGCAACGAAAAGCGCGCCATCATCGCGGCCGGCACCGACAATCTCAGCGGCCTGCCGAACCGGCTCGGCTTTACCAGCTTCATCGAAAGCAAAGCAGCGACCCGGGCCGCAGAGGATGGCGAAGCTGCGGTGATCTATATCGACCTCAACGGCTTCAAGGCCGTCAACGACAAGGCCGGACACCGCGCCGGTGATGATGTCATCCGGCGCGTGGCCCACCGCTTCCGCGGTGCCGTCGATGCCGACATCCATATCGCTCGCGTCGGCGGCGACGAGTTTGCCTGTGCCCTGGTCGGCGCGGAGGATGCCCGTGAGGCCCTCAACATTGCACGCAGCTTGTCGGAAAGCCTCGCGCGGCCGTTCGAAATCGACGGGCGACCGTTCGAGATTGGTGCCGCGATCGGCATCGCCCATTCCGATGAAGGGGCGCCGAAGACCTTCAACCAGCTTATTCATGACGCCGACCTGGCCATGTATCGCGCCAAAGCCGATCAGCTCGACAAACCGCTTGTCTTCAATGCCAGCCTCGGCCTTGAGGCCGATGCCCGCCGCGCGCTCGAAGCCGATATCGAGGCCGGGCTGGACCGCGATGAATTCTTCGTCGTCTACCAGCCGATCGCGCGCGCCTGTGACGGCAGCACAGCCTCGGTCGAGGCGCTCCTGCGTTGGGAGCATCCGACCCGTGGTGCAGTGCCTCCGGACGTCTTTATTCCGGTCGCCGAAGATTCCAAACTGATCCGCCGCCTCGGAGATTTCGTGGTCGAGTCCGTTTGTCGCGAAATAGGGCCGAAAGCGCCTCACACTGTCTCGATCAACCTGTCTCCGGCCCAGCTCAATGATGGTCGCCTGTGTGAACGATATCTGCGCGAACTAACGTCATACGGCATGAGCCCTGACCAGATCGAGTTCGAGCTGACGGAAGCCGTCCTGGTTGATGATTTCGAACAGGCAAAGAGCCGTTTGCTGGAGCTTCATGAAGCAGGCTTCACGGTGAATCTCGATGATTTCGGTACAGGCTTCGCCTCCATGGGCTATTTGCACATGCTGCCCTTCTCGAAGATCAAGATCGACAAGACCTTTGTGCAATCCATTGGCCGCGGCGAAGGCCCCAACAAGATGTTGCAGGCGCTGGCCCTGCTGGGCGATGCCCTGTCACTGGACATGGTGGCAGAAGGTGTCGAAACCGAGGGCCAGGCTGCCATGCTGCGCCTGCTCGGCTTCGAGTATCTGCAAGGCTGGCATTTCGGCTACCCGCTACGGTCCGACCAGCTCAAAATTCGCAATTCAGGTGAACGGGCAGCCTGACACTGCCCGACACGCCGCCCCTATTTGGTTGCCTGCTCCGCAGCCACCGCGCGCGCCTTCCGCTCAATCCGCTTGGCCAGTCCGGCATGCAATCGGGCGTGGCGGCTTGGGGTAAGCGGGTACCCCCAGATCAGCGGGGCAGACAGGGCGTAGAGGGCGATCGGACCCAGGCAGTAGACCAGTCGCAAGGACAGCACGCCAATATCGGTCGACGCGTCTACGCCGCCGGATGCGTGATAGCCCAGCAAGCCGACAATGTTCAAAGCCACGCCGGTAAAGATGGCGGCAGCCAACTTCTCCGACAGGCCAAGCACGGCAAAATAGGTCCCGGCGCGGCGGCCGCCCGAGCGGACGCTGTCGATATCCACCACATCGGCCAGCATCGCCAGCGGCAGGAATTGCAGGCCGCCGAAGGCAAAGCCCTTGAGCAGGAAGAGGCAGAAAAAGGCGAAGTAATCACCCCGGCCCAGCAGAAGGTTGCAGGCACTGACCACACTGACGAAACCGAGCGTGACCATGAAGGCCCGATGCTTGCCAATGGTTCGGCCCAGCCAGAGCCAGAACGGGATCGCGGCAATGCCGGAGATGAAATAGAGAAAATAGGCGGCGCCGATCGTCGGGATCCCGATAATGTCGCGGATAAAGAAGAGCGAAACCGCATTGCGGAGGCTTTCACCGGCGATCACCAGGAAGGCGATGATCAGCACGCGCCGCATCGGGCCATTGCGCCAGAGGTGGCGAAAGCCCTCGATCATGGGGACACGTTCACGCGGTGCGGGCGGCGGCTCCTTGACGGTCGTGATGATCAAGGTGGAAAGCAGCGGAACCGCAATAATGATGGCAATGGCGAGGCCCATCAGGACCGGCCCGGTCAGGGCCGCCCGACTGGTCGGCGTGCGCGTCATCAGCTCGCCGGTGAAAGCGCCGGTTATATCCCGCCAGATCGCCACGAAAATCTCGGTCACCGCGCCACCATCCGCGAATATCTCGATCACCATCGGTACAGCGGCGGCCATCAGAAGACCGGTCAGATAGTAGAACTCCCGCGCCGCGGTTACCTGGCTGCGCACATGATAATTCCCGGATAGCTCAGCCCCCCAGGCGCGAAAGGGAATCTGGATCATGGTGGCGCTGGCGAAGAAGAGAGTCAGCCAAAGCAGGAAATAGAGAATTCCGGCCCCGTCATGAGGCACGAAGAGAAACCAGGTCGAGACCATCAGGGCTGGAGCACCCAGCGCGATATAGGGCTTGCGACGTCCGAACCGCGTGCGCCCCCGGTCCGAAATCTCACCCATCAGCGGATCGGTAAAGACATCGGTGAAACGGGCCACCATGATGATCAGGCCAATCACCGAGAGGGATAAACCGAGTTGGCCGGCATAGTGCGCGGGCAGCCAGATCGCCAGCGGATAGCCATAGACCGCCAGCGGCAAGGCGAGGGATCCATGAAGGAAGATTGTTGAGCGCTTGACAGGCGGCTCCCCACCGGAGTCTGACGCCACAGCTGGCGACGCGGCCGGATCGGCCGTCACGTCTGCACTCATAATTTACCTCCCAGTACCGCCGACCATATTTGTATTGTTAGCGGGTCGAGCTCTTTTCCAAGTTTGAGTATGCCGGGGGGCCGGTGTCAAATTAAACAGAAAGAAGAGTGCAGCAGCGCGGCGGCGTCAGGCTCGACGGAGCGGTCCGGTCGACTCGCGGTAGATGATTTCATAGTCGAGATACTCGTTCGGAGCGTCCATTTGCGTCGGGTCGGACTGTGTCGCCGCATCAATTAGCTGCCGCGTCGCCTCATTCCCCATCGTCAAGAGCGGCTGCCTCACGGTTGTCAGGGATGGCCACATTTTCTCGGCAATCTCTGAATCGTCAAAGCCGACAACCGACACGTCTTCGGGTACATCGAGTCGCAACCGGTGAGCCGCCATAAGGACGCCGGCAGCCATGTCATCATTGGCCGCAAAGACCGCCGTCGGCCGGTCGGTCATGGCAAACAGGGCATCGCCAGCCTCCAATCCGGCAGAGAAGTCAAAATCCCCCGGTCGCACCAGGCGCTCATCCAGGGCTATTCCGGCCTGGTCAAGCGCATCCCTGTAACCTGCATAGCGCTCATGCGTGGCGTTCTGGTCTTCCTTGCCGCGCACAAAGGCGATCCGGCGATGACCCAATTCGATCAGATGCGCGGTCAGTTCACGCGCGGCCTCGCGCTCATTGATTTTGACGCTGATACGCGCGTCGGGCAGGTTATTGGGACCCACACGCGCGATCGGCATGTCGAAACGCTCGAGCACGTGATAGAGGCGCTCATCATTGGACAAGGGCGGCACGAGGATCAGGCCATCCGGCTTGGAAGCCTCGACCAGGCGCTCGAACCGCGTGACCAGGTCGGCCTCCGGCATGTCGCGCAAGTCCTCCATCAAGGACACCATGAGTTGATAGCCACGCTCCTGGCAGGTCTGCACTGCGCCGAACTGGATGGCGTTCACATAAGCTGAACGATGCGAGTGGCTGACCATATGGATCGCGTAGGACCGTCGGGAGCGCAGCGCCCGCGCTGTGCTGGACGGAACATAGCCCACTTCCTTTGCCGCGGCGCGGACACGCTCGCGCAGTCCTTCCTTGACGTGCGGCTCATTGTTCAGGACCCGTGATACGGTCTTGATGGAGACGCCCGCCTTCTCGGCAACGTCGATCATTCTCGCCATGGCAGCACCTCCCCCGAAGCCCGCAACGATCTCAACTGATCCTGCTCCATCATTCCCGCCCGCCCATCTGCCCGACAATTCGGGCATGGAGGCGACGATTCAACGGCAACTTTAGAATGAGCAGCACCGACAAAGCCAGCAACAGGGATGGCATCAGGAAAATGTGAAATCGAATACCTTCGGCTGTGGCTGCACTTTGGGTCGCCGCATCAATGTCATACCCGACCTCGGACAACATGAAACCGACAAACAGGCCCATCAGCCCGCCCGAGAGTTTCTGGACCAGCAGCACGGAACCGAACACCGCGCCTTCATTGCGTTCGCCGGTCTTCCATTGCCCGTATTCGACCGTGTCGGGAACAAAGGACCAGACCAGAACACCGAAAGCACCAAAAGCCGCTCCATAGCCGATGATCTGGAGCGGAACGCCAGCGATAACGCGTGCTCCGGCAATTGCGAGATCAAGCCCGCAAACAATCGCCAGGCCGCAGGCCAGCACCCAGCCGGCCTTCTTGCCAAATCGGCGGATGAAGAGCGTCCAGACCGGAATTGAGGCCAGCGTCGCGCTGGCATAGGCGGTCATCACGACTTCCTTGCGGGCGAAGACCGGGGCGTTGACCTCGATAAAGAAGGTGAGCGGAATGAGCAGGCTGGCAACAGCCCCGGACTGCAAGAAGATCATGCAAAGCAGGATTGCCAAGGCGCGATTGTCCCGGATGGCTGGAATGAAGCGCCATAGGCCAGGAGGCGGGTCATCGGAACATCGTCCGGGCAGGGGCTGTTCCCGCGTTCCCGCAAAGCAAAGGGCCAGCGCCATGGTTGCAATCACGGCCCCAATAAGCGCCGCCGCCTGAAAACCGGGTGCTGCCGTGTCATCGCCGCCAAACGTTCGCACGAGCGGAAACCAAAGGCCGGAGACGGTCAGCAGCCCGGCAAAGGCAAAGAACATCCGTACGCCGGAAAATGTGGTCCGCTCGACGCTGTCATAGCTGAGCCGCGAGGCGAGTGCCGAATAGGGGACAGCGACGATCGTGTAGACAGTTCGAAAAAGGATGTGAGCCAGGGTCAGGGCGGCAATGAGCGCCACCCCCTCCAGGGGCGGGATCCAGAACAGGACGCAAAAACTCACGCCCAGCGCCACGCCACCAAAAAGAATGTGCGGCCGATAGGTCCCGAAGCGCGACCGTGTTCGTGCCGACAGACTGGCAACGACGGCATCGGTCACCGCATCCCAAGCCATGCCTACGAAATATATTCCGCCCGCCACGGTCGGACTCAGCCCGACGACTTCGGCGTACCAGAACATCAGGACGAGCGAGAGCGCGTTCCAATAGATATTCAGTCCGAAATCACCGACGCCATAGCCAGCATAGCGCCCAATACCTGTCGTCGCCGCCAAAACCCCTCGCCTTCCGGTCACTGTCAGACCAGGAGTGACAGGATGAGCGCCGCGGCGAATCCCGCAAGTCCGATGATCAGCGTGGCGACGGTCCAGCTCGCAAGCGTCTGCCGGACATCGAGCCCGAAAATGCGGCTGACCAGCCAGAATCCGCTGTCATTGACGTGCGAGAGCGCGGTCGCGCCGGCAGCGATGGCAATCACGCAGAGTGCCAATTGTGTCGGCGCGAGGCCGGCCGCGTCCGCGAGCGGGGCGGTCAGACCGGCAGCGGTGATCATGGCAACCGTCGCACTGCCCTGCGCAACGCGAACCAGAAGCGCCAGAACAAATCCGGCGACCAGCGGCACCAACCCCAGCGCCATTGCACCATCGGCCAGCTGCGCGCCGGCGCCCGTATCAACGAGCACTTGTTTGAACGCGCCTCCGGCTCCGGTCACCAGGATAACAGCTCCGGTCGGCTCCAGGGCCCTGGCAATCCCGTCCGATAAATTGCGGCGCTGCGCGTCATTCGTCGGCCGGAAGACGAGCCAGGTCATGCCGCAAGCCAGCAGCAATGCCATGAAAGGATGCCCGATCACGGCCAGCGAATATCCGAGCGCGGGCGGGAGATCAAAGCGAGACGCCAGCGTGCCGGCCAGAATGAGCGCCAGGGGAAGACTGATCAGTGCCGCCGTCAGACCGGCATTGGCGGGTCGCTCGGTCGGGGTTCCTGCCTCACCGGCTATTGCACCGATGGGCAGCCGCCCGGTGCGGTCCAGCCAACCCGCGAAGAGCGGGCCGGCCATGGCCAGCGCGGGCAATCCGGCGAGGATTCCGAACAGAATGACCAGGCCCAGATCAGCGCCGAGGATCTCGGCCACGGCGATCGGGCCGGGCGTGGGCGGAATGAAGCTGTGCGCGACGGCCAGCCCGCAGACCAGGGGCAGGCCGAAGCTGAGCACCGGTCGGCCGGTCCGGCGGGCGAAGGCGAAGACCAGCGGCGCCAGAATGATCAGGGCGACATCAAAGAAGACCGGAATCGACGCGAGCAGACCGAGCCCGCCCATCAGCCATCGCCCAGCGCCCGCCTGCCGCCCTGTGAGGAGCCGTTGGGCCAGGCTCTCCAGTCCGCCCGATCGCTCAAGCATGACCCCGAAAAGCGCACCGAGCCCGATCACCACAGCCACAAAGCCGAGCGTCCCGCCCATGCCTCGCGTCAGTGTGTCGAACGCCTCCGCCGGTGCCATCCCGGCCGCGAGCGCGGCGAGTGCGCTGACCAGGATGAGGGCTGCAAAGGCGGGCATGCGCGCCCGAAGGATCAGCGCCAGCAATGCCGCAATCGCGACCAGCGTGGCCAGGAGCGGCCGGTATTCGGTCAGCCAGCCGCCTACATCCATTGCACACCCCGGCTGAGGGTTTCGAGACGCAGGAGCCGGTCCTGCGCGGTCAGGAAAAGCGTGCGACCATCTTCACCAAAAGCGCAGTTCGCTGTACCGCGACCGGTCAATACCCGACCCAGCAAAGTCCCGTCCGGTGCCAGGACGAGGACCCCGCCCGGCCCGGTTGCAAAGACATGGCCCCGATCATCGACCGCCATGCCGTCCGGCAGCCCCGGGCCATCCAGACCCGACGCATCGTAGAAGCGCTGATCGCTGACGACATGGCCATCAGGATCCAGATCGAGGCATCGTATGACAGGCGATTGTGGGTCCGACTGGGCCACATAGAGACAACGTTCGTCGGGCGACAGCGCGATCCCGTTCGGAAAGCTCATATCCGAGATGAGCCGCTCCACCCGCCCATCCGGTGCGCGGCGATAAACGCCATTGACCACCATTTCCTTGAGCGGAGACGCGTCCAGCCCTTCAAGGCCGTAGGGCGGATCGGTGAAATAGATACTGCCATCCGCCGCCTCGACCAGATCATTGGGCGAGTTGAAACGCTGCCCCTGGAACTCGCTCACCAGCCGCGTTCGCGACAGGCTGTCCGGGTCGAGTATTTCCAGGGCCCGGCTGCCGTGGACACAGGCGAGCAAGTTGCCATCCTCGCGCATCCACAACCCGTTTGCCCCCGGTTCGCGAAACCCCTCGGCTTGATCAACCGGAATGCCCGACGGGTCGAGCCAGACTTCGACCTCATGACCGGGCCGCCATCGATAGGCCCGGTTGGCCGGAACGTCGGTAAAGTAGAGGCAGTGGCGCTGCCGGTCCCAGGCCGGGCCTTCAGCCCATTGATATCCGGTCCCGATTATCCGGGCGTCCGTGCCCGGTCGAATGAGCGTGTCCAGACGCGGGTCGCGGCGCTCGACCTGAACGACTGGCGCCGGGCCGGACTCGGCCGACGTGCGTTGGCAGGCAGCCAGCAACAGGCTGGCACCGCCGCCGGCCAGGAGGGTACGTCGCGTTGCCATCATTCCACCTCGACCAGACTGGCGATCGCAGCCGCCGGACGGGAGGATCGTCCCGCCTCACTCACTGTAAGCTCCGCGCTCTGGCGCAGATCTGCCGACGAGGCACCGACATACAGGGTGATCGCGCCGGCTTCGATCCGCCAGTCGCCCGGCGCCTGGAACACCGCGAACTGGGCTGGGTCGAGAATGAACGTGACTGAGCGGGTCTCTCCCGCCTCCAGCGCAATGCGTGCAAATCCGCGCAATTCCAGACGCGGTCGCGCAACCGAAGCGACCGGGTCACGCATGTAGAGCTGCACCACCTCGTCCGCCGCCAGGTTGCCGGTATTCGTGACCGGGACGGTGAGGCGAATGAAATCGCCCGGCGTAACAAGGGCTGCGTCGAGATGGATCGCGCCGTATTCGAATTGCGAATAGCTCAGCCCGTGGCCGAAGGCATAAAGCGGCGTGATCGGCAGATCGTGGAAACGATTGCTGTCACGCGACAGGTCCGGGTCCGCCGGACGGCCTCCGGGATGCTCTGAATAGGTGAACGGCGCCTGCCCCGTTGTGCGCGGGAAGGAAACGGGCAAGCGGCCGGCCGGTGAAACGCGGCCGAAGATGATATCGGCAAGCGCCGGTCCGGCCTCTACGCCCAGCATCCAGCTGGCCAGCACCGCATCGGCTTGCTAGGCGATGTCCGGGATGGCGAGGGGTCGGCCACTGACCAGGACGACGGTGACCGGGCGACCAGTGTCGAGCACGGCGCGCGCCAGGGCACGCTGACTGTCTGGCATGTACAGGCTGGAGCGCGATCGCGCTTCACCGGACAGGTCATAATCCTCGCCCACGACCAGGATCACATGATCAGCCGTCTCGGCGGCGGCGATCGCTGCGGGGAGACCGGACAGGTCATCGCTCGTGGGCGAGGCCCCGGCTTCAAAGGTGATTTCCACCCCCGCCGGGGCGCCTTCACGCAAACCCTGCAACAAGCCGATCACCGTCTCCGGTGTTCCGCGGGCGCGCCAGGACCCCAATTGCGTGGACGCGTCCTCGGCCAACCCGCCAATCACTGCAATACGACCGGTTTCCGCATCAAGGGGAAGCGTGCTGTCACGGTTTTCCAGCATGACAATACTGCGCGCGGCAATGCGCCGGGCTTCGGCGCGAGCCGCTTCGGTCAGCATGGCTGCGGCTTCCCGTTCGGGATCGTGATAGGCCATCGGGTCGTCGAACAGGCCAAGGCGCTCCTTGGCTGTCAGCACATGCATGACCGCCCGGTCGAGATCCGCCATCAGGGCCGGATCGGCCTCGATCGCGGCGGCGAGGTCCTGCGCGAACACATCGCTGGTCATGTCCATATCGACCCCGGCCCGCAAGGCCAGCGCACCCGCGTCGGCCCGGGTGTCAGCGACGCCGTGATTAATCAGCTCGGCAATGGCATTCCAGTCGCTCACAATGAGCCCGTCAAAGCCCCATTCGCCGCGCAGAACTCCGTCAATCAGGTGCTCATTCGACGTGCTTGGCACGCCGGCGATATCGTTGAAGGCCGTCATCATCGACGCGGCACCGGCCTCACTGGCCGCATAAAAGGGTGGCAGATAGGTTTCGTGCAGCGAGCGCTCGGATATGTCGGCAGTCCCGTAATCGCGACCGCCGATCGGCGCGCCATAAGCGCCAAAATGCTTGGCCGTCGCCATCAGCGTGTCGCCGGCGGCGAGGTCCTCGGACTGGAACCCCTCAATCTGGGCCACCGCCATGCGGGCGCCCAGATAGGGATCACTGCCCGCCCCCTCGACGATCCGGCCCCATCGCGGATCGCGGGCAATGTCGATCATCGGCGCGAAGGTCCAGTGCAGACCTGCGGAGCTGGCCTCTGCGGCCGCGATCCGGCTGGCGCTTTCCAGGTCAGCGGGGTCCCAGGTGCTGGCCATGGCGATCGGGACCGGAAAAATGGTGCGATAGCCGTGAACCACATCCATCGCAAAGAGGAGCGGGATGCCCAGACGACTCTCCTCGACGGCAACCTGCTGCAGCTCGCCCAAGGGCGCGGCGCCGGCGACATGCAGGTAGGAACCGATCTCGCCCCGACGTACCCGATCAAGCTCGTCGGGTGTGAGGCGTGAGTTGAGATTTCGCGAGCGACCGCCCGCCGCCTGATGCAATTGACCGAGCTTCTCCGCCAAAGTCATTTGCGACACCAGGGCTTGAACCCTGGGCGAGACGGCGGCTGCGGGCGCGGTTACACCGGCGTCCGTTTGAGTGACGGTTTCCGACGAACCACCGGTCGGCTGGCAAGCGGCAAGTACGGCCGAAACGGCGAGCACGGGAATACGCAATGTCATGAACAGTCCTAGCAATTGGCCGAAAAATACCGGGGCCTCGTCACCAGGCCCCGGCCAGTCATTCAGAGGGATGAGAAGCCGGAGAGTGAACGGCCCAATCGACCTGCTATCGCCAGAACCGGAAAGCCATTGCACGCTCTTTCGATGACCTGAATTCGCATGATTGGCCTCCCCGTGACGCGCCGTTGACAGCGTTGTCAATTGCTGACAATTTCACGCCAAGATCGCAGTCTGTCAAGCTCGGCTCGGGAGGGGCTGGGAACGGGCAAGTCCCGCAACCAGCAGCGAGCGCGGCCCAATCCAGACGCGGGTCGAACCGGGGAATACATTGGAAAACAAGCGCAATATAGCCAGGCACATGAGCTTCGCGGCAAATGCGATGGCCTTCGTCTTGATGGCGAACAGTGCGGCAATAGCCGAGGCGTGCCGGGTTGAACCAGCCTTTCCCGATGATGCGCCTGCCCTGCGCCTGAACCAGGTCGGTTTCGAGACCGCAAGCGCCAAGACAGCCATTCTCCGCGCCGCCACCAATAGCCCCGTCAGCTGGCAGATTCTCGACGCGGACGATCAAATCAGACTCACCGGTGAAAGCACGGTCTTCGGTGCCAATGCCAGCTCCGGGGACGCAGTTCACCGTATCGATCTGAGTGCCCTGGACACACCCGGCGAGGCCTACCGACTGCAAGCCTGCGGCGAAACCAGCCACCCCTTCACAGTCAGCGCGCGCCCCTTCGACCAGCTCAGCGTCGATGCCCTCACCTATTTCTACCACAACCGTCTGGGCACGCCGATCGAAGCGGACTTTATCCAGGGGAGGGCCTGGGTCCGGGATGCAGGCTTCCCGAACAGCCAACCGACCTGTTTTCACGGGACGGACGAGGCGGGCAATACCTGGCCGGGCTGCGATTATCGGCTCGATGTGACCGGTGGTTGGGCCGATGCCGGCGATTACGGGAAATACGTAGTCAATGGCGGGATTGCGGTCTGGACACTGCAGAATTTCGTCGAACGCCTGGCTCACCAGCCAGACGCGGTCCGCGCCATCTGGAGCGATGGTCGTGCGCCGATGCCGGAGAACGGCAATCATGTTTCCGACATCCTCGACGAGGCGCGCTGGCAGCTTGAATTCATGCTCGCCATGCAAGTGCCGGAAGGCGCCCGCCTGTCTGTCCCGCTTGGCCGACAGAATGGGCGCGAGCCGCTTGAGCTGACCGAGATTGATGCCGGTGAACTGGCCCATCACAAAGTCCATGAACGCCAGTGGCTCCCACTGCCGATCCTGCCGTCAGATGCCAGCGAGGAACGCTTTCTCCTGCCACCCTCAACAGCTGCCAGTCTCAATCTGGCCGCCTCCGCCGCCCAGGCCGCGCGTCTATGGGAGACGCTTGATCCGGCTTTTGCTGCACGCAGTCTGGAGGCCGCCCGGCGCGCCTATGCGGCGGCTCGACGCCATCCTGAAATCTATGCCTATGGCAATTTCGGCGGCGGTGGCGCCTATGGCGATTTCAATCTGGACGATGAATTCGCCTGGGCTGCAACAGAACTCTATCTGACCACAGGCGAAGATGAATTCCTCACCGATCTGCAGGCCGGCGCACCAACACCGGAGGAAGCTCCGATCCTGCAAGTGCGCGGTGCGACTATCGCCTGGCCCGCCGCCCACCTCCTGCCGGCGATCACGATCCTGCAAAACGAGGCCGGTCTCCCGGCCGCGCTCGTCGACAGCGCGCGCCGACAGATCCTCGCCACCGCGGACCAGTATCTCCTGGACCGGGACGCGGAAGGATATGCGGTGCCGATGAGTGCCGACCAGTATGTCTGGGGGTCGAACGGCAATCTTGCCAATCGCGGCCTTGTTCTGGCCATCGCCCACGACCTCACCGGCAATCCGTCCTACCGCCAAGGCGCCATCGACGCGATGGATTATCTGCTTGGCCGCAATGCGCTCGACCAATCCTATGTCGGCGGATATGGCGCCCGGCCGCTGCAATACCCGCATCACCGCTTCTGGGGTGCCGGGGCCGATCCCGAGTTTCCGCCCGCACCGCCCGGTGCGCTCTCGGGCGGCGCCAACGCGACCAATATGAGCGACCCGGTTGCCCGCGAAATGCGCGGCCAATGTGCGCCGCAAACCTGCTGGGTCGATGATTACCGTGCCTACGCGCTGAATGAAGTCGCGATCAACTGGAATGCGCCCTTCTTCTGGCTCGCCGCCTGGCTCGACACCACCGCCACCACAACCGATTGACGCCGGCTGACACCCTCACCTGCTCAATCCCCACTGCTTTGACCAAGGACATTCACATGCGCGGATACGCCCGACACGCCCTCCGACTGACCAGCTCCGCGACCGTCCTGCTCGCGCTTGCCGCCTGCCAGGCCCCCGATGAGCAGGTCGATGCAAGCACGCCGGCGCCGACGGAGATGGCAACCGCGAATGACGTCGCGGCCGACGGGGTGATCCATCCGGAATTATGGCCCAGCTTCACCCCGCCGCCGCTCGACCCGGAAGTTGAGGCACAGATCGACGCCATCCTGGCCGTCATGACGCTGGAGCAGAAAGTCGGCCAGGTCATCCAGGCCGACAGCGGTTCGGTGACGCCGGAGGACGTGCGTGAATACCGGCTCGGGTCAGTGCTGAGCGGTGGAAATTCGGCACCCGGCCCGCTCCCCTATGCGGACACCGAGACCTGGCTGGAAGCCGCCGACGCCTATTTCAACGCTTCGATTGATCCGGAAGGCGTCGAGATCGCGATCCCGATTATCTGGGGCATTGATGCCGTCCACGGTCACGCCAATCTGCGCGGCGCGGTCGTTTTCCCGCACAATATCGGACTCGGTGCGATGCGAAATCCCGACCTGATTGAAGATATCTACCGGGTCACCGCCCTCGAACTATCAATCTCAGGTCATGACTGGACGTTCGCGCCGACCCTGGCCGTGCCTCAGGACGATCGTTGGGGCCGCACCTATGAAGGCTTCTCCGAAGACCCGGCCATTGTCGCCTCCTATGGCGACCGCATTGTCTACGGCTTGCAGGGACGCCCCGGAACCGAGAGCTTCATGTCGACCGGCCACGTGATCTCCAGCGCCAAACACTATCTCGCCGACGGCGGCACCGAGAATGGCCGTGACCAGGGCGATGCCCTGATCTCCGAGGCCGAACTGCGCGACATTCATGCTGCGGGCTACCTCACCGCCATTCCGGCCGGCGTTCAAACTGTCATGGCGTCCTTCTCGAGCTGGTGGGACCAGCCAATGCACGGCAATGAAGCCTTGCTGACCGATGTGCTGAAGGACCGGCTTGGCTTCCAGGGCTTCGTGGTCGGTGACTGGAATGGTCACGGCCTCATCCCCGGCTGCACATCGACCGATTGCCCGCAAGCCTTCAATGCCGGTCTCGACATGTATATGGCGCCGGACAGCTGGCGCGAGCTCTATCACTCGACACTCGCCCATGTCCGCTCCGGCGAGATCAGCGAAGCCCGCCTTGATGATGCGGTACGACGCATCCTGCGCGTCAAGATCAATTCCGGCATTTTCGAACTGCCCGCGCCCAGCGCCCGTCCGCTGGCCGGAGATGCCAGCATCCTGGCTGCGCCGGAACATCGTGCGATAGCCCGTCAGGCCGTCCGCGAAAGTCTTGTCCTGCTCAAGAATGCCGACCAGACCTTGCCGCTGGATCCCGGTCTGACAGTGCTCGTCGTCGGCGACGGTGCCGACAGCATCGCCAAGGCTTCCGGCGGCTGGACCCTGTCCTGGCAGGGTGGTGGTCACGAGAACTCCGAATTCCCGAACGGCCAAACAATTCTCGACGGTATCCGCGAAACCGTCGAGGCCGCTGGCGGTACCGTCATTCATGATCCGGACGGCCAGTCCGGTGTCAGCGCCGATGTCGTCATCGCCGTGTATGGCGAAGACCCCTATGCCGAATTCCAGGGCGATCGTGACCATCTCGACTTTGTGCCGACGGGCTTTGATACCGCGCGCCTGTCAGACCTGGGTGCCGATGGCACGCCAATCGTCAGCGTATTCCTGTCCGGGCGCCCCATGTGGACCAATCCGGAAATCAATGCCTCCGACGCCTTCGTTGCTGCCTGGCTGCCGGGAAGCGAGGGTGGTGGTATCGCTGATATGCTGTTCCAGACCCAAGCGGATTTCGACTTCACGGGCCGGCTTTCCTACTCTTGGCCCGGTAACGCCGTCGGCGAACCGCTCAATCCGGGCGATGCCGACTATGATCCGCTCTTTCCGCTGGGTTATGGCCTCAGCTTTGATGATATTGACCCGCTCGGCCCGCTGTCCGAGGAGTCGGGCCTGTCAGTTAGCGATACGGCCCCGGACGGGACCTATTATTCGAGAGGCCAGGCCATCGAACCATGGCAGATGACCGTGTACTCGGGCCGCGCGGCTGACAGCTCGCAAACCCTGCCCATCGAGCTCGACGGCATTCGTGTCGGCGCGACTGATCGCACAGCGCAGGAAGACTCCCTCCACATCATCTGGAATAGCGCCGACACCGGGCTTCGCATTACCTCAGATGATGCCATTGACCTGGAACGCCAAGCCAACGGCGCCATGGAACTGGCGTTCCTGGCGCGCGCGTTCGGCAACGCCCCGGAAACCGTGCAGATCGGTATGGGCTGCGCAGCTGATACGCCCTGCGAAGCAGCTCTCCCGCTCAGCATCGCGCAGGGCAATTGGGTCGAATACCGTGTTTCGCTCAATTGCTTCGCGGAGGCCGGGGTCGACATGGGTGCCATCAATGCGGCCTTCACGCTCGACCTGCCTGCGGATGGCGGCGAGATCGGTATCAGCGAAGTGCGGCTGGAGTCGGATACTGACGCCATGCGGACTTGCGGCGACACGGACAACTGAGACCGAACCGCCACGCGACTTGCCGCCGGGCGGCGGGCGGGGACAGAGTGTCTGTTCCAGCCTGCCAGCCCGGAGTCTTCCGTGACCGACGCGCCGATTTATCTTGAACGCCATGACCGGCATGCGACCCTTGTGCTCAACCGGCCCACCCGTCGCAACGCCCTCAATGCAGCGATGTGGGCAGCGTTGCCCGGCTTGCTGGACGAAGCCGCGTCGGATGACGGGATCAAGGTCCTTCTGGTGCGTGGTGCAGGCGAAAGCTTTACCGCCGGCGCGGACATCTCCGAGTTCGAGACTGTCTATGCGACACCGGAATCAGCCCTCGCCGGGACCCGTGCCATCGCCGCCGGCCTCGATGCATTGGCCCATTTCCCCAAACCCACACTCGCGGTCATTCGCGGCGCCTGTGTGGGTGGCGGGTGCGGGCTGGCCTTGTCCTGCGATTTGCGCTTTGCCGCGTCGGACGGGCGTTTCGGGATCACGCCGGCCAAGATGGGGTTGGCCTATACGCTCAATGACACCAAACGGCTGATTGACGCGGTCGGCGTCTCTGTCGCCAAGGATCTGCTCTACTCGGCCCGCCTTGTCGATGCGGAAGAAGCCATGGAGATCGGCTTGATCAATCGCTGTGTCGCGCCAGACCGCCTGGACGCCGAAGTCGCCGCCTATCTCGACCTCATGCTCTCGCGCTCGACCGGGTCGGCTCGCGCCATCAAACGCGTCATCCATCTGATCCGGGCCGGGGTCGACAGCGACACGGACGAAACACGGCAGCTTTTCCTGGACTCATTCCAGAGCGATGATTTCCAGGAAGGCTATCGGGCCTTTCTGGAGAAGCGGGAACCGGACTTCAGCGGCAAGGTCTGACGCCTGTCGCTATTCGGCCGGCACTTCCACGGAATCATCGCCATGCTGGCGTGCCTCTTCTTCCAGCCGGCGCGAGACCCAGTTCGGGGTCTTGGTGAAGCGACCGAGCACGCCATAGGCGACCGGAATGACGAAGAGTGTGAAGAGCGTCGCCACCGCCACGCCGGCAAAGATCACCACGCCGATCGTGATCCGGCTCTCCGCGCCTGGTCCGGTCCCGATGACCAGCGGGAAGGCACCGATCGCCGTCGAGATGCCGGTCATCAGGATCGGCCGGAAGCGGGTTTCCGCCGCATCCAGCGTGGCCGTCCGCAGATCGCGACCCGTCTCGCGCAGCTGATTGGCGAACTCGACAATGAGGATGCCATTCTTTGCCGCCAGTCCAATCAGGATAACCAGACCGATCTGCGAATAGATGTTCAAACTGGACCCGACCAGTTCGAGCCCGAACAGGCCGCCGGCCACGGCGAGCGGCACTGTCAGCATGATCACAAGCGGCTGGATCAGGCTCTCGAACTGGGCAGCCAGAACCAGGAAGACGATCAGCAACGCCATGCCGAAAGCAAAAAGAACGGCCGAATTTGCGTCCAGGAATTCCTTCGCTCCACCCAGATAGGTCGTGCTCATTTCCGGCGGCAGGTCGCGCTGGGCCCAGCCATCGAGCCAGCCAACCGCTTCACCGAGCGTATAGCCTTCAGCGAGCGTGGCAGAGATGGTTATCGAGCGCTGCCGGTCGACCCGATTGCGGGAAGACGCTTCGCCGACCTCACTCAAGGAGACCAGATTGGAGAGCGGGATCAGCTCACCGCTGCGACCGGAGACATAGAGCGTTTCCAGATCCTGAGCGCTGGAGCGGGCTTCGCGGCGGTTCTCCATGATGACATTATAGGCTTCACCGCGATCGATGAATTGGCCGACCCGGCGCGAGCCGAGATGGGTCTGGAGGGTCTGACCGATCTCTGAGACCGAAACCCCAAGATCCGCCGCCCGTTCGCGATCGATATCGACGATCAGGCGCGGGCTTGTCGGCTCATAATTCTTGCGGGCGCGCAACAGGCCGGGATTGCCCTCCTGGATGGCCGCCAGCAAACGCTCTGCCTGCCGGTCGAGACTGCCGTAGTCGGGGCCCTGCAGGACGAATTGGACATCGTCACCGCCGCCGCCACCGCCGAGTGAGGAGCGCATTGAGGCAAACGCCTGGATCCCGGTCAGCTGCCCCAGGCGACCATTGATCTCGCGCATGATCTCGCTGCCCGGGCGACGCTCGTCCCAATCGGCCATGGTCCCGATCACGAAGCCGGAATTGAACCCGCTGCCACCCCAGCCGGGCGAAATCACCAGAACCCGGTTCAACTCGCCGGCGTTCACATACTCCATGGCGATCGCCTCAACCTGGTCGGCTTGGGCGGACATGTAATCGAAGCTCGCCCCCTCCGGTCCGGCAAAGCGGCCGAAGAAGGAACCGCGATCCTCCGGCGGTGTCAGCTCGGCCGGCAGGCGATCAAGCAGGAAGGCTGAGCCGCCCATGGCGACCACCACCATCGGCACGATGATGATCGGCATCTTCAGCGCGATTTCGAGACTATCCCGGTAAGCGCGCCGTGCTTTTTCGACCAGGATATTGACCCATCGCGCCAACCCTTTGGCTTCGCGGCTGGGTTTCAAAAGCTTGGACGCCATCATCGGCGACAGGGTCAGCGCGACGAAGCTGGACAGCACGACCGCACCGGCAATGGTCAGGGCCAGCTCGGTAAAGATGCGGCCGATGAAGCCCGGCAGAAAGACAAGCGGCACGAAGACCGCAACAAGAACCGCGGTCGTGGCGATAACAGCGAAGAAGACCTGTCGCCCGCCCCTCAATGAGGCCAGGGCCGGCGGCTCGCCCATATCGACCCGGCGCTGGATGTTTTCCAGCACCACGATGGAGTCGTCGACGACAAGGCCGATCGCCAGGACCAGAGCCAGCAAAGTCAGGATGTTGATCGAGAAACCCGCGACCGAAAGGACCGCAAACACACCGATCAGACAGACCGGGACCACCGCAGCGGGGATGATGGCGGCGCGGAAGCTGCCGAGAAAGAGATAGATCACGAGCACCACAAGGGTCGCGGCAATCGCCAGGGTGCGCCAGACCTCCTTGATCGACTCCTCGATGAAGACCGTATCGTCCGAGGCGGAGATCATCTCCATGCCTTCAGGCAAGTTGAGCCGGATACGGTCAGCCTCGGCCGCAATCAGATCAGCCACTTCAACCGAATTGGCCTGGCTCTGGCGCACAAAGCCCAGTCCGATCATGTTCTGCCCATTGCCGCGGAACAGTGTGCGCGGCTCTTCGGCCGCCAATTCCACGTCTGCGACCTCGGCCAGCCGCACAACATGCCCCTCGCCTGTGCGCGCAATCGGCAGGCGGGCGAAAGAGTCCGGGTCGGCGAAGAGGCGCTCGACGCGCACAACAATCTGGGTGTCCGGCGTTTCGACCGACCCGCCCGGGACCTCGACATTCTGGGTTCGCAGGGCGCCGTCGATATCCGCGACCGTCACCCCGCGCGCCGCCATGGCCTGGGGGTCCAGCCAGATACGCATCGAGTAGCGACGCTGACCGCCGATACGCACCTGGGCGACGCCATCAATCACCGAGAAGCGGTCGAGCAAGGTCCGTTCGGCGTAGTCCGACAACTCCTCGGATGTCATCCGGTCGGAGAGCAGATTATACCAGATAAAGGGGCGCGCATCGCTGTCCTGTTTGCGCACCTCGACCTGTTCGACGTCCTGGGGAAGTCGGTCAATAATGCGCGATACCGAGTCCCGGACATCATTGGCGGCAGCTTCGATATTGCGATCCAGCGAGAAGGTGATGGTGACCCGCGAAGAGCTGTCGCGCGATGACGAGGTAATCGTCTCGACACCATCAATGCCGGACAGCTGGTCTTCGATCAGCTGGGTGACGCGGTTCTCGACCACTTCGGCGTTGGCGCCGGGATAGTTCGCGGAAACCGACACAACCGGACGATCGACATCCGGCAATTCGCGCAGCGGCAAGCCACGCAGGCCCAGCACGCCGAAGACGACAATCAGGGCACAAAAAACAAAAGCCAGAACGGGACGCCGGACCGCGATATCGGAAAGTGTCATTGTGCTGCGCTGCTCCCTGAAACAGCGATGCCGGTCATTGCGCCATTGGCACCCAGCTGCATCTCTCGCGTGATCGTGACGGCAGCGCCATCACGGACGCGATGCACGCCCTCCGCGATAATCCGCTCGCCCGTCTCAAGCCCTGACAGCACCTCGACCATGGTGCCAGAGCGGCGGCCGAGGGTGATCGTCCGTTGGCGAACCACCGTCTCGCCGTCACTGCTTTCGACGACATAGACATAGGTCTGATCCAGATAACGGGTCAGGGCCGCACCGGGCACAGCCGGACGATCGCGAATATCGCGGCGGACCTCCACGGTCATGAGCTGGCCGGGCAGGAGTCGCCCATCAAGATTCTCGATTTCAGCGCGAATGATCACACTACGGGTTACCGGATCAATGCGGCTGTCGATCTGGGCGATTTCGCCGGAGAAGACCTCACCCGGGTAGGCTGAGGTTTGCGCAGCAATCTCCATGCCGGGGGCCACCACGGCCAGAAAGCGCTCGGGCACGGTGAAGTCGAGCTTGATCCGGCTGGTGTCATCGAGGCGGGCAATCGTGTCACCGGGCCGGACCAGACCGCCGAGGCTGACTTCACGGAGCCCCACAATCCCGGCGAAAGGCGCCCGCACAATACGGTCAGCCAGCTGGGCCTCGATGGAGGCAACGCGGGCGGCCGCGCGCTCGACGGCTGCCGTTGCCTCGTCCAGGCGCGATTGGGGCACCACCGCGCGGGCAATCAGATCGTTCGTCCGATCAAGATCACGCCGTGCTTCACGCAGCGTCGTCCGCGCTTCGGTGAGCCCGGCAGCCTCTTCGGTATCGGTGAGCTCGACCAGGATCGTTCCGGCATCGACCCGCTGGCCGGATTCGAAATTGATACGCGAGATCGTATCGGTGACGCGGGCCGTTATGGTCACCGTCTCATTGGCACGCGCGGTTCCGAGCGCTTCCACCACATCGGCAAACTCGACACTGGGCACAGTCGCGACGGCCACCGGCAGGACGCGAGACCCGCGCCCCATCTCGGCTTCGCCTGACGGCATCAGGGTCCGAAAGGCGACGATGGCGGTCATTGCCACGAAGGCAACAAGAATCAGGATCAAAAAACTGGCGCGGCGCATGGCAATCTCCTGCTCGCATAGATGGCTTGCGCCGGTGCAAAGGCAAGGATTGAAATAGGCGTCAGCCGTCAAAGAACGCGCGGATTGCACCTGCTGGTTCGGTTTTGCCTCCGAACGCGCCGGAAATCACCCCGTATCAACCGCGAGGCGCCGCAGCCTCGAACGCTGCCGCAATTGCAGCGCGCAACGGTTTCGCCCGGAAATCGGCATCATAAGGCGTCGGCCGCTTGGCCGCACCATCGCTCCGCGGCCAGACATTCTGAAGCCAGGAATAGCGATCCGAGAGCCCCCAGACGAGGACATCCCGTGTCTGGGGGTAGCTGAACATCAGATCGAGATAGCGGCGCGCCAGTTCGGCTACTGCCTGATCCCGGCTCTCGATGTCATAGGGCAGATTCTTGTCGTGGACGTCGAACTCGGTGATGGCAAGGTCAAGGCCGAGGCCGGTAACCTGATCCAGAAAGCCCCGCCAATGGTCGTCGCGGGCCGTGTCGAAACCGACGGACGTATCGTAATTGCCCGAACCGATATGGCTCTGCACGCCAAGCGCGTCGATCGGAACGCCGCGCTCAACCATGCCTTCGAGAAGACGCAGTACGCCTTCCTGATGGGTTTCATGGCCGGCTTCCCAGCTCATATAATCATTATAGACAATCTCGCCGTCCGGATCGGCCTCACGGGTCGCGTGGTAGGCGATGTCTATGATGTTCTCGCCAAGATGGCGCGTCAGCGACGTTTCGCGCAGCCGTCCGGTCGACGGATCAATGGTTTCATTGATCACATCCCAGGAGGTGATCCGGCCACGATAGCGCGCAACAATCGCGCGAACATGGTCGACCACGAGGCGTTCCGCCTCCGCCCCCGGACGGCTCCCGAAGTTGTAATTATTGACCCAGGCTGGCGAGTATTCTTCCCGGTTCCAGAGCAGGGTATGGCCGCGCACCGCCATGTTTTGCTCGCTGGCAAAATCCACCAGCCGGTCGGCCGGGTCATAGAAATAGGTGTCGGCGTCAGGGCGAAGTACATACCATTTAAGGGCATTCTCATGGACCAAGATGCCGCATTCACGCTCGATAAGAGCGCGATAGTCCGGATCGCCGAATGCACCCGTCAAGGTCCCCGCCTGCCCCATGCCGACCGCAGTCCCGAAGCGCATGCCCTTGGCCTGGGCCAGTCTATGAAGGGACCGCGACTCGTCTGCCAGGACGTTCGGAGCGGAACAGGCGGCCAAACCGCCGGCAGCGAGAAGAAGTGCCTCACGTCGATTGATGGCTTTGACCATGGACCCCTCCGGGTTTGTCATTCACGCAAGAAAAAAGGGGCGCAGGGACGGCGAACCGTTCCTGCGCCCCCCAATTATTGGGCCAACCTAGTAGGTTGCCCGCAGGATGAAGGTGACCCGACGGTCATTCATGAACCAGGAGCGCGGCGCGGTCAGCAGGTCGTCATTCAGGACCTGGCTGGTGCGTGTGACCTGGTTGAGCAGGTTCACACCCTGCACCCCGACACGGATATTGTCATTGATCGAGAAGAAGGCGGAGCCATCGAGCTGACCACCACTCTCCTGCACGATCGGTGCGAACGGCACGATCACATCACGAACGGTCACCACGAAGTCGGAACGCCAAGCGTAGGCAAGGCGCAACGCCAGTCGATCCGATTCATAGAAGCCGGACACGTTGAATGTGTGTTCGGACAGGCCCTGAAGCGGAAGCAGGCTGGTGTCGATATTCGCCACCCGGCCGGCCGCCACATCCGGGTCGGTCGCGGAGAGCGTGGACTGAACCACCCCTTCACTGTCGACATAGGTGTAGCTTGCGTTCATGCCCAGGTTCGACAACGGGCCCGGCAGGAAGTCATAGGTCTGCTGGTAGGCGAGCTCGAAGCCCTTGACCGTACCCTGTTCCGGGGAATTCGACGGCGTGGTCACGATCCCGTCGAAAGTCGCTCCGTTATTGGTGAAGGACAGACGGTCGGTGCCGTTCGTGATGACATTGTCGAGCTGCTTGTAGAAGAGCGCGACGGTCAGCGAGCCGACATCGGCGAAATACCACTCGGCCGATGCGTCGAAATTCATCGACTCGATCGGGTCAAGATAGGGATTGCCAACGGTCGAGCTAATGCGCGGGCCGAGGAATTCGTTGTTCTGACCAAATTCCGGACCTTGCAGGGTGATGTTGTAGTAGTTCCTCGTCAGGCCCACATCCGGCATGGTGATGGTCTTGGACGCGCCGAAGCGGAACTGCCAACCATTCTCCATCCGGGCCACGACGTTGAAGCTCGGAAGATAGTATTCCATGTCGTGACTGGTCGCGTTCGGCGTGATCGAGCCGTCCGCAAAACTACGGGCAGCGTCCCGCTCGGCCTGACTGAGCAGACAGAAGTTCGGCGGCGTCTGACCGGCCGGAATTGCCGCACATTCCGCATCGGTGTTGAAGTTCACATCCGTGAAGGAATGATAGCCCTGCGTGTCGCGAGTCATGCTGACCCAGCGCAGGCCAAAATTGCCGGAGACCTGCGTGCCGCTATCCAGATCCTGATCGAAGCGGAACATCGCATAGAGAGCGTCGGAGGTCTCCTGGATCGGATTAACTTCCTGCAGAAGGAAGGGCGTACCCGGCTCCATCTGGCCGCAACGCGCGGCAAGCGGTTCCCAGTTTTCGCACGTCGTCGTGGGGCGCCATGAGGTGCCGACGGTCGAGGCGAAATTCTCCATGTTCGCGTAGTTGTCGATAATGTTCTCGCCCCAGAACAGTCGCGGCTGGTCGCCGGTCGGTACGGGCACATCACCACGCATGAAGTTGTCGAAGGCAAAGGTCGAGAAGTTGTCCGCAAGATTGCCAACGCCAGCGACATTGCCGTCGAGCCAGACAGGGCCACCATTGCCCCACTGCTCGGAGATCACGCCCCAGTTATAGGTCGAGAAGCGTGTGATCTGGTCGCGGTTTGCATGCCGATAGCCAAAACGGATGGATTCTGCCCAGCGATCGGGATTGTTGAAGTGATACTCACCGTCGGCGCGGAAAGAATCGAGCGTCCCTTCGCTTTGCTCGAGATGGTCCATCGCGGCGCGGGGGAATGAATTGAACGGGTCCGAAAAACTGTCATGCGGCGGACGGAAATAGCCCGGACAGTTTGCCGTACCCGGGTCTCCGGCACACGGCGTGCCATCAGGACCCGGCGGGGTGAAGGTGACGGACGGGATGTCGTCACCATTCATCTGAATGACCGCGTTCTGATAGGTCGAGGTCCAAAGACCGATATCGATGACATCGACCTCGGACTCGACGCGCTGGAAGTCGAAGTTGAAAGACCAGCTTTCATTCGGCGCCCACTTGAAATTGAAGCCTATATCCTCGGTCAGATAGTTCTGCATCACATCACGACGGATATTGTTCGACTGCAGACCACCGATAGGAGAGCGGGCGTCGGCACCGTTTTGGTCAGCCCGCCAACCATTGTCATCGGACGTGATCGCGCCCGAGGTGAACAGGCCGGTCGGGCCGAAGGTCAATTGCGTCCCGGCCACAGCACGAGAATCGCCGGACGACGCGACATTGTCGGTCGCGATTTCCATCGCATGCTCGGTCCAGGCCTGTTGCGAGTCGGAGCGCAGGTACTGGAGCGTGGCCTCCATCGTGCGATCTTCCGAACGCCACTGGGCCGCCGCACCGAGACCTTCGCGTTGACGCTCGAAAATCTGCGAGCGGAAGGCCGCACCGCGCGGAAAGTAGACCGTGCCGACCGGCGTGCCGGCCCCCGGATCCACGACATCGCCATTGTCATAGAGAGTGCGTTCGGCGTAGTTCGAAATCTGTTGCCCGTCAGAACGGGAAATCAGTTCGGAGTTCACATAGTTGATCAGCAGACCGAACTCACCACTCGTGCCGGTATCCCAGCGATTTGACCCCATCACGGAATAGGTCGGCGCCGACTCCTCCGCGAAATCTCCATAGCTCGACTCGATCGAGCCGGAGATGGTCGGCGCCCCATCGAAGGGACGGCGAGTGCGCAGGTTGATCGTGCCGGAAATTCCGCCCTCGATCATGTCCGCGGACGGACTCTTGAACACGTCGACGCCGCCCATGAGTTCGGACGGAACGTCGGAGAAGCTGAGGATGCGACCGTTATTGGCCGAGAAGGTATCACGTCCGTTGAGTTCAGAGCGAACCCAGGTCAAACCACGCACAACAACGCCCGACCCTTCGATCGAGAAGTGATCCGGATCGACACCCGCGCGGAAACGGTCAATCGAGACCCCCGGCACGCGCTGCAGCGCCTCGGTGACGGAGCGATCCGGCAGGGCGCCAATGTCGTCAGCTGTAATCGAGTCAACCACGACTTCACTGTCGCGCTTGATCGTTTGCGATGTTTGCAGACTGGACCGGAATCCGGTGACCTGGATGACATCCGTCGACGAGCTTTCCTCTGCATCGTCCGGCGTATCGTCGTCCTGGCCATAAGCCGGTGACACAGCAAGCAGCGCAGTCAGGGCGAAAGCAGATACGCCCGTCTTCCAGCCGCGACAGCGACCACGACCCGCAAGGTACACGGGTACCGTCGGTGATTTTTCCATCAGACTTCCTCCCCTTTGACGCGCTTTTGTTAGCGCTACTAATTTTGCATATTGCAAATGTCTGATTATTGAAATCGGTAATCCAAGATCCGGATCAAGGCAACCTCCGTCTGCCAACTGATTGAAAGCTTGTTCCGACCTGTTCCTCGAATGCAACGCTAGCGTAATTGTCCACGTTGTCAATTCATGAATACGGCCCTATTCCTGCTTGCTATTTCACGCGGTTGGAGCGTTGACGCTGATTGATCTGCTCCGATAAGCTTCAGAGGAGATCGGCGGGGAGGCCGGGTTACAATGTCAGACAATAGAGTCAATCGCGTGTTGATTATTGGGGGGGGGACGGCTGGCTGGATGACCGCAGCTGCCCTCTCCAACCGTTTCCCCAACCAACAGATTCAAGTCGAATTGATTGAATCCGAGGCGATTGGCACGGTTGGCGTCGGCGAGTCGACCATACCCCATATACGCTACTTCAATGCGAGCCTCGGCATTGACGAGGCCGATTTCATGGCGCGGACCAAGGCGACTTACAAATTGGCCATCGAGTTTCGCGACTGGGGCCGCATCGGCGACCGCTATATGCACCCATTCGGGGCCTTTGGCGTTCCGGGTGACCCGGTCGATTTTCATCACCAGTGGCAGGCTGGCGGCGGCGAAGCCGCGCTCGGCCCGCTCGACACCTATTCGCTGGCCATCCGGATGGCCCGCAAGCATCGCTTTCGCGCACCGGCCGCAGACCCGCGCGATCTTGCCTCAACCTATGCCTATGCCTTCCAGTTCGATGCCGGACTCTATGCTCGCTACCTTCGGGCGTACGCGGAGGCGCGCGGCGTGGTCCGTACCGAAGGGCGGATAAACAATGTTCAGCTCGACGGTGAAAGCGGGCGCGTTCGCTCGGTCTCGCTCGAGGACGGCCAACACCGCGACGCCGACTTTTTTATCGACTGTTCAGGCTTTCGCGGGCTGATCACCGAGGGCGCCTTGTCCGGCGGCTATGAAGACTGGTCCCATTGGCTGCCCTGCGATCGCGCCATCGCCATGCCGTCGAGCTCGACGGGTGATTTGCCGCCCTTTACACGCGCCACCGCGCTCGCCGCCGGCTGGGCATGGCGCATTCCCTTGCAGCACCGCGTTGGCAATGGCCACGTCTATGCGAGCCGGTTCATGGATGATGACGCAGCAGAGACCCTGTTGCGCGAGCAATTGGAAGGCGAACCACTGGGCGAGCCCAATCGGCTGCGCTTTGTGGCGGGCAAACGGAAACGGCAATGGAACGCCAATTGCGTCGCCATCGGCCTGTCGTCCGGTTTCCTCGAGCCGCTGGAATCGACGTCAATCCACCTCATCCAGTCCGCAATCGGGCATTTGCTGGATCTCTTTCCAACCGGGGAATGGAACCCGGTGGAGACGGAGGAGTTCAACCGCATCATGGATCGCGAATACACCCGAATCCGGGATTTCCTTATCCTTCACTACAAAGCCACAGAACGGGACGACACACCCTTCTGGCAATACTGTCAGACCATGTCGGTCCCGGACAGCCTGGCCGAGAAGATGGAAGCCTTTCGCGAGCGCGGCCTGATCGAAGACTATGAACAGGGCGTCTTCCTGAAGCCGAGCTGGCAGGCCGTCTATCTGGGTCAGCACATTCATCCTCGTCGTCTCGATCCGCGGCCGGGACGCCCAAAGGGTGAAATGCGCGCATTCGCCCACGAGCTCGACCGGCTCTCAGACCTGATGCCGCAACATGCCGATGCGCTGCCGCGGGCTGCCGCCGCGGCAGCGGGATAGAACCAAGATGGCACGGACCACATCTCTCACGTCCATCCTGATCGTCGGCGGTGGCCCGGATGGCTGGCTCACCGCCTTGGCGTTGCGCGCAGCTCTTGCCGCCCGACCCGACATACGTATTGCGGTTCTCAAGGATGAAGGCCCGACCTGCGTGCCGGCGTTGTCCGCGTCGCCGAATCTGCGGCGATTGCATGCCCGCATAGGCCTGGACGATCTGGAGATCCTGATCAGCTGTGGGGCCAGTGCGCGCCTGGGCCGGGCATTCACAGGCTTTGTGGCCGATGCGGAAAGCTTCATCCTGCCACACGGAGAGGTCGGCGCCCGCTGGGGGGCCATCCAGTTCCATCACCAATTGGCGGCTCTCGGATCGGGCCTTGCCGACTACGCCGCCTACTCACTGGCCGGCGCCGCGATTGAACTGGGTCGCTTCGCGCCACCCAGCCGTGATCCGCGCCAATTCCTGTCCACGCTGGATTTCGGTTTTCACCTGGATTGCGCGGCTTATGTCAGGCGACTTCGCGATACCGCCCTCGCGCGCGGGGTTGAAAGTCGTACCGGGCGCGTCGCCGAGATCAAGATCGAGAAAGGCCGGATCGCCGCGCTGGTCGATGATGGCGGTGTCCGACATGAGGCAGACCTCTATATCGACGCGACTGGCCCGGACGCTCGCCTCGCCACATCGCTCGGCATGGAGAAAGAGGACTGGGGTGGCGACACACCCTTCCGGCTTGAACAGACCCGAACCGAGCCTGCAGCGGCACTCCTGCCGCCAGCCACCGGTATTGCCGCCACACCGACCGGCTGGTCGATGCAGATCCCTTTGCCGGACAGAACAATCACGCGCCAGTTCTCAAACGTCGACACGACCGACTGCGACGACACATCCTGGACCCGTCTGGAACTCGGTCGGCACCTGAAGCCCTGGACCGGCAATTGCCTCGCCATCGGCGCGGCAGCGTGTCAGCCCGATCCGATTTCAGACGCCGAATTCGCATTGCTGGCTCGGACGCTCGAACGGCTTCCCGGCTTGCTTCCGTCCGACGATGCGATGCTGGCTGAAGCCGGGTCTCACAATAAGAAGTTTGCGCAGGAGTGCGCTGCCGCGCGAGATCTTGCGCGCCTCATCGGGTCCTGCCAAACCCGGCCCGAACCTGCGTGGGTGGCGGCACGCTCTGCCCCGCAATCCGATGAGCTTCGCCATGCTCGCGCGCTTTTCGAGGCGCGCGGACGTGTGGCGGACCGCGAACACGACCTGTTCGGCGACACCACTTGGGTCGCAGCCTGGCTCGGGCTCGGCATCCGGCCACGACAGCACGACCCATTGGCTGACACCATCGATGCTGCCGCCCTGACCGCCCGGATCAACCAGGTCCGCCAAATGGCCGATCAGACCGCCCGATCCCTGCCCGATCACCGCAGCGCCCTCAAGCGCCTCCAGGCCGGAGCCCGTCCCGCATGATCAATCCGAAAACGCTCGACCAGGTTGTTATTGTCGGTGGTGGATCAGCCGGCTGGATGACCGCCGCCGCCTTGTCTCGCTTGGTGGGCAATGGCCGCACGAAGATCACCCTGATTGAATCCGAGGCGATCGGGATTGTCGGCGTCGGCGAAGCCACCATCCCGCCGATCCGCCACTTCAATGAGCTGCTCGGTCTCGACGAGCGGGATTTCCTGCGCGCCACCCAGGGCACCATCAAGACGGCAATCGAATTCGTCGACTGGACTCGACCCGGTCATACCTACCTGCACCCTTTCGGAGCCTATGGCGCCGATATGAATGCGGTAAAATTCCACCAGTACTGGCTCAAATGTCGGCAACTCGGTCAAGCCGCCCCCTTCGGCGACTATAACCTATGTGATGTCGCGGCACGGCAAAACCGGTTCGGGCCAGTTCCGCGTGAGCATCAAACGCCCGTCTCCAGCCTGCACTGGGCCTATCATTTCGATGCCTCGCTCTACGCCCGCCATCTGAGAGGCTATAGCGAGGCTCGCGGCGTCAAGCGCGTCGAAGGCAAGGTCGTCGATGTCCACCAACGAGGCGAAGACGGCTTCATCGAGTCCGTGCAAATGGAATCGGGCGCGCAAATCAGCGGTGACCTCTTTGTTGACTGCTCCGGTTTCCGCGGCCTGCTGATTGAGCAAACCCTGAAAGCCGGCTTCGAGGACTGGACTCACTGGTTGCCCTGCAACAGGGCCATCGCCGTGTCATCGGCCAGCGCGGGTGAACTCACACCCTTCACCCGCTCGACCGCTCGCGATGCCGGCTGGCAATGGCGGATCCCCCTCCAGCACAGGATCGGATCAGGTCTGGTTTACTCAGCCGACCACCTCTCCGAGGACGAGGCGACCCGAACCTTGCTGAATAATCTTGATGGCGAACCGCTCAACGACCCCAAACCCATTCGCTTCACCACCGGCCGACGCAAACAGGCTTGGGTGAAGAATTGCGTCGCGATCGGTCTGGCCTCAGGCTTTCTAGAACCGCTGGAATCCACATCCATCCACATCACCCAGGCCGGAATTTCGCGACTGATGGCGCTCTTCCCGGACAAGAGTTTCGACCCCGCAGGCATCGCCGAATACAATCGGCAGGCCGAGTATCTCTACCGGCACATCCGCGACTTCATTGTTTTGCATTACCACGCCAATGAACGTTTCGGACTGCCGCTTTGGGATCATTGCCGCAACATGGACATTCCCGAGACGCTACAACACAAGCTCGAGCTCTTCAGGCATAAGGGCCGTCTCTTCCGATATGAGGACGAGCTGTTCGCGGAAGCGAGCTGGCACGCTGTCCTCCTGGGCCAGAATGTCATGCCGGAAGGCTATGACCCGCTGGTCGACGCTGCCCCGGACGACCGCGTCATCGAGGCACTCGACCAGATGCGCCGCGCCGTCGCGGGCGCCGCCGCCAGCATGCCCAAGCACCAGGAATTCATCGACCGCCATTGCCGTGCCGCTGAGCCGGCCGCGCCCGCATGAGGACAGACATGAGTGATCAACGTATCCGCAAGACCGTCATCGTGGGTGGCGGGACCGCCGGCTGGATGACCGCCGCAGCCCTCGGGAAGGTCCTGGGCCCGGACTATGGCAACATCACGCTGGTTGAAAGTGACGCCATCGGCATAGTCGGTGTCGGGGAAGCGACCATCCCGCAGATCAAGATCTTCAACACCATGCTCGGTCTCGACGAGGATCGCTTTATGCGAGACACGAAGGGCAGCTTCAAACTGGGGATTCAGTTCGTCGATTGGGGCCGCAAGGGCGAGCGCTATTTCCACCCCTTCGGCCCGTTTGGGGTCAACATGGAAGGCGTCTCCTTCCATGCGTTCTGGCTACGCATGAACCAGCTCGGTGAGCCTCACCCCATTACCGATTATTCCCTGCAATCCGTCGCCGGCGAGAACGGGAAATTCATGCGCCCGATCGCCAATGCCGGGACCTCACCGCTGGGCCAGATAGCCTATGCCTTCCATTTTGACGCCCATCTCTACTCGAAATTCCTGCGCGGCTTTGCTGAAGAGCGAGGGGTCAAGCGCGTGGAAGGCAAGGTCACACAAGTGCACCAGCGCGCCGAAGACGGCTTCATTCAATCCGTGGAGCTGGAGAATGGAGACCGAATCGAGGGCGATCTCTTCATCGACTGCTCGGGGTTTCGCGGCCTCCTGATCGAACAGACGCTTAAGGCAGGATATGAGGACTGGACGGACTGGCTGCCCTGTGACCGGGCGCTCGCCGTTCCATGCGAAGGCGTCGGCGACATCACGCCCTATACCCGCGCCACCGCGCGCGAGGCCGGCTGGCAGTGGCGCATACCGCTGCAGCACCGCACCGGCAATGGCTATGTCTTCTCGTCCAACCACATCTCCGAGGAGGAAGCCGCCGCGACCCTCCTCGCCAATCTGGATGGCAAACCGCTGGCCGACCCAAAACTGCTTCGCTTCGTAACGGGTCGGCGCAAAAAGGCCTGGGTCAAGAATTGCGTGGCACTTGGTCTGTCGTCCGGCTTCCTGGAGCCGCTTGAATCGACTTCGATCCACTTGATCCAGAGCGGCATCGCCAAACTTCTTCAGATGTTCCCGCGCAAAAGCTTCGAGCAGGCCGATATTGACCGCTTCAATGCCCGGACCAAGGACGAATTCGAGCGCGTGCGCGACTTTATCATCCTGCACTACAACGCCACGACACGGGATGACACGCCGTTCTGGGATCATTGCCGGACCATGCAAGTCCCACCGGGTCTGGCCGAGAAATACCGCATTTTCGAGGGTTATGGCCGGGTCTTCCGGGAAAATGACGAGCTGTTCAACGACACCAGCTGGTTCGCCGTGATGATCGGTCAGGGACTCAGACCGCGCTCCTTCGACCCGGTCGCGGAATGCCTGTCCGAGGACGAAACCCGCCGCCGTCTCGCGCAGATCCGCCAGGCCATGCAGGCCTCGTCGGACCACATGCCGAACCATGCCCAGTTCATTGCCGGCAACTGCGCCGCCGAAACGGAGCCAATGTGATGACCCGCCATCTCCTGCTGGGCGTCAGCCTGGCCATACTCGCTGCCTGTTCTGCCGACACGCGCGAGACCCCGACCGCCGGCATTACCCCCGCCCGTTTCGAGCATTTCACCTATTCCGGTGGCGACCCGGTCCATGAGGGCGTCCCGCAGGATTCAGAAACCTACCTCAATCCGGTGCTCGGAGGCTTTTATCCGGACCCGTCCAATACGCGGGCGGGTGAAGAATATTTTCTCGTCACCTCGACCTTTGCCTATTTTCCCGGCCTGCCAGTGTTCCGCTCCAGCGACCTCGTCCACTGGGAGCAGATCGGCAATGCGATCGACCGGCCCGACCAGATGGATTTCGGCACGCTCGGCCTGTCGCGCGGCCTGTTCGCCCCAGCCATCGAATATCATGACGGGCTCTTTTACATCCTCAATACCTGCGTCGATTGCGGCGACAATTTCCTGATCACGGCCACCGACCCGGCCGGACCCTGGTCGGACCCGGTCTGGCTGCCCGATCTCGTCGGCGCCATCGACCCGTCGCTCTTTGTGGACGATGACGGCCGCGCCTATATCCTCAATAACGGTCCGCCGGATCGCGAACCGGAATATGAAGGCCATCGGGCTGTCTGGATCCAGGAATTCAATCTCGAAACGCTGGAGACGTTTGGCGAGCGCATTGTGCTGATCGATGGCGGCGTCGACTTTTCCGAACAGCCGATCTGGATCGAAGGCCCGCACATCTACAAGGTTGACGGACGCTATTACCTGATGGCGGCCGAGGGCGGCACGGCGGAGAATCATTCCCAGGTCGTGCTGGTCGGTGACGCGCCGATGGGTCCCTACACCGCGTACGAAAACAATCCGGTCCTCACTCAGCGTGACCTGCCGCGCGACCGCGCCAATCCGATCACCTCGGCCGGCCATGCCGATCTCGTGCAGACACCGGACGGTGACTGGTGGGCCACCTTCCTCGCCGTGCGTCCCTATGGCGATGACCAGTACAATACCGGTCGCGAGACCTTCCTTATGCCGGTGAGCTGGGAGGGTGGCTGGCCACGCATAACAGCACCGGGCGAGGCCATTCCCTATGCCGCCGCGCGCCCCGACCTGCCAGCCGGCGATCCGGACATCGCCCCGATGGCGGGGGCCTTCACGGTCGTCGACGAGTTCGACACAAGCGAGATGGGGCCGGACTGGATGATGATGCGCAATCCGCGCGAAAACTGGTGGCAGCTCGACGGCGAAGCGCTGGAACTTGAACCGCGCCCGGTCGGGCTGGGCGACTTTTCCAACCCGTCCTATTTCGGCCGACGCCAGCAGCACATGTTCGGCCAGGCAGAGCTGGCCTTCAGCTTTACCCCCGACACGACTGGCGCGCGGGCCGGGCTCGCCGTCCTTCAAAATGACGAGTACTGGTTTTTCATCGGTCTCGAACAGACTGAGAACGGGCTCGCCATCCAGCTACGGCGTCGTGCCGGCCGCGACACTCCGTCAGACGGCACCGTTATCGCCACAGCCCCGGTCGATCTGGGCGACGGCGCCATGATCGAGGTCCGGGCCACGGCCCGCGGGCCGCGCTACGATTTTGATTATCGCCTGCCTGATGGCGGCTGGCAGAACCTGCTGCGCGGTGCCGACGGGACCATTCTCTCCACCCGCACCGCAGGCGGTTTCGTCGGCGTCACCATGGGCCCGCACGCCTATACGCCGAGCCACCCTGACTAGCGCTTGCCGTCCGCGCGCTCGCCGGCGCCGCGCCCTTGATGAGCAAGACGGAGTGGTGAGGCCGCAGACGGCATGGGGCTTCGCCTCGCCTCCACCCCTTTTTCATCTATCCCGGAGGTGCGCAGCGCCATCCGGGATAGATGGGTTTGGTTTGCGGCGGCGGTAGCGGCAAGGCGGAGACAAGTTCCGCTTATCCCCGCCCTAGCACCCAAAAACCGTCATCCCGGCGCAAGTCAGGACCCAGTCTCGCAGGCGCGATTTTGCCAAGCCTGGCAACAGCTTGCGTCGCGCACTGGGTCCCGGCCTGCGCCGGGATGACGGTTTTGGAGCGGAAATTTTCACAAAACTTATCCGCCCCCCTTCCACGCAGCGCCATAATGCCCTCGGTTTTCGGGACGGGAGGCGCGAGCTCAGTCACTTGTGCCCGGAGGCGAGCGGAGCCTGTCCGCGCGTTGGATGTGACAATCCAAAGCTCCGGCAGGGCGTGCGATCAGGTC
>Ga0189274_100129_pt1 | contig 58610 bp, 57 predicted proteins | sample N5B1minimetaG_FD_130323 | JGI IMG/M metagenome (GOLD analysis project Ga0189274, IMG submission 130323) | Marine microbial communities from the Costa Rica Dome - N5 B1 mini metaG | ecosystem: Environmental > Aquatic > Marine > Oceanic > Photic zone | place: Costa Rica: the Eastern Pacific...
CCGGCAGCGTACGGGCCTAGGAGCGGGGCGCATGGCCAATTTCCTCTATAAGGGCCTGAAGCGCGATGGCGCCGCGGTGGAAGGGCGCATCAATGCCGGCGATTCGAGCGATGCCGTCAGCCAGCTGCGCGCCCAGGGCATTCTCGCCTATGAGGTCAGCCTGGTCGACGGGGAGGGCCGCCGCTTTGACCGCAAGCGCGCCCGCCCGAAGGATCGTCACCGCTTCATTCGCCAGCTCGCGACCCTGCTGAAGGCCGGCTCCCCCCTGCTCAACGCCTTCGACGCACTGCTCGAGGAGGAGCCCTGCCGCGAATTGTCCGAGCAGATGCGGGCCATTCGCTCCGATTTGCGCGGCGGCGGACGCCTGTCCCAGGGCCTGTCGCGCCACATGCCCACCTTGCCGGATTATGCCCCCCGCCTGGTCGAGCTGGGCGAGGCTACGGGCTCGCTGGATATCCGGCTCAACGAGGTCGCCAGCCAGATGGAACGCGATCTCGCCTCCGCCGAGGAAGTGCGCAACGCGCTCGCCTATCCCGGCTTTCTCGCCGTCGCCGGGACGGGCGCGGTGATCTTCATCTTCATGTTCGTGGTGCCGCGCTTCTCCGCGCTCCTGGAGAACGCCCAGGGTGAAATCCCGGCCATTTCCCGCATCGTTCTCGGCATCGGCGAATTCTTCAATGCGAATGTCCCGCTAGTCCTGGGCGGCGCGGTCCTGCTGGCGCTGGGCGCCATCCAGATCTGGCGCGCGCCGGCCACTCGCCGCGCAGCGACCGTGATCGCCTTTCGCCTGCCCGTCCTCGGCCGTTTCCTGGAAGCCAGCGATACCGCCCGCTGGGCCCGGGTCACCGGCACTGCGCTGGCGGCCGGTGCCGGTCTGATCGACGCCCTCGCCCTGGCGGAACGTGGCGTCCTGTCACCGCGTCGCCGTGAGGGTCTGGAACAGGCCCGTCGCGCTGTCCGCTCCGGTGAAATGCTGGAAACCGCCCTGCGCGCCCACACCAATACCGACGCCATGACACTCAATCTGGTGCGGACCGGCCGCCTGTCCGGCGCGCTTGCCGAGATGCTGCTCTTCGTGGCGGAAGCCGGCGAGCAGGAATCCCGCAATCTCGCCAAGCGCCTGACCTCACTCGCCGAACCCCTGGCCATCGCCTTCATCGCCTCGGTGATCGGCCTGATCGTGATCAGCCTCGTCCTGGCCATGTCGAGCCTCTACAGCATCGACATCATCTGACATCGCCTCACAACCAGCCGTCATCCCGGCAATAGGCGAGCTGGTCCTCGCGAAAGCAGGACAAATCCTGTTCGCGCCACCGGCCACGACTGTCCGGGATGGTGACATTGCGGCAAGCCTCTTCGAGCCGGGCATTGGTGATCTTCATTCCCAACGCCTGGCAGGCTCGGCGCAGCGTTGCGACCGGCGCCTCGATGAAGCGCTCATAGTCCAGGCTCGCCGTGCGTCCGCCAAGGCGGCGCTCCCGTGCCGTTTGTGCCTGCCGGGCATGGATCCAGACATCCAGCTGCGCGGCGGGCAATGATCCGCTCTGCTCGGCCGATATACCCAGCGCCTCCCCCCAACGCTTGAGCTGGTTGGTGTTGCTGGAAAACGCCATGTCGAGGGGATGCCGGTGCACGAAGAGAAAGGCTGCATCCGGCCATGCGGCCAGGATCTCATCGGCGAACATGTGGCTATTGGGCTCCTTGACGAGGAAGGCGCGACCCTCGGCCGCCGAATTCCGCTCCGTCACCACATCGGTCAGCCGATCAAGCGGGGCGGCTTCCGGGTGGTGCCCGGTTTCCGCCACGCCGCGCAAAATGCTCAAACGATAATCAATCGAGGGGAGGGGGGATGCCATCCAGTCGGTCCGGACGAAGAGATAGGTGAAGTCCAGGCAGTCGCGAGAGCGATTGAGCGCCGGGCCGTGCACATATCCCAGGCGTTCAAAGGCTTCCGCAACCGCGCGTGTCCCCGAACCTCCGAGCGCGCCGATTACCATGGCATGCGGTTCAAGCTGCATAGTTTCGGTCATCGACTCCGTCTTCCTTCAACCGCACCGGATTCCTGCTGCGACGCCTCGTCCTCGCTTGCCTCATCCGCTAACCTGCGCCGCGACTGACAGGGTGCAAAGTCCGGGGGGAGACGGCAATGAGTGACAACACCTGCTATATCGTTTTGGGCATGCACCGAAGTGGCACCAGCGCGCTTGCCGGAACGCTGATGGAAGCCGGTGTGTATCTGGGTCGCGTTCTGGACAAGAGTATCACCCGCAATCCGAAAGGCCTGCAGGAACCCCCCGCCGTGCTTTACATGCAAGAGGACCTGCTCAAGGCCAATGGCGGGAGCTGGAACGAGCCGCCGGAGCAGGTGGAGTGGTTTCCGATGCATGCGGCGGTACGGGATCTGTTCATCGAGTCACGTGAGGGTGAGGCCTGCTGGGGCTTCAAGGACCCGCGCACCCTCTTGACACTCGAGGGGTGGCTCAAAGTCCTCCCCAACGCCCGGCCGCTCGGGATATTCCGCCACCCCATGGCGGTCGCTCGCTCGCTGGAAAGCCGCAACGAATTTCCGATCGAGAAGGGGTTGGCGATCTGGCATGCGTATAATTCACGCTTGCTGGACTGGCAGACGCGGCTGGATTTCCCGATTGTCCAGTGCCTGCCGGAGACGGTCGCCATGCAAGCCAAGCTGCAAAGCCTGCTTCAGGCACTGGGACTGGCCACGGAACAACCGCTGGAATTCTTCGACGCCTCCCTGCAAACCGTCCGTGAAACCGAAGATGACAGCCTGCCCGACCCGGTCCAGAGTGTTTGGAGAGGCTTGCTTGATCGCGCGCTCTGAAACCCGGTTCTGCCCGCTATCCACCCGGCTTTTCCCCAAATTCAAGGGCGCTGAGGCCTATGCGCTGACCGGGATTGCCGCGCGTTGCGACTGGGTTGTGCTGAGTGATCGGGACGAACCCCGGGTCGCGGACCGACTCCGCACCGATATCGCCAACGTCCGAACGGTATTCGTCTCGCTCCGGTCACATGAGGTCGCGCTCGAGCATTTTCTCGACCATGTTCTGCCAAGGCTGACAGCCCCCTTCGTGCTGGTGAGCGGGTCGGAGGATGTGACCCTGCCGAACCAGACTGACAAGCGCTGGCCGGCGATGCCCGAGGCCCTGCGCGACCGCCTGTTGGAGGCGCTCGATCATCCGCTTCTGCTTCAGTGGTTCTGTGAAAACCTCGATGAAGCGGCCCATCCGAAACTCCGCCCCTTGCCGCTCGGCATGGTCTTTCCCGAGGCTATGGCCGATCCGGTCCTCACCGTGCCGGAGTGGGGTGGTGCGGGCCAACGTCATCGTCGCATCCTGTGTGCTCATCGCGTCCGGGATGGTGCCCAGTGGGACATCCGCAAACAGGTGACCGCGCTGGCGAAGACCCACTGGCGCAGCTTTGTGACGGTCCTCGAGGATCCGGTCGGTGAAGACGAATTCGAAGCGCTGATCCGGGCCCACGCCTTTGTTCTCTGTGTGGAAGGGGGGGGCCTCGATCCGTCGCCCAAGGCCTGGCAGACATTGCTGAATGGCGCTGTTCCGATCATACGAAAGACACCGGTCGCCGCCGCATATGCTGACTTTCCGCTAGTTCAGGTGGATGCCTGGCAAGCGGATGCGCTCAGCGCCGGACAGCTCGATGAATGGTTTGAAGTCCATTTCCGAAGCGGCCGCGTCAATGCGCGACGTCAGGAGATCATCAACCGGCTCGGGCTTGATTACTGGTGGGCACAGATCGAGGCCGGCTTGCCGGATACCGATCAATAAACACCGGCCCGGTACTCAGCGTGAGGGGATGTTCTCTTCGTTGGCAAGGAACCAGTCATAAGCGTCAGCCAGGCCATCACGCAGGCTGATCGAGGGTTGCCAGCCGAGGCCCCGAATCTTGTCGGCGCTCATCAGCTTGCGCGGCGTACCGTCAGGCTTGCTTGTATCCTTCGTCAGCTCGCCCTTGAAGCCGACAACATCCATGACGAGGTGTGCCAATTCCCCGATCGGAAGGTCTTCACCCGAACCGACATTGATATGTCCAGCGTCCGAGTAGACCTTCATCAGGTGCACAAGCGCATCCGCGCAATCATCGACATGGAGAAATTCCCGACGCGGCGTCCCGCTGCCCCAGATTTCCATCGATTCCGCCTTGTCGACCTTCGCTTCATGGGCCTTGCGAATAAGCGCCGGGATGACGTGGGAGTTCATCGGGTGGTAGTTGTCGCCCGGGCCGTAGAGATTGGTGGGCATGGCGGAGATGAAATCCACGCCGTACTGCTTGCGATAGGACTGGCAGAGCTTGATGCCGGCGATCTTGGCGATCGCATACCACTCATTGGTGGGCTCAAGCGCGCCGGTGAGCAGGGCCTCTTCCTGTATCGGTTGCTCAGCGAATTTCGGGTAGATGCAAGATGATCCCAGGAAAAGCAGCTTCTCAGTACCCGCCTGGTAGCAGGCATGGATGATGTTCGAAGCGATCATCAAATTCTGATAGAGAAACTCTGCCGGATAGCTGTCATTCGCATAAATCCCGCCCACTTTGGCTGCGGGAATGAAGACCGCGTCCGGGCGTGTGTTCTTGACCCAGGCTGCGGTCGTCGCCTGATCGGTGAGATCGAGCTGGGAGCGAGTCGCCGTCAGGATTTCAGCCGGCTCCTCCTGTTTCAGGCGTCTGACAAGCGCGGCCCCCACCATGCCCCGATGGCCAGCAACCCAAACGCGTTTGCCTGCGAGCGAATACATCGGATCAGACATCGCCGTGATTGGAGCGGTAGGCTGCCTCAGTGGCGATCACCTTCAGATCGCTCCGGACCATTTCGCTGACCAGCTCGGGGAAGGGGGTTGTATGCTGCCAGCCCAGTTTTTCTTTCGCTTTGGTCGGGTCACCGATCAAGAGATCAACTTCGGTCGGACGGTAGTACCGCGGATCGACGGCTACCAGCTCACGACCGGTCGCTGCGCAGCGACCGGTTTCGGACTCGCCGGACCCCACCCATTCCAAGGTGATATCGATCTCCTTGAATGCCAGCTCCACAAACTCGCGAACCGTGTGCGTCTCTCCGGTTGCCAGCACAAAATCGTCGGCTGTGGCGTGCTGCACGATCCGCCACATTCCCTCGACATAGTCTCTTGCATGTCCCCAATCACGTTGGGCATCAAGATTACCGAGATAAAGCTTGCTCTGGCGGTTCTGATGCATGGCTGCAACCGCACGCGTGATCTTGCGCGTCACGAAGGTTTCACCGCGGGTCGGGCCTTCATGGTTGAAGAGAATGCCGTTTGACGCGTGCATGCCATAGGCCTCGCGATAATTCACTGCGATCCAGTAGGCATAGAGCTTCGCCGCGGCATAGGGGCTGCGGGGATAGAAGGGGGTGGTTTCGGATTGCGGAACCTCTTGCACCAGCCCGTACAGCTCTGAGGTTGAGGCCTGATAGAAGCGTGCCTTGTCCTGCAGATCGAGGATGCGGATCGCTTCCAGAAGGCGCAGCGCGCCGATGGCATCGGCGTTGGCTGTATACTCAGGCGCTTCGAAGCTCACCTTCACGTGGCTCTGCGCCGCCAGATTGTAGATTTCGTCCGGCTGAATCTGCTGCACCAAGCGGATCAGGTTGGTCGAGTCGGTCATGTCACCGTAGTGCATGAAGAAACGAGTCTCAGCCTCATGCGGATCAACATAGAGGTGATCGACGCGCTGGGAGTTGAATGAGGAGGCCCTGCGCTTCAGTCCGTGAACTTCATAGCCTTTGCTGAGCAGGAGCTCGGCCAGATAGGCGCCGTCCTGCCCAGTCACGCCGGTAATAAGTGCACGCTTTGTCATGAGATTCCCGGAACTTGTACAAGGTGGTTGGATCGTGGCCACCCCTGTTAAACTGTCACCCATCTGAAAACAAGCGCCGCGCCTTCCAGTACAGGCGTTTGGCACACATGCGAGCGGTGGAGGACTGGGGTGCGCGGCCTTGTTGCCCGCATCCGATTGGAGTATCGGATTGTTTCAACACGTTGAGAAAGGGCGTCAACTTGTATTATTCGGTCGCGCATTCGGAACTTGTTCACGGGGATGGCGCGCAACTTGCCCATCTCGGCGAAGCGGTGACCTTCGATCACAACGCGCTGTACAAGTGCATTCGAGAGGATGCCGGTTCGCGCTTCGTTGTTTTGGCCGCACCGGCCGCTCGACTTTACGCAGCGTGCCTGGCGGACGGCTTGGAGGCCGAAGGGGCGCATGAGTGGGTTGCTACCCGAGCGAAGGAAATACTGGATCTGTTCCGGCACGCGCGTCGACAGGTCCTCGTCCTGCCCAGCGAGATCAGCTGGCTGTCCGGGGACATCGTATCGAGCGCTGTCCAGGCCTATTTCGATGAACGCGCGCAACCCGTTTTTCGTGTTCGCCTGGACGACATGCCCGAGCTTTTACCGGTTTCGCTTCTCCATCAACTGGTTGGCAAGGCGGCCGTAGAGGCCAGCCCGCTTCTGACCCGTCTCGACCAGGAATTGCGAGCAAGCATGGGATGCGTCGAGCGTGACGCCGAAGTGCTGGAGCAGGAGGTTGCGATCTCATTGAGCGGCCTCACCGAGCTGATCGACCGTGCCGCCTCCGCCAACCAGACGCCCGCGGGTGTTGGCGAAGGGCCCGTGACGGCACTGGATGCCCAGCGAGCACTGGTCGCCGATCTACAGAATGCGCTTCTCGAATGCCAGTCCGAGCTCGAATGGTATCACCGGTTGGCGTCGCGTCGGGGTGGGGGTCTTGAACAGAGGCGGATCGAGCAGGAACGCGATGCGGCCGTCAAGGAGCGGGACCGACTGCGTGCGGAAAACGCCGATCAGGCCTTCACGCTGGAATGGTCCAGACGGGACGCGGAACAATTGCGCGACGCGTTGAAACAGACACGAAACTCGACCTCCTGGAAGGTAACGGCGCCCTTGCGCATGTTTCGCGGCGGTTCCGTGGCGGACGAGGTCGTTGAGTAATGCAAGGATTGTTCGGCGTCGAAACGGCAAACTTCGGTCTGGTCGTTCATATTGGGTGCGGCGATGATGCGGGCCGCTTCTGGCAGGGTCGTGTTGACGACCTTGTCCTGGTGGAGCCTGACCCGGAGCGCGCCAATGCTGTACGGAAATGGCTCGATGGGGGCGGGTCTGGCAAGCTTGTCGAGGCAGCGGTAGCGGAGCGAAACGGCGACGGTTCCTTTCGTCGAACGAGCTTTGGCGATCTGAATAGTCTGCGCGTGCCGACCGGGGCCATGACTTTGTTTCCGGGGCTCCGAAGTCTCGAAAGCGTGCCGGTAAAGCTGATTCAACCCAGAAACCTTTTGGCAGCCCGCGGGGCGGGGGTGTCGAGCGGCCGATCAGCCCTGGTCGTGGATGCACCGTCAGAAGTTCTGCTTGTATTATCGGACCTCGATGAGGCGGGCTTGCTTGATGACTTTGATACGGTCGTCATTCGTGTCGCCGAGGTACAGCTTCACGAAGGTGGCGCTGATCTGGAGCAGGTTGAAGCCTGGCTCACAGGGAGCCAGCGCCGAATTGTGTGGGAATCCGATCCCGCTGATCCGGATGTTCGTTTCGCGCTCGTCGAGAAAGACTGGAAAGCGTGCAACCTGCGGAATGAAAAGCGTGCGCTTGAGCTCGAAACGATCGTGTCGGAATTGCGACATTCCTATTCCCGGATGTCCGAAGAAAACCGTGCCAGTCTCGACCAATTGAATGAGGAAGCGGGGGCCCTGACCGCGGCGCGGGATCAAGCACGTGCCGAGGCGCAAGCCGCCCAGTCGTCGCTGGATTCGATGACGCATGAGCGCGATGCGCTGAATGAGGAATTGGATCGACTGCGGACGGAGCATGATGAGGCCACGCAGGCCGCCCAGTCGTCACTGGAATCGATGACGCATGAGCGCGATGCGCTGAATGAGGAATTGGATCGACTGCGGACGGAACATGATGAGGCCACGCAGGCCGCCCAATCGTCACTGGAATCGATGACGCATGAGCGCGATGCGCTCAAGGAAGAAATGGTGGCTCAGCAGGAGGCGAATTCCAAGGCTGCTGAGTCGGCCAAAAACGACCTTGAGACGCTGACGCAGCAAGTGAATGAGTTGAAGGCTGCCCGTGACCAAACCGCGAAAGACGCCCAAGCGAACCTCGCAGCGTTTGAAACCATGCGGAGCGAGCGTGATCGGCTGAAGGCAGAGCTGGAAGCCGCTCGGCATCGCTATGATGATCAAGATCAGGCTACAAAGCGGTTGAGTGCGGAAATCGATGCGCTACGCGACGACAACCGACTGTCACTGCGGATTCAGCGGATTGCTCAGGCCGATCTGGCTGACCTGCAAGACCGATACGCGATGCTGGCTGACGAGAAGCGTCAGTTGGAGCAATTCCTGGATGGTCTGGCGCAGAAGGTAATCGAGTCGGAGGAGAAAGAATCGCTGCCGGCGCCCAAGCGCACAGCCGGCCGGACCAGGGCCGCTTCGAAGTCCACGACGAAGCGTGCCGGAACAAAAAACCGGGCGAAGCCTTCATGAGTGCATTATTGCCTCATTCCGGCGCTTCGTCTGCCTTGGATTTTGGCGACCTTGCACACTCGCCAATGGCTGCGTTTGATCGAATGAGCCAGGCCGATCTTCGGAGCCTGTCTGAACTCCTGAAAACGCGTCCCAAAAGTGATCTGACGCCGATTCGGACTGTTCATCATTTTGCCTGTACAGGCGGCACACTGATTGCCAGAGGGCTGCAATCGCAACCAAACGCCCTATTATTGAGTGAAGTTGACCCGCTCAGCACCATCCAACTGAATACGCAGCGCTCGCGATTTGCCCCGACAGACCCGATCCTGCTGGCGCGGGGTGCGCTCAGCCCGATCGATGAAGACACGGCGGTGGAGATGTTTTGTGCATCGATGAAGGCATTGCACGCCCGGATGGATCGAATTGGGCGGCGCTTGATATTGCGTGATCATGCCCATTCACAATTCTGTACCGACACGGATTGGGAAAGGCGGCCGACATTGGCGGCCATGCTGGCTGATTGGTTTCCGCTGCGATCGATCGTGACCGTTCGGCATCCCATTGATTCCTATCTTGCGCTGGATCGCAATGATTGGCGGCATTTCTCACCGTTTTCGCTCGAGGAATACGCCCGACGCTACCTGGCATTTCTTTCCGCGTATCAGAATGTTGCAATCATCCGCTATGAGCGGTTCGTGTCAGATCCGGATGAGACGATGCGCGAGATCTGCCGGCATCTCGAACTTGCCTACAATCCGGACTGGAAAGCGCTGATTTCGGTTATGCGACTGTCCGGCGATAGTGGCCGGCGCGGCGACAAGATCGCACCGCGTTCGCGGCGGGATTACGCCGACGAGCTTGTCTTGGAAGCTGAGGCGAGCGGCGCGTATCAGGACCTCTGCCTGCAATTGGGCTATGACGCTGAGCTGGACAGGGCGGAACATGCCTGTTGACGACGCGGCCAGATTCGCTTTCGTCGCGGTGATGATGGCCAGTAAACATGCCCGAAGGGGGAAATAGTGCCGATTTCTTTGTTCATGCCGTATTTCAAGCCATCCGATCCGGCGCGCGAGAAGGAACTGGTCCTCTGTCTGGAAAAGAACCGGGCGAATGACCTGATTTCTCATATTTATCTGATGATTGATGATGATGCAGCTGTCGATCAGTCAGATGGGCGGGTCACCGTGTTGCGGATGGACCGCAGGCCGACCTATGAGGATTGGACGCGACTCTCCGAGGCGTATTGTCCCCAGGATATATCGGTGCTTGCCAATGCCGATATCTATTTTGATGAAACGCTGAGCCTTCTCGAGTGCGTGTTTGATGCCGACCCGACGGGGTTTGTCGCATTGAGCCGGCATGAATTGTCGGGCAGTGAAACCAGCCTGCATCCCAATCCGCATTGGTCGCAGGATACCTGGGCCTACTGGCCGGCCCGCGCGTCCAACCCGGACCGTGATCGGTGCCTGAACTTCCCGCTGGGCGTACCGCGGTGCGACAACAAGGTGGCTTACACCTTCGCCGTCTATGGCCACGCCATCTACAATCCCTGCCGCGAGATCCGGAGCATCCACGTCCATGAAACCGGCTTGAGAACCTACGACAAGAAGGGGGATCTTCGCATTGTCGGCGGCACGGCCATGGTTCATGCCAGTGAGGGCCTGACAGACCCGGCTGTGCTGGACATTGACGTCTGGCCCGTACGATCAACTCATTTTCGTGAAGCCAAGATCAACAAGTCTCTGGAGCGCTGGGCGAATGAGCGGGGCACTTCGCTCCCCCCTGTCCGGCCGATCGAACCGGGTGCGGTCGATGACCCGCTTCGCGCCAAGGTGCCGCCCGCTATACGGGCCGAGACAGCACCGCTTCCTTTGCCGTCGCGTGACGGCGATCTGTATGTCGACCGGAATATTGTTGCATATGATGCGCACTGGCAGCATCCAGCCATCACCGAACAGCACGCATTCAACCAGGTCAGGCTGCTGGCGATGCGTGGCGGGAATGCCGCTTACCTCGGGTTCCCGTGGGCAACCCTGATCGATGTCAGTAATCACAACAAGGGTGATACCGATCGTCTGTCGGCCCTCCAATCCGGTCTTGAGCGCGCCGCGCGGGCCGTTTCGGGATACAAGCAGGTCATCACGGTATGTCAGCATATCCACATGCTGAACTTCCCGGAATTATTCGAGGCGGCGGGTGTGACAGATGTATTCTGGTCACATGCCACCCACGGCCGGATCCGGTTCGGTGACGACCGGGGTTTGGCCATCCATCCATTCCCGCTCTATCCGGTTCAGATCCCGGAAGGCCCGGAGATACCGATTGAGGAGCGGCCCTATCTGTTCTCCTTCGTCGGCGCCAAGGCGACCCCGATCTATCTTACCCAGTCGCGGACCTTCCTGATCGAGGAGCTGGCCGAACACCCGCGGGGTCTCGTTCGGGATCGTGAGACCTGGCATTACAACAAGGTCGTCTATGACCATCAGGTCCTGGCGCGCGCACAGAGCAGTGCGGGGCTGATTGATACGAACGCGTCTGAAGAGTTCAAACAGGTCATGGCTCAGACGCAGTTCGCCCTTTGCCCGTCGGGTACCGGCCCGAACTCGATCCGTCTCTGGGAAACCATTTGCAGCGGTGCCATCCCGGTTGTGCTCGCCGACACCTACAAGGCTCCCGGCTCCCAATCAATCTGGGAACAGGCGGTGATCCAATGCGGTGAAGATCGTCAGAGCATCAGCGAACTGCCAGCGCGCCTCGAGGCAATCGCAGCCGATACTGAAGCGCTGCGTCGGCGCAGGGCGGCGCTGAAAATACTTGCTGCACGCTATGGCCGAACCAATTTCGTGCCGGACGTGCTCAAGGCGCTGCTATCAGCCTAGATTGGCGCCTACGCGCAGAGGAGACCCGGACGACCCGAATTGCGATCATGATTGGATTTGAGAATGGTGACTCACGACCCGATTTTTTCAGAATTTGATGTCGTCGAAGTCGAAACCGATGGTGCGAGCATCTATGATTTCCTCGGGGTCGGGACCCAGGTTCGCTTCAAGAAGGGCTGGTCCCGGTTCGCGCCGGAAGCGGGGACGCGGTTCAGTGCCGAGCTGCCAGTATTGAATGAGCACTATCTCGACTGGGTTGCGGTGCTTGAGAGCGTAACGCGCGCGAGAGGCGTATATCGGTTCGTCGAGCTGGGTGCGGGCTGGGGGACCTGGTCGTCCACCGCCCTCGCAGCTGTGCGACAACGGCGTGAGATTCACGATGTTGAAGCGGTAGCAGTCGAAGCCGATCTCACTCATTGGCAATGGATGGAAGACCATTTCCGCAAAAATGGCCTGCTTACTGCGGGGGTCCATCTCATTCATGGCGCGGTCAGCGCAGAGCCGGGCGAGATTTCATTTCCTGTGATCGAGAATCCGGACGAGGACTATGGCGCGTCACTCCGTGGGACGGCGACGGCGCCAAAACATGTCACGGTACGCGCCTACACGATTGAAGAATTGTTGAACCGGATGTCCGGCCCTGCTGATTTCATGCACATCGACATTCAGGGTGCGGAATATGATATGGTCCCGCAGGTAATTGGCGTTCTGAATGATCGCGTGAAAGCGGTTCTGGTTGGCACGCATTTGTCATCAGATGGACATCACTCGATGGTCACACTGTTTCGGAATGCTGGATGGCGAATCCGAATGGACTATGAGCGTGCACAGCTTTGCGAGACGCCTTACGGTCCGGTCCAGCTAGGCGACGGCGTAGTGGTAGCGGAAAATTCTAAGTTTGATTAGGTATATCGGCAGAGCGTCGTATTGGCTGCCCTGTTTGCTAGGTAGATGAGCTGTGCGTCGATGGTTTATTGGTCGTCGTCTCGAGGAGGGTAAGAATGAACCAGGCTGAGTTCGATCAATACGCGGATGCATATGACCAGCAGCATGCCGCTAATATCGCTATAACCGGCGAGTCTCCGGACTATTTCGCCGAGTACAAGGCTCGCGAGACCGCGCGCATAGCACGGTTGCACGACATATCACCATCCAAAATCGTCGATTTTGGCGCGGGAATCGGGAACACCCTGCCGCATCTGAAATCAGAGTTCCCAGGCTCACAGATATATGCCGCCGATGTGTCTGAAAAAAGCTTGGCCATCTCGGCGGCACGTTTTCCTGAGATCGCCACCAACATACTGATCGATCGGTCAATCCCTCTGGAGGATGCGACCGCGGATCTCGTGTTCACCGCATGTGTTTTTCACCATATCGATCCTGGTGAACACGGATTTTGGCTATCGGAAATCCGGCGCGTGCTCCGGCCGGGTGGATTGTTCGTCCTATTTGAGCACAATCCATTGAATCCGTTGACGCTACACGCGGTCAATACATGCCCGTTTGATGAAAATGCGATCCTCATTCGGAATAGTGAGATGCGAAAGCGCTTCCGAGCGGCTAACTGGAATGCGCCATCGTCGCGATTTCATGTGTTCTTTCCTAGTATTTTAAAAGTAATGCGGCCCACGGAGCGGCTTCTGGAGTGGTTGCCCCTAGGTGGGCAGTATTCGATCTCAGTTGTTCGTTGATATAATGCAAATAATTGACCAAATTTTCAAGTATTTATCGGTTGGTGCAATAAATACAATTTTGGGATTGCTGATTATATTTGCGCTGCAATTATCAGGCGTTGATTATTTGTTAGCAAATTTGTCTGGTTACGCGGCGGGGTTGTTGTTCAGTTTTTTGATGAACAGGTTTTGGTCGTTTCGGGTAAGGGGAAGTGTCACTTTACTTGAGTTGGCTAGATTTTTAATCACTTTTTTGGCGGCTTACATTTCAAACTTGATTGTTGTGGCCGCTTTCGTGGAGATATTGGGCGTTAGTGTCTACATATCCCAAGTAATTGGCGTTGTGGTGTATGCCGTGGTGAACTTCGTTGGCCTAAAATGTGTTGTTTTTAACGTTCGCTAGCAGAAATGGGGGTGGGGATGCTTCCTCAGCTTACAATCGTTGTTCCGTGCTACAATGAGCAGGACGTATTGCCTATCAGCACCCCCGTTTTCGTGGGCGTAATCCGGGATCTCGTCGAGAAGAAGCTGGTGTCAGAAAACAGTCGCGTTATGTACGTGGATGATGGTTCGCGTGATGAAACTTGGCGATTGATATCAGAGTTCGCGAGCAAGCACGACGAGGTAAAAGGGGTCCGGCTGTCACGCAATAGGGGCCACCAAGTGGCTGTGCTCGCGGGAATGACCGAGGCGCAAGGCGACCTGATCGCAACAATCGACGCAGACTTACAGGATGATCCCGCAGTGATAGAGCAAATGGTGCTCAAATCTACCCAAGATGGGTGTGACATCGTATATGGAGTGCGCGCTGACCGGAGCACGGATACTGTATTTAAGCGCAACACTGCGGAGCAATACTACAAATTACTCAAGTTTCTTGGTGTTGATATTGTATTCAATCATGCGGATTTTCGCCTAATGAGCCGGCGAGCCCTCGATAGCTTGCTCGAATATCGGGAGGCGAACCTGTTCCTGCGCGGGATCGTTCCCATGATTGGTTATCGTTCGGGAGTTGTAGAATACTCCCGATCAGAGCGGCAAGCTGGTGAATCGAAATACCCGCTCGCGAAAATGGTGTCGCTTGCTTGGGAGGGAGTGACCTCCTTATCCATTCGTCCATTGCGGCTCATTACGGCGTTAGGGGTCGTGATTTCAATGTTGGCCTTTGCAACCACAATCTTCGCCTTTGCGGCAGCGCTGGCGGGCGCGAGCGTCGAGGGTTGGGCATCAGTGATCATTGCGATCTCATTTTTTGGTGGCGTGCAGCTCCTGGCGCTGGGCTTGATCGGTGAGTATGTCGGGAAAATATACTTGGAGGTTAAGCGGAGGCCTAAATACTTCGTGGATTCTAGGGTTTAGGTGTTGGGGTTCATTGTGACACAAGTATTTAGAAGCGCTATTTCGAGTATTATTTCGTCCAGGTCTGAATTGGTTCAGGAATTGATCGATAGGCGCGTCACAATGCTTTTGTTGTTGGCGTTGGGTGTCTTTTCATACTTTATTTTTTATACTCAGTTTCTATTGGATAACCATGCGTTCCGTATGCCGTGGCTCGCGGAAAATGAGCAAGTACAAAATGGCCGCTGGATGGGACCGGTCATAGGTTGGTTGCATTATGGGGCAAACGTCCCTGTTGTTATGCCAGGGCTTTCACTGGCTGCGGCGTTGGCGTCCGTTTTTATAATCATCAGGTCTTATGGAAGTGATTTTCAGAGGGATTCACTATTTATATTCGGTGCAATAATTATCGTATGCCCTATTAATCTTGCCTTTTATTATTATGGGTTTATGTCGCCAATATTCTTTATCGCAAACCTACTTGCATGTGTCGCAGCGGCATTATTGACCCAGTTTTCGATAAGGCGATTGGTTTCGGCGAGCATCGTCGTCGTCTTTATGCTTGCAACCTATCAGGCAGCAATCGGCGCGCTTGCTGTCCTCGTTGTAACAGGCGTTATTTGGCGTGCTTGCGAAAGCCCAGGGAGCAAATCCGACGATGCTGGATCGGTCTTGTCTCAAATAGTCAGGGTCTGGTCACCGGCGCTTGGTGCGTTTGTCGCGACAACGATCGGATTGATGATCTATCTATGGACGATCCAGTATCTTCCCGACAATGGCAAAGCGATCGACCTTGCGGACTTCGGCGCCTTGGTCGAGCGTATACGAGAAGTATCGTTCGCTGCTTTCCGGCACCTCATTATCACCCAACCGGATATCCTCAACGCGTTGAATGTCGGGTTTGGAATCTTGGTCGTCCTCGCAGCTTTCACGTCGTTGGTTGCGGCGCGAGAGAATGCGGTAGGAGTAATAAGTCTTGTGTTGGCATGGCCGTCCGTGATCCTCGCCAGCAAAGCCATTTTTTACATTTCGGACCCGGGAAATATCTATCAGTACCGATATAATTCCGGCTTGATTTACCTCTATGGATTCGCCGGATTGCTCGTCTCCCATCATTTCCGAGCCGGGCTCGCTCGAATTGCGGCGGTCGGATTGAGTGCGTTTGTGATTGTGGTTTCGGTGCAGGCGGACTTGGTGCGCCAGCACGTATTGATGCGGGGCCAGGAACGCGATCTCTCGACTTTCAATCGAATACTCTATCGGATTGAAACGTTGGAGAACTTCGACCCATCAGTTCGATACGACTTGATACGAGTGGGCGCCCTCCCGCGGTATCGGCTTCAACTTCTTCGTTCTCGTGGCCGAAATTGGGACGAGCTGGGTGATGGCCATATGGATTATGGCGAAATTTCCGACATCTGGGTTGATGATCATGTTTTCGGTTTGTTGGGCTCTTCTGTTCGATTGACATATGGCCGCAAGCAGTCAGCGGCCGAAATAGTCGAGGAAGGTTTGTTGGATGAACGCGAGCCCTGGCCTGCGCCTTCATCTGTCTTCATCGACGGTGAGCGCATTATTGTCTACGTCGACTAGACGTATGAGGCACGGAAGAGGCTTGTAATGGAACGCATTCTTGTTGTCGGCGGCGCGGGATATATCGGGTCGCACGCCTGTAAGGCGATCGCCGCGCGCGGTATTGAGCCTATCGTTTTTGACAATTTGTCCACAGGGCACAAGCACGCCGTAAAATGGGGTGAGCTGGCGATCGGCGACATTCGAGTCCCGCAGGAGATCGAAGGTGCTCTTGAGCGCTACAAGCCAGACGCCATCATGCATTTTGCAGCGTGTATTGAGGTCGGTGAAGGAGAGCGGCATCCTCTCAAATTCTGGACGAACAATACCGGCGGCGTCATTAATCTCCTCAATGGAATGTCAAAGACCGGCATTGAGAATGTCGTGTTCTCCTCGACCTGCGCGGTCTATGGACAGCCGGACGCGATCCCGATCACAGAACGCCAAGCATGCAATCCCGTCAGTGTTTACGGTCGCACCAAGCGGGCGGTCGAGGAGATGATGATCGACCTCTCAAACGCCGGTGGGATCAGATGCGCGATTCTCCGCTATTTCAACGCCGCCGGTGCCAGTTCTGACGGAGACATTGGAGAAGAACACGACCCTGAAACGCACCTTATCCCGAATGCTTTGAAGTCAGCTTCGGGTTTAGGCGCTAGAATGAAGCTGTTTGGAACCGATTACCCGACGCGCGATGGGACGAATATCCGAGACTACATCCATGTAATGGATTTGGCGGACGCCCACTTGGCAGCGGTGGACAAGTTGGCCAGCGGTGATCGGTTAATAGTGACAAACCTCGGCACTGGCACAGGTGTGACCGTTCTCGAAATATTGCGATCTATCGAACGGGTAACGGGGCTGAAGCCATTGTATGATGTGTGTGACCGGCGACCGGGCGATGCGGCTGCGCTATCTGCTAGCACCGCCCATGCGGCCGAGTTGCTTGGATTTAGGCCAAAGCGCTCAGATATCGATACAATCATCGCGGATGCATGGCGGTTTCACCGTCGGAAATGGGGAGTTTGATCCTAAGCAGCTGATGTGGCCGACATAACCGCGCTACTCCGCCAAGCGCGCGCTGAGCTCGTCTAGCTCCTGATCTATGATATGTTGAGCATACGTGGAATCTGCGTTGTAGACATGAATTTCAGCGACAGCTGTAAGAAGGGTCCGAATAATGCGCCGGGTCTTCAGGGCAATCGCGATAATCAGGCTGAAGGCCGTCCCCAGTCCGCAAATTAGCGCCACCCAAATTGCTAATGATGGGGCAAGAAATGCGACGATTCCTGCAACCGACAGGACGCTTGCGCCGGAGGCAAGAAACCGCCAATTCCGCTTAACAAGCCCTTTCCATCCTGGAGAGGTCGGTGAAACCAGTCTATTCACCTGATTGCGGATTTCTCGAGCTGCGTGTGAATGCAGGGGAGCCCGCCACCGCAGTCCGCGTCGGGTGATCACTGGTGGGTCGGCTTGGCTCAACTCGGTCCTGAGCTCGGCCAATGCCTCGGCTTCCAAGTGCCTGGGAGATCTCGGTACAAGGTTGCTGAATGTTTCGCGGAAATCCGGCGCAAGCTGGTCGAGTTCCCTCTTCAGCACAGTATCAACCTCTCGCATATAGCGAGCTCGATCGACGTCCGAGCGCTGACCTTCGCGGACGCGAAAACAGCCAAGCATGGACTCCACGGTATGCAGGTCAGCATGACGGAAGAAGCGTGACCATAATTCAAAGTCGTTGGCGACCTTAAAGCGCGTGTCCAATTGGCCGCCCGCCTTCTCCCACAGGCTGCGTCGCCAGAAGGTTGATTCCTGCTGGATCCAGAGGTGGTCGCCCGCAAGGAAGCGAAGTCTTGACCAGTTCTTGGTGGGGCCAACATAGGTCAGCTTGCTGGTTAGATCGCAAGTTGTCGGCAGTCCTGTGACCCATGAGACTTCCGGGTAGGTGGCAAAAATCCGACCGACAATTGACAGGCAACCCGGCAAAAGAATGTCGTCGGAATTGATCCAGCCCATAATGTCGCCATGCGGCGTCGCAAAGCTCTTGTTCAGCGCGTCCGCGTGACCGTCATCCGGCTCTATGATGACTTCCGACACCGCGCCACGATACCGTTCGAGAATATCCCGGGAGCCGTCCTGGCTGGCGCCGTCAACAAGTGTGTAGTGGAGGTTTTCGTAACCCTGTTGCAGCACAGACAGGATGGTTTCCTCCAGATAGTCAGCCCCGTTGTAGTTGGGGGTAACCAGATGAATTTTCGGAAGTGCCGGTTTCGTCATGCCTGTTGGCGCCTGGATTGCAGGGTGTGCGCTGCCAGCGCGACGGTCGATTTCAACGCTGGCCAATAGCCGGCATGCCGACGAACCAGGTTGAAGACTTCTGTCAGTCTGTCAGGCGACACGGCCCCCGTCTTCGTATCGTTGCCAATATAGACCTCTGAATAGGTCTGATCGGAATGGAGAAAGCGGGCCCCGTTTCGATAGAGGCGAATCCACAAGTCCCAATCCATCACATAGTGGAGAGATTTATTGACACCCTCAATGGAGTCGAGCGCGGTCCGGCGGACAAAGCAGGATGGTTGGGAGATGATGTTGGACCTTAGCAAAAGGTCCGAAATCTCTTCGGTCTGGTCGTGTTGGCCAATACGGCGGCCTTGCCCATCGATGAAATCGGATTGCCCATAAACGACATCAATGTCCGGATTGCAGTCGAAAAGGTCCCTGACCCGCTTGAGTGCACCGGGTGTCAGCCGGTCGTCGCCATTGAGCCAGAAGACAACCGATCCGTCCGTCTTTCGCCAACCCTCATCGATGGCATCGGATTGGCCCTGATCCGGGCCGTGGCGACGATAGGCGAAATCGAGGGGGCACTTTTCAGCCGCTTCGACAACTCTCGGATCGCCGGATGCATCCAGTAAGGCGACGTCGAGTTCCACGCCCTGATTGGCGAGGCTCTCGAAGGCGTGCGGGATAAAGGCGTGCCATGCGCCAATTGGAACCGCAGCCGCAAAGCTTATCGTCGAGGAGGTCATCGCCACAGCTTCTCTTGTGCGCAGGCACGAAACAAAGAAGGGCAGACAAGGCCTTCTTCAACTATACGCCTACATCTACCGCGAAACCGCGCGGGAACAAAAGCGCGTGAACAGCACTTCGCGTGTGGGGCCCGCTGCGCCGCTTTGCGCACAGCGCAGAGCTGGGTCTGTCCTGTGCAGAAGCGAAATGTTTCGTGATTTCAAGGCGCGGCGGGGTGCCGCTATGCAGCGTTGCGAGTCGCATTTCGACCTGATTTGCCGCACGGGAAGGCTGCAAGATGTCCGACATGATCCCTTTCATCGACCTTGGTGCACAACGAGCCCGCATCAAGGACCGGATCGACGCCGCCGTGATGAAGGTTCTCGACGAAGGCCGCTATATTCTCGGTCCGGAAGTCAATGAGCTTGAGGACAGGCTGGCCGAGTTCAGCGGCTTGGGCCGCGCGCTCAGTTGCGCCAATGGCACTGACGCCATTCTCATCCCGTTGATGGCATTCGGAATCGGGCCCGGCGATGCGGTCTTCGTGCCCAGCTTCACCTTTGCTGCGACAGCGGAAGTCGTGGTGTTGGCCGGCGCAACGCCTGTCTTCGTCGACATCGATCCGGATACCTACAACATGTCGGCCGCGAGCCTTGCAGCAGCGGTCGAGGCGGTGAATCAGGCTGGAGAACTGACGCCACGCGCCGTAATCGCGGTAGACCTGTTTGGGCAACCAGCGGACTATCCGGCCCTGAAGCCGATTGCGCGCGAGAACGGGCTGAAGCTTATTTCGGATTGTGCACAGGGATACGGGTGCACGCTCGACGGCAAGGCGACCCTGCATTGGGCTGATGTTCTCACGGTGTCATTCTATCCGGCCAAGCCATTGGGTGCTTATGGAGATGGGGGCGCAATCCTGTGCAAGGATGACGCACTCTATGCGGCCATGAAGTCGGTACGCGTGCACGGCGAGGGCGCGTCGCGCTACGAGTATGCCCGTATTGGTCTGAATTCGCGCCTCGATACGATCCAGGCGGCCATTCTACTGGCCAAGCTCGATGTATTCGGCGAGGAGATCGCGATGCGGCAGGCCGTCGCAGATGCCTACGCCACCGGATTTGGCAATGCCGTGAAAACGCCGCGTATCATCGACGGCGCCCGGTCCACCTGGGCGCAGTACACCATTGAAGTTGCTGACCGGGACGGGTTCCGGGCCTTTCTCGCCGAGCGCGGTGTCCCGACGGCCGTCTATTATCCGATCCCGCTGCACAAGCATGAACCCTATTCAGGATTTCCCTGTGCTCCTGGAGGTCTGCCGGCGACCGAGGCCGCGGCCGACCGGGTCGTCTCATTGCCAATGCACCCGGATATGCCGCAGGCGGATATTGATCGCGTCGTGGATGCCGTAACCGGGTATGCTTCGCGCAACTGACAGGGGCGAGTGCTGTCGGCGCTTGGAATGACGGCGCGTCCGTACCATATAAAGCCAATGTCTCTTGGTTGTCGGCGACCAAAGAGCGTGTTTGTCTAGACGTCCACGAGGTTCAGGGCCCCTTGTGAGCGATCGAACAGGAAGCCGAATAGTGACAATCGACATATCCGAACGGATCCGCGCCTATGCTGCGCGGTTTGGCGCTGGTCCGTACAAGCGCCCACAACCCTTGTCGGGGCACTTGCATGCGTTAGAGGCCGAAAGCATCCACATCATGCGGGAAGTCGCGGCTGAGTTTTCCAATCCGGTCATGCTCTATTCGATTGGTAAGGACAGCGCGGTGATGCTTCATCTGGCCCTCAAGGCCTTCTATCCATCGCGTTTGCCATTCCCTTTGCAACATGTCGATTCGACCTTCAAATTCAAGGAAATGATTGAATTTCGGGACGCGATCGCGGCGGCGCTTGGGCTCGAGCTTCGGGTTGAAATCAATGAAGACGGCCGAACTCGAGGCATCAATCCGTTCGACCACGGATCTCAGGTCCATACCCAGGTGATGAAGACCGAGGCGCTTCGCAATGCCATGACTCGGCACGGCTATGATGCGGCATTTGGTGGTGCGCGGCGTGATGAAGAGAAATCGCGCGCCAAAGAGCGGATTTTCTCGTTCCGCGATGTCAATCAGGGGTGGGATCCGAAGAACCAGCGCCCCGAATTGTGGAATAATTACAACACCAAGATCAAGCCGGGCGAGTCAATCCGGGTCTTCCCCTTGTCCAATTGGACCGAGCTGGATATCTGGCAATACATCCTGGAAGAGGCCATCCCGATTGTGCCGCTTTATTTTGCGGCCGAACGTCCTGTTGTCGAGCGCGACGGCCAGATGATCATGGTGGATGACGACCGTTTGCCGCTGCATCCCGGCGAGACGCCGGAGCTCAGACGGGTGCGGTTCCGCACACTCGGCTGCTACCCGCTCACCGGTGCGGTCGAGTCCGACGCCGACAGTCTTGAGCGCATTGTGCTGGAGATGCTCACCGCTCGCACGTCGGAACGCTCCGGGAGATTGATAGATCACGATGAAGCCGGGTCGATGGAGAAAAAGAAGCGCGAGGGCTATTTCTGATGAGTATCGAAAGCTCACGCGCTGACGTCATCGATCGCCTGACCCAATCCGGCGGGCAGGGTGTCCTGCGCTTCTTGACCTGCGGCTCAGTCGATGACGGCAAGTCGACCCTGATTGGCCGTCTGCTCTACGACAGCAAACTATTGTTCGAGGACCAGATCAGCGTCCTGGAACGTGACAGCCGCAAACACGGCACTGTCGGTGATGAGGTCGATTTCGCTCTCTTGCTGGATGGTTTGGAAGCGGAACGCGAACAGGGCATCACGATCGATGTCGCCTATCGTTTCTTCGCGACCGGAAAGCGCAAGTTCGTGGTCGCGGATACGCCCGGTCACGAGCAGTATACCCGCAATATGGCGACTGGCGCGTCGACGGCTGATGTCGCGGTGATGATGATTGATGCCCGCAAGGGCGTGCTCGTCCAGACCCTGCGCCACACTTACATTGCGCGGATGATGGGCATTCGCCACATCGTTCTGGCGGTTAACAAGATGGACCTGGTAGAGCATTCGCGCGGCCGTTTCCACGAGATCGTCGCGGACTATCTGCGGAGCGCCGAGGCCTTGGGTTTCGAGACGATCACGCCCATCCCCATGTCGGCGCGCTATGGTGACAATGTCACGCGGCGCAGCGAGGACATGGCCTGGCATACCGGGCCAACCTTGATCGAGCACCTCGAAGAACTGGACGTCAGCAGTGACATCCAGAATCAGCCGTTCCGCATGCCGGTCCAGTGGGTCAATCGCCCGGATCTCAATTTCCGTGGCTATGCGGGGACGGTGGTCGCCGGAATCGTCAGGCCCGGTGATACCATCGTCGTGGCCCAGTCCGGGCAGACCGCGATGGTCGAGCGGATCGTGACGGCGGATGGTGACCTGGTGGAGGCGGTCGCCGGCGATGCGATCACCTTGGTCCTCGACCACGAAATCGACGTTTCGCGCGGTGATGTGATCGCCGAGGCCGCGGCGCGTCCGGAGGTCACGGATCAGTTTGCCGCCGAGATTTTGTGGATGTCCGAAGAGAGCCTGCTGCCAGGGCGCTCTTACCTGCTCAAGATCGGTACGGCGACGACCCCCGCTACCGTGTCAGCGCTGAAACACAGCGTGGATGTCAATACCTATGAAAAGAAGCCGAGCCGAAAACTTGATATGAACGGCATCGGTTATTGCAATCTGTCGACTGCCCGGCCGGTCGCCTTCGATCCGTACCAGCAGATTCGTGGCATGGGTGCCTTCATCCTGGTTGACCGTTTCACCAACCAGACGGTTGGCGCCGGCATGATCGAGTTCGGTCTGCGGCGTGCGTCCAACATCCATCATCATGCCATGGATGTGAGCAAGGATGATCGGGCGCGGATCAAGGGGCAGAAGCCTGCAATTCTATGGTTCACCGGCCTGTCCGGTGCCGGCAAGTCGACGGTCGCGAACCTGGTTGAAAGCAAGCTCTCAAAGGCGGGGCATCACACCTATTCGCTCGACGGCGACAATATTCGCCACGGGTTGAACAGGGATCTGGGCTTCACCGACGAAGACCGCGTTGAAAATGTCCGACGCATAGGTGAAGTCGGAAAACTGTTTGTTGATGCGGGCCTGATCGTTACCTGCTCTTTCATTTCTCCTTTCCGTTCCGAGCGGCAGATGGTGCGTGAACTCGTTGATGAGTCCGAGTTCATTGAAGTCTTCATCGATGCGCCGATCGAGTTGTGCATGGAGCGCGACCCGAAGGGGCTCTACAAGAAAGCGAAGGCCGGAGAGATCAAGAATTTCACGGGTTTCGACAGTCCTTATGAGGTGCCTGACTCGCCGGAGCTGCATATCAAGACGGCCGACCTCAGTGCCGAAGACGCGGCGGACCAGGTGATCGCCGAACTCAGGCGTCTGGGCCGCCTGGGCTGAGTAATAATCCCGGAGGCATGTTGCGTGTCTCCGGGGTTCTACCTCTGATCCGGCTTGCGCGCCCAGGCGACGAAAGCGCCGTTGAGATACTCTGTTTCAGCCTTGGCGTAGACGAAGGGGTCCCCGTCGGGGGTCAATACCACCCCGCCGGCGGCGTTCAGAACGGCGTGGCCGGCGCCGGTGTCCCATTCCTTGGTCGGTCCGAAGCGCGGATATACGTCCGCAACACCTTCAGCCACCAGGCAAAATTTCAATGAAGACCCGGCGGAAACGATTTCCGTGACGCCCCGTGACTCCGCAAATGCGACGGTCTTGTCATCGGCATGAGACCGGCTCATGACCGCAATCATCCCGCTTTGTGACGGGGCACGGGTTTCGATCGGCTGCAGTGAGGCTGGACTCACGCATTCTCCCGGTTTCAGGGTGCCGGCCCATGCATCGGTTCCGCCGACAAAGATGCGTTCGCGCGCTGGTGCGAAAACACAGCCTGCGGTCGGTGCGCGATTCTCGATGAGCGCGATGTTGACGGTAAACTCGCCGTTCCGGCTCAGGAATTCCTTGGTGCCGTCGACAGGGTCCACAAGGATGAATGAGCCGTCGGTATTCGGACGAAACCCGCTTGCGAAGCTTTCCTCGGCGAGCACGGGAATGCCAGGCAGGCTTGAGGCCAGCTCGGCGAGGATGATTTCCTCGGCCAGTTCGTCCGCATCGGTGACCGGCGACTTGTCGGCCTTGCCGCGCGCCTCAAAATCTCCCGCATAGATCTCCATGACCTTGACGGCGGCGAGTGAGCAGATGCGGGCAAATTCGAACGCGATCGCGTTCTTGTCGTCGATGTTCGGCATGAGTGGGTTTCCAGTCACAGATAGCTGAAGCTGAGTACGCTGAGTACGCTGAGTGCGGTCGAGGCGTATGTCACAAACACGATTCCGCCAAGCGCGAGAAAGTCGGTGAGCTGGTAGCGGCCAGGTGTCATCACCATCAAATGTGTCTGATATCCGAATGGCATGAGGAAGCTGGCGCTTGCCCCAAAGGCAGTCGCCAGAGCAAAGGCTTCTGCTGGCAGGTCGAGTTGTGCCGCGGTGGCCAACGCCACTGGTAGTGCGGTGAGCGCGGCGCTGGCATTGGAGAATAATTCGGTCATTGCCCAGGCAAACAGGAAGATAAGGCAGAGCGCCGCGGCGGGTGGCATGTGCGCTGTTGCCGTCGCGATCATGTCGGCCATGGCGGACGCGGCCCCCGATTGGGTGATGACCAGGCTCAACAGAATGGCGCCCCACAGGATGATAACGAGATCGAACGGGAAATTCCGGCGTACCTCTCGTGCCGAACTCCAGTCGAGGGCCACGACCAGAGCCGCCAGCGCGAGGGCTGCGTGGTGGAATGGGATGACTTGGGTGAGCGCGGCGGCGAGGAATGTGATGAAGCTCAATCCGAGCGCCCATGCGGTACTCGCGCGCATCGGAGCCTGGCCGGGCATGCGGACGTCTAGAATGTGAAGATTGGGGCGGACATTATCCCGGCTGCCGAAGTCGGGTCCAGCAGACAGGATCAGGACATCGCCTGTGCGAAGGCGGATGTCCCCAAGCTTGCCCGAAAGGCGCTCATTGCCGCGGCGAACGGCCATCACGGATGCATTGAAACGGGCACGAAAATCAGCCTCGCGAAGTGTTTGGCCGTCCAGCAAGCTCTGCCCGCTGATCACCGCGTGAAAGAATTCATCACCAGCACGCCTCTTCGGCGCGCTGTCCAGTGTCAGGCCGTCTATATTGTGGAGCTCATCGAAGTGCGTGACATCGCCGACGAAAATCAACCGATCACCGGCGTGCAAAACAAAACCGGGATGGGCGGGGCGAACGACTCGGTCTCCCCGCACCACCTCGGCGAGGTAGAAGCTGTGCAATCGGCGCAGGCCTGCTGAGGTGACGCTGCGGCCATCCAGGCTGGATGCGTCGTCAATACGGGCTTCGATGTGAAAGATGCCTGATGTGTCGGTTTGCCGTGGCTGGCGCTCGCGCAGGATGACCGGTGCCAGGACCGTCAGCACGATGAAGACGGCGCCCGCGACCGCTGCTCCCGGTATCACGAAGTCCAGTACAGACAATTCGATGCCGTGGCGCGCGGCTTCGCCAGTCACCATAAGGCTAGCTGACGTCCCGAAAGGGGTCATCATCCCCCCGGCCAGGGCCATGTAGGAGAGCGGCAGCAGAAGGAGATGCGGGGCGAGGTCGGGGCGTCGCGCCGCCGGCCCCAGGAGGGCCGCAACTACTGCCGTGTTGGGTGTCACCGATGATGTCAGCGCCGCCGCGCCAAGGAAGCGGGCGAGCGTCAGGCGCGTTGGGAGGCCGGCTTGTCCGAACACAATCCGACTGAGACCGGGCAATCGCGTCAAGGCCGAGGCGATAATCACCAGGCTTGTAACGGCGAGAATGGCGGGCGAGGTCAGCCGTTCGAACGCATCATCAAGCGAGATCCGACCCGTGAGGATTACGGCCGCAATAAAGAGTGCGAAGGCGCGCGCCGTTGAGAGGCGCCCCGACAGCAGTACGGCACCGAGCGCAAGAACGAGGCCGGTATCAATCAGGATATTGCTCAACCGTGTCGTCCTTCGCCGGTTCGCGGAATGCTTGACAATTGCGCGCATGCTCCGCGCTACGAGCTGAATTCCCCCGCACTACAGGTACGCATTAATAGGTGGCGCACATGCGGGAGGAGTTCGCGACAACCGGAAAGCATGCTACCCGCTACCCGGGAAAAGGGAAGGCGCTGCGCCGCAGCAATCCGCAAGCAAATACAGGATTCCGCGTGACTGAGACTGCCGATATCACAGTGCTGATCGTTGCCTACAAGAGTGTTGGTACCCTCGCGGGCTGTCTGGATGCACTGCGGTCGCAGACGCGCGCGCCGCGCGAGATACTGGTCCTGGAGAATGGGTCGCCGGACGGGCAGCGTGTCGCCGCGGCCGATATTCCGCCCGGCATTCGGCTGATTGAGAGTGGTGAGAATCTCGGTTTTGCTGGCGGCAATAATCTGCTTGCCCGGTCGGCGCAGTCGGAATGGCTGGCATTGCTGAACCCGGATGCCTACCCGCATCGGGATTGGATCGAGCAATTGGAGGCGGCCAGCCGCGCCTATCCGGATGTCCCGCTATTCGGGTCGACACAATTTGCTGCCGGCAATGAAGACGTCCTGGATGGAACCGGAGATTGCTACCATGCGCTGGGGCTGGCCTACCGATCGGGATATGGTCGCAAGCTGAACGCTATCCCCGAAGGCGAGGTATTCGCGGCCTGTGGCGCGGCGATGTTCGTTCGGCGCGATGTGTTCGAGGCGCTTGGCGGCTTTGACGACCGCTTCTTTTGCTACAATGAGGATGTTGATCTGGGTTACCGGGCGCGCCTGCGCGGGTGGGCGGTGATTCAACTGGCCGGCGCGCGCGTTGACCATGTCGGCTACGGATCATCCGGTCGCAGGTCCGAGTTCGCGACCTATTACGGGGTCCGCAACCGTTTGTGGGTGTTTCTCAAAAATACGCCCGGCTGGCTGTTCTGGGCCCTGCTGCCAGGCCATGTTGCCGTTACCCTGGCGTTGTGGATTTCCGCTTTCCGCTTTGGGCAGGGCCGCCTATTCGCGCGAGCCATCGCCGATGGCATGTCCGCGAGGGAGAAGATTCTGGCCTCTCGCGTGGAAATTCAGGCCAGTCGACGCGTGTCTGCCATGCGTTTGGCGCGGATGATGAACTGGAATCCGTTCGATCTTGTTACGCGTCGGGCCAAGGTCTGGCGCGTCGGCAAGACGCGAGTTTAACCGTCGCAGGGCACCGGCTCCAATGCGTTGACTTCCACGCGTTCGAGGTCGATCTGGTTGCGATCTGTTGCCCAGTCCGGCCACACAGCGACATAGGCGAACCCCCAATCGCATTGAGCAGGAGTTAGATCGAGAGTCACGCGCGTAAACTCCGAAGTCACCGGGCTGCTTTGCCAGTCACCCTGACTGCGTCCTGGAATGAACAGGTTCAGGCGCACTTGTTCAGCGCCGTTGATTTCGGCGGCCCGAACAACAAATGTCAGGCGGACGCGATGCCCTTCGAGCGCCTCGATTTCGTCTTCCGACAACGTGAAGAATGCCCCGGCTGACTGAATGCCGTCAAACGGGCCGCGTGCCGCCGATATCCGGGCGAACTGCGATTCTTCGTCCGTGAGAAATTCAGCAGCCAATCCGTTTCCCAGGGTCAGCGCCGCGAGGCTGTCATCTGCGAAGGCAATGCCTTCGGCGCGAATTTCTTCCGGACTTCGGTGTCCGGACTCGCCGAAACTCATCGCGGTTATGACCATACCGGCCGCCAGCGCGGTCGCGATCGGGTAGAAGGCCCAGTCGGGTAGGGAATACATCGGTAGCGGATGCCTTTGCTTGGCGATTTTCGGCTTCGGGATGTTTGGACCGTTCCGCGAAGGGCGTCAAACATTCGCGCGTGCGGCGCAAGCCGTCACCATCACCTCTATTCCGTCGTTTTTGGGCTGTATGAAAGGTCTGCGAGTCAAAGCGGCAGGGGATAATCTTGATGAAGAACTTGAACTTTGTGCCGACACAGACGATTCTCGGCGTATGAACGTGCGCCCTGATATGCCTGAAGATGCCATTGAGGCCATGGTCGCTCGTCTGGACGCCGCGATGAGCCGCGTTGAAGGTGCGGGGCGGGCCATGCGAACGCGTGTGGAGCGGGCCGAGCGCGCTGCCATGGAAGCGCGCGATTCTGACGCCGACCGGGCCAATCTTGCCGAGGCGCTGGATCAGGCGCGTGGCCGCGAGGCATTGTTGCAGGAGGCCGCGCAGACGGCTTCTGACGCGCTGGACGGTGCGATCGAGGATTTGCGCAAGTTGATGGCGGAGGAGGGCTGAGGCGATGTCGCGAGTCACCGTCACGCTCAATGGTCGCGACTTTACGATTGGCTGCGAGGCCGGTCAGGAATCCTATTTGCGCGAGCTTGCGACCAGTCTCGACAACCGCGTGAGCGACATATCCGGGCAGGTCGGGCAGATTGGAGATCTGCGGCTCTTGCTGATGGCCTCCTTGATCCTCGTTGATGATCTCAAGGAATCGGACCGGCGGGTCGCCGAGCTTGAAGAGCAGGTACAGAGGCTTCGCCACGAAAACCATGGAGCGGCCAGCCTGCAATCCGCTGCGCGCGATCGTCTGGCGGGACAATTGGCACGCCTCGCCGAGCGGATGGAAAGCTTTGCAGACAGCTTGGAGAGTGATGGCATAAGCGTGGACCAAGACGTGCTGGACGCTGCGCTTGGAAGCGCAATAGTGGAAGCCGGTGCTTGAGCTGAAGCGCAATCGCCTCCACATAGGGGGTGGCGGTCATCTGCTGCGTGCGACCGGGGCGTCTATCCTGCGGACCGTACACCTCCACGAGGGAACTGCCTCTGTCTGGGACCGTGGTCCCGTTTAAGTGGTGCCCACCTGAACTGTCGGGTTTGTGGGGATAAACACGCTCTGACGGCGCAAGTGGAGCCGCCACATGAATTCCCCTGCCGACAAAGCGGCCTTGCGAGCGCACTTGCTTGGCCTGCGCCGCCAAGCGTCTGAAGCGCAGCCGCAGGCCGGGGCCGCGCTTGCTGAAGCGTTTCCGGACGCGTGGGTGCCTGAAATTGCTGACTGTATCGCGGGCTATTGGCCGCTCGCGGGCGAAATGGATCCGCGACCGCTGATGGCGCGGCTAGCCGCTTGCGGACATTCCATCTGCCTGCCAGTGGTCATCGGTGACGGTGAGCCGCTTGTCTTTCGGGCCTGGCAGACCGGTGATCAACTCGAGCGCAAGGGGTTTGGCGTGATGGAGCCGCACGCCCGACAATCCGACTGTCAGCCAAGCCTGCTTCTGGTCCCATTGCTGGGCTGTGACCGGCGTGGCAATCGGCTCGGTTTTGGCAAGGGTTACTATGACTACACCCTAGCGGCGCTGCGGGCGACGCAACCCGTCCGGGCCGTCGGGCTGGCTTTCGACTGTCAGGTGGTTGCCGACCTTCCAGTACAAGGCCATGATCAGCCACTGGATGCCCTGGTCACCGAGAGCCGCTTCGTCGTGTTCGACCGGTCATCCGGTGATGCGAAAGCCAGATCGGGGCGCGATGACGTTCATCGTTACACATGATCCAGCCAATTTGGCGGCCTGCCTGATCCACACCGGGCCGGTTGACGCGAGCGAAATCGAGGCGTCCCGACTCGTACTCAAGGATGTCGCGAATGCGCAGAATGTTCGCGGCGCGCTCATCAATATCACCGATGCGACCATCACAGCAGAGCCGGTGGAGATTATCGAGAATGTCCAGGGATTGGTCGATGATTTGCGACCGGGCACGAAGCTCGGTTTCGTCGGTCGTCCCGAAGACCAGGAGATCGTCTCCATGATCGTCGCCACAGTCGCCCACTCGACTGGGCGCCAGGTTGGCCAGTTCCATGCACTTGAAAAAGCCCTTTGCTGGATCCGGCTGGACTGGGAGGCGGCCGCAGCCTGCGATTGTCTGCCGATAACGGAGTAGCTCTAACAAAAACGCCCCGGTCCAAGGGACCGGGGCGTGTCTCAGCTAAACTGCAGCTGCCTAGTAGCGATAATGCTCGGCCTTGAACGGGCCGGCCTGCGGCACGCCGATATAGTCGGCCTGGTCTTCCGACAGGACAGTGAGCTTGGCGCCCAGCTTGTCGAGGTGTAGGGCTGCCACCTTCTCGTCGAGATGCTTGGGCAGGATATAGACTTCGTTGGTGTAGTCATCGCCCTTGGTCCACAACTCGATCTGGGCCAGCGTCTGGTTGGTAAAGCTGGACGACATCACAAAGCTCGGATGGCCGGTCGCGTTGCCGAGATTCACCAGGCGTCCTTCGGACAGAAGGATGATGCGGTGGCCTTCGGGGAAGTTCACCAGGTCGACCTGGGGCTTCACATTGGTCCACTGGAAGTTCTTCAGGCTCTCGACCTGAATCTCATTGTCGAAATGGCCGATATTGCAGACGATCGCCATGTCTTTCATGCCGCGCATGTGGTCGACGGTGAGGATGTCCTTATTGCCGGTCGCTGTGACGAAGATGTCCATTTCGCCAATGACGTCTTCCAGGCGCACGACCTCGAAACCGTCCATGCAGGCCTGCAGGGCGCAGATCGGGTCGATTTCGGTGACATAGACCCGGGCGCCGGCACCGGCGAGCGACTCGGCCGAGCCCTTGCCGACGTCACCATAGCCGCAGACGACGGCCTTCTTGCCGGCCATCATCACATCGGTGCCGCGACGGATTGCGTCGACAAGGCTTTCACGGCAGCCATAACGGTTGTCGAATTTCGACTTGGTGACGCTGTCATTCACATTGATTGCCGGGAAAGGCAGTTCGCCGCGCTTTTGCATCTGGTAGAGGCGCATCACGCCGGTCGTCGTTTCTTCTGACACGCCCTGGATGGCGGCCTTGGCCTTGGCGAACCAGCCTGGAGTTGCTTCAAAGCGCTTGCGGATCTGCGCGAAGAGGGCTGTTTCTTCTTCCGATTTCGGGTGGTCGAGCAGGGAGGGGTCTTTCTCCGCCTTCTCACCGAGGATCAGATACATGGTCGCATCACCACCATCATCGAGGATCATGTTGGCGGTTTCGCCGTTCGGCCAATGGAAGATGGCGTCGGCATAATCCCAGTATTCTTCCAGCGTTTCGCCTTTGGTGGCGAAGACCGGCACACCCGTTTCGGCGATGGCGGCAGCGGCGTGGTCCTGGGTCGAGAAGATGTTGCACGAAGCCCAGCGGACTTCGGCGCCGAGCGCGGTCAGCGTTTCGATCAGGATGGCGGTCTGCACGGTCATGTGCAGCGAGCCGGCAATGCGCGCGCCCTTGAGCGGTTGGGCGTCCTTGTATTCCTCGCGCAGGGCCATCAGGCCCGGCATTTCAATCTCGGCCATGTCAAATTCGATCCGGCCCCATTTGGCCAGCGACATGTCTTTGACGACGTAGGGTTTATCCGCAGCAAATTGCGTCATGACCATCAGGTCCTTCTTTATCGGTGTTCTCGGAGCGGCAGGGCCAGTGTGTTGGCCCTGCTCATATCAGGATCAGAGGAGCGAGCGAAGCTCGTCGGCCAGATCGGTGCGTTCCCAGGAGAAGGCACCATCCTCGCCCGGCGTTCGGCCGAAATGGCCGTAGGCAGCGGTGCGGGCGTAGATTGGCTTGTTCAGCTGGAGGCGTTCGCGAATGCCACGCGGTGACAGGTTGGCCAGCTGCCGGAGCGCATCTTCCAGTTTTACCTCGTCCACGCGACCCGTTCCGTGCAGGTCGACATAGAGTGAGAGTGGTTTGGAGACGCCGATCGCATAAGAAACCTGGATGGTGCAGCGTTTTGCCAGTTCCGCGGCAACCACATTCTTGGCCAGCCATCGGCAAGCATAGGCGGCGGACCGATCAACCTTGGTCGGATCCTTTCCTGAGAAGGCACCGCCCCCGTGCGGCGCGGCGCCGCCATAGGTGTCAACAATGATCTTGCGACCGGTCAGGCCGGCATCGCCATCAGGACCGCCAATCACGAAGGTCCCTGTCGGATTGACATAGAATTCTTCTTCCGGCGGCATCCAGCCATCGGGCAGGACTTCGGCAACGACCGGGCGCACCAGCTCTCGGATGTCAGCTTGGCTCAGCCCGTCCTTGTGCTGGGTCGAGACGACGACTGACGTCACGCCTGCCGGTACGCCATTCTCATAGCGCATCGTAACCTGCGATTTGGCGTCCGGCTCGAACTCCGGACGCTCACCGGATTTGCGGAGTTCGGCCATGCGCTTGAGGATCTGGTGCGAGTAAGTGATCGGTGCCGGCATGAGCTGCGGCGTCTCATCCGAGGCATAGCCGAACATGATGCCCTGATCGCCCGCGCCTTCATCCTTGTCGCCGCTGGCATCCACGCCTTGAGCGATATGGGCGGACTGTTCATGCAGGAAATTCTGGAAGTTGGCGGTCTTCCAGTGGAAGCCGTCCTGTTCGTAGCCGATGTCGCGAACGGCGTCGCGAGCCGCGGCCTCAATCTCGTCATCATTGATTTCGGCCGCGCAGCGGACTTCGCCTGCCAGCACGATCTGGTTGGTAGTAGTCAGTGTCTCACATGCCACGCGGGCTTCCGGGTCTTTGCCCAGAAATAAATCGACAATCGTATCGGAAATCCGGTCGCAGACCTTGTCTGGATGGCCTTCCGAAACGCTTTCGGATGTGAAGATGTAGGAAGAACGGCTCACAGTCGAAACCTCATATAAGGAAATCTTTATATGGCTGGGTAGACCAGATGTGGCGATCGGATGCAAGTCTCGTTCGCTTTGCAGGCGATATTGCCGCACGGCGGCGCACTGCTGCCGAATGTCCGAAATCGCCTCTAGCCAATCAATTCATATAAAGATATCTTTATGTGATGATGTATGGGGCGTTCATTGCGGAAGCGTGGTCTCGATTGGCCGCGGCGCAGGGCCAAATGTCGGAAGGTGAGCCATGAGTGCGGATGGACAGATAGAGGGACGTGCAGACGACTTGGCGGTTTCGTTCGAATTTTTCCCGCCGAAGACAGACGCCATGGAAGCAACCCTTTGGGAGTCGATATCCCGCCTTGCGCCCTTACAGCCGGACTTCGTGTCCGTGACCTACGGCGCCGGCGGTTCGACGCGTGACCGGACGCACCGCACTGTCCAGCGAATTGTCGAGGAAACCTCCATCCGGCCGGCTGCGCATCTGACCTGCGTTGATGCGGCGCGTGAGGAAGTCGATAGCGTGATCCGGCAGTATTGGTCGTCCGGTATTCGCCATATCGTTGCCCTGCGGGGTGACCCGCCCGACGCGATCGGGGGCGCATACGTGCCGCCTGCCGGAGGCTATGCCAATGCGGCCGAGCTCACGCGGGGTATCCGCGAGATTGGCGATTTCGAGATTTCTGTCGGTTGCTACCCGGAAACTCATCCGGAAAGCCCCAATCCGGATTTCGACATCGACCTGCTCAAGGCCAAGATTGATGCCGGTGCGACGCGCGCGATTACGCAATTCTTTTTCGATTCCGATATCTATTTCCGCTTCCGTGACCGGGCGGCGCGTGCCGGGATCAGCATCCCGATTATTCCTGGCATCATGCTGCAGCCGAACTTCAAGGGGCTCAAGCGGATTGCCGGCCTGTGCGGCGCAAGCCTGCCGAACTGGCTGCACGAGGCTTATGAAGGTCTCGACGATGATGCGGGAACCCGTCAGCTGGTCACTGCCCACGTGGCGGCAAAATTGTGCGGCAAGCTGCGCAATGGCGGGGTCGACGGCTTCCACTTCTACACGCTTAACCGGGCCGAGCTGGCCCTTTCGACCTGTCAGCTGCTTGGTGTGAAGGCGGGCGAGCGTGAACGTGAGGCGGTGGCTTCATGAATCGCGTGGATCGCATCAAGGCGTTTGAAGAACGTGCTGCGGATCGCATCCTCATTCTCGATGGAGCAATGGGAACGCAGATCCAGGACCTCAAGCTTGATGAGGACGGTTATCGCGGGACGCGATTTGCCGATTGGGGTGTGTCCATAAAGGGCAATAATGACATCCTCAATCTCACCGCGTCAGACAGTGTGAAGGGCATCCACCGCGCCTATTTCGAGGCTGGTGCAGATATCGTCGAAACCAATACCTTCTCGGCGACGTCGATCGCGCAAGCGGATTACGAGATGCAAGCGCTGGCACCGGAGATCGCGCGCGAGGGTGCGCGGCTGGCGCGGGCTGCGGCCGACGATGTGGCGGCGGAGACCGGTATCGAACGCGGTGTCGCCGGCGCGATCGGACCGACCAACAAGACGCTTTCCATTTCCCCGGATGTAAATGACCCAGGGCACCGCGATGTCGACTTCGAGACGGTACGAAAAGCCTATTATGAACAGGCAGAGGCGATGGCGCCCTTTGTCGACTTCTTCCTGATCGAGACCATCTTCGACACGCTCAATGCCAAGGCCGCGATCAAGTCGCTTCTGGACCTGCGCGCCGCGTCCGGTAATGCCATTCCGATCATGATCTCCGGGACGATCACCGACCGTTCCGGGCGGACCTTGTCGGGCCAGACCGCCGAGGCCTTCTGGTATTCTGTCCGCCATGCCCGGCCGTGGGCCGTCGGTCTCAATTGCGCACTGGGAGCGGACGAGATGCGACCCTATATCGCCGCGATCTCACGCGTCGCGGACACACGCATAATTGCCTATCCCAATGCCGGCTTGCCCAATGACATGGGCGAGTATGACGAAACACCGGATCAGACCGCTGGTCATGTCGGTGAATGGGCATCATCCGGGTTGGTGAATATTCTTGGTGGGTGCTGCGGCACGACGCCTGATCATATCCGTGCCATCGCGGCGGCGGCGAAATCCGCAAATCCGCGTCGTCCCGCCGAACGCAAGCGCGCCATGCGCCTGGCCGGCCTGGAACCGTTCGAACTGGCATCCTGAGGCTCAATTCATGTCTGTATCCGTACCCAGCTTCGTCAATGTGGGCGAGCGTACCAATGTGACCGGCTCGGCCCGCTTCCGGAAGCTGATCACCGAAGGTGACTACGCTGAAGCGGTTTCGGTCGCTCGCCAACAGGTCGAGAATGGTGCGCAGATCATTGATGTGAACATGGATGAAGGTCTGCTCGACAGTGTCGAGGCGATGACTCGCTTCCTGCGTATGATCGCCGGCGAGCCGGATGTTGCGCGCGTTCCGGTCATGGTCGACAGCTCCAAATGGGAGGTGATTGAAGCGGGCCTGCAGAACACGCAGGGCAAGGCAATCGTCAATTCGATCAGCCTCAAGGAAGGAGAGGCCCAATTCCGTGAACAGGCTGGCACCTGTCTGGCCTATGGGGCTGCGGTCGTTGTCATGGCCTTTGACGAAAGCGGCCAAGCCGACACCTCAGACCGCAAAGTCGAAATCTGCGAGCGAGCCTACAAAATCCTGGTCGAAGAAATTGGTTTCCCGCCGGAAGACATCATTTTTGATCCCAACATATTTGCCGTCGCGACCGGGATCGAGGAGCACAATAACTACGCTGTCGATTTCATCGAGGCGACACGGCGCATCCGCGAGACCCTGCCGGGCTGCCACGTCTCGGGCGGGCTCTCGAACATCTCCTTCTCGTTTCGCGGCAATGAGACTGTTCGCCGGGCCATGCATTCGGTCTTCCTCTATCACGCTATCAAGGCCGGCATGGACATGGGCATAGTCAATGCCGGGCAGCTAGACATCTATGACGAGATCGAGCCGGAGCTGCGCGAGCTGGTCGAGGATGTCATCCTCAACCGTCGTGACGATGCCACCGATCGCCTGCTTGAGGCCGCTGAACGCTATCGCGGGCAGGGCGGTGGGCAGGCCAAGGTCCGTGATCTGAAATGGCGGGAAGCGCCTGTCGCGGAACGCATCCGCCACGCACTGGTGCACGGCATCAATGAGTTCATTGTCGATGATACCGAAGAGGCCCGCCAGACCTTTGATCGCCCGCTGCATGTCATTGAAGGGCCTTTGATGGACGGCATGAATGTGGTCGGCGACCTGTTCGGCGATGGGAAGATGTTCCTGCCGCAAGTGGTCAAGTCGGCCCGCGTGATGAAGCAGGCCGTGGCGCATCTCATTCCCTACATGGAAGCGGAGAAGGAAAAGAGCGGCAATAAGGGCAAGTCGAACGGCAAGATCATCATGGCAACGGTGAAGGGCGATGTTCACGATATCGGCAAGAATATCGTCGGCGTGGTCCTGCAATGTAATGGCTATGACGTCATCGATCTCGGCGTGATGGTGCCCTGCGAGACCATTCTTGAAACCGCGCGCCGTGAAGGCGCCGATATTATCGGCCTGTCGGGCCTGATCACCCCGTCACTGGATGAGATGGTCTTTGTCGCCTCCGAAATGGAGCGCCAGAAAGTCGATATCCCGCTCCTTATCGGAGGCGCGACGACCAGTCCGGCCCACACCGCAGTCAAGATCGATCCTTCGATCCAGGTCGCGCCTGTTGTGCACGTCCTCGATGCCAGCCGTGCGGTCGGCGTCGTGTCCAAACTCCTGTCCGACCAACGCGATGATTATGCCCGCGGCGTCAAGGCTGACCTGGCGAAAATCCGTGAGCGGCGGCTTGCGGCGCGTTCGGCCAAGGCGCGGCTGCCGCTTGAGCGTGCGCGGGACAAGGCCTGGTCCTGTGACTGGAGCAATTATACGCCGCCTGTCCCGGTGCGCCCGGGCGTGACCGAGCTGAAGCCCGACCTGGCCGAACTCGTCGATCATATCGACTGGACGCCCTTTTTCTTCACCTGGGAACTCAAGGGCAGCTATCCGGCAATATTCGAAGATCCGAAGCGCGGCGAGGCGGCCAAGGCGCTCTTTGCCGATGCTCAGGCGATGCTGGACCGTATCGTGTCGGAGGCGCTCCTTGAGCCGCGAGCCGTAGTCGGTTTCTGGCCAGCCCACCGCGACGGCGACGATGCGGTGGTGTTTACCGATGACAAGCGCAACAAGGAACTCGCCCGCTTCTACGGATTGCGTCAGCAAGCCGGCAAGGACAATGACCGGCCACATGTCTGCCAGTATGACTTTCTGGCACCGGCCGGCCACGGCGATTGGCTGGGCGGTTTTGCGGTGACCGCCGGTGATAATGTCGAGCTGCTCGCCAGCTTTGAAGCCGACAAGGACGACTATAATTCAATTCTGTTCAAGGCACTTTCTGACCGCCTGGCAGAGGCGGCCGCAGAATGGCTGCATGTGAAAGTCCGGCGTGAATACTGGGGATATGCCCCGGACGAGGCTTTCACCAATCGCGAGCTGATCGCCGAGGCCTATGACGGAATCCGCCCGGCCCCCGGCTATCCGTCCCAGCCTGATCACACCGAGAAGCGGACCCTGTTCCAATTGCTCGACGCCGAGGCCAAGACCGGAATCGGCCTGACCAATTCTTTCGCCATGACACCCGCTTCCTCCGTGTCAGGCCTGTACCTTTCGCATCCGGACAGCCACTATTTTGCGGTTGGTCGTATTCTGCGAGACCAGGTCGAGGACTATGCCCGTCGCAAAGGCTGGACACTCGCCGACGCCGAGCGCTGCCTGGCGCCGATCCTCGACTATGTGCCAGGCGTCGAATCCGCAGCCTGATCCGGCTGCATCAGTGATGACTTGGACTTTCCATCCGTGATGCGCCATATCCGACAGCCTGATCGCTGACGGAGTTGTGGATCACATGCGCCTGGCCTTTTTCGGAGATATTGTCGGCAAGACCGGGCGACGGGCGGTCGAGGACCACCTGCCGCGTGTTCGTGAGGCCTTGCAGCTCGATTTCGTCGTCATCAATGCCGAGAATGCGGCCGCCGGCTTTGGGGTGACGGAGAAGATTTGCAACCAGCTATTCGATCTGGGCGCGGATGTGTTGACGCTGGGTAATCATGCCTGGGATCAGCGCGAGACCCTGTCTTTCATCGACCGTGAACCGCGTCTCCTGCGCCCGGCCAATTATCCGGTCGGATCGACGCCAGGCGCCGGTGCCAATCTCTACGACTTGCCTGATGGTCGCCGCGTCTTCGTCATGAATGTCATGGGCAATCTCTTCATGGAGACGCTCGACGACCCCTTCTCGGCCGTTGAGCGTGAACTGGCGGCGGCGCCGCTCGGCGTGGTCGCCGATGCCGCTATTGTTGATTTCCACGGCGAGGCGACCAGCGAGAAAATGGCGATGGGTGCGTTCTGCGACGGCCGCGCCAGCCTGGTTGTCGGAACCCATACGCATGTGCCGACAGCCGATGCCCGCGTCCTTCCCGGCGGTACCGGTTATCAGACGGATGCCGGCATGTGCGGTGACTATGACAGTGTGATCGGTATGGACAAGGAAGAGCCCTTGCGCCGCTTCACCACGCGTATGCGGTCAGGCCGTTTCGAGCCCGCGACCGGTGAGGCGACTTTGTGCGGCGTCTATGTTGAGACCGATGACGCGACGGGTCTGGCTATCCGATGTGAGCCAATTCGGCTCGGCGGACAGCTCGCCGAGTGTCTGCCCGCCTAATGTGACAAATTTGCTGCGACGCAGCAGAAACAGTCCGGTTCGCCGCTGCAACCGGTTGATCCCCGTTCCGGTAAAGCTAGCGTGAGTTCCGGCGCTGGTGTGATTGTGTGCCAGGAACGGTGCGACGAATTCGCGGCATGATAGCTGCATGGATGCGTCTTCCAACTGCGCCGATCGTCGCGACGGGGGGCGTCACGCGCCGCCCGCCTCGCGCAACAGCAGCGGGGAGGACATGGGGGAAATAGTGTTCAAGCAGACAATCAGGTTCGAGGACGCCAAGGCCGCGCATGAATTCGACCAGCATGTCGGTGCTTTCCTGCGGTCCATAGACGGTGAGAACGCAACCGCCGCAGCGTGTCTTTTTACGGCCAGCAGACTTGACGGCGATGCGTATGTGCGGATCGTCCAGACTGATTGCGCCGACCTCCTCGGGCAGCTGCTGAGTTACCTATCGGCCCGTGATTTCCCGCCGGCAACCCGGATTGAGCGGCGGGTCGGCGCGTCCACGCACTGACCAAGCGCAGTTTTTCCGACCTTTCCAACGCTTGAGGGCATTGCCACTCCCACGTCATTCGGGCCATGTCTCGGTCTGCGTGTCGAGCAAGAGAAGGGGCAGGCGATGAGCGTTGTCGTTCCAGTCATCATGTCAGGTGGGTCAGGGACTCGTTTGTGGCCGCTCTCCCGCTCGGCTCACCCGAAACAGCTGCATGCACTGGTAACCGAGTTGTCGATGGTTCAGGAAACCGCGCTTCGGGTTTCGAGCACCAGCAGGGATTTCCAGTTCGAGCGGCCGATCATTGTACTGAATGAGGTTCAGCACGAGCTGGCGCGGCTTCAACTTGAGGCCATGTCCGTCCCGACTTCACATTTCGTGATCGAGCCTGTCGCTCGCAATACCGCAGCTGTCGCGGCCGTGGCCGCTCATCTGGTGGCGCGCGAATATGGCCCCGACGCGTTGGTATTACTGCTGCCCGCTGACCACCATATTCGCGATGTTCCGGCTTTTCATGAGGCGGTCGAGACTGCGGCATCCGCCGCGTCATCAGGCGCGATCACGACATTCGGGATCAAACCGACCGGCCCGGAGACGGGCTATGGATATATCGAGCGCGGCGAGGCAATGAGCGGCGCTTTTCGCGTGAAACGATTCACCGAGAAGCCGAACCGAGAGGTCGCACAATCCTTCCTCGATACCGGCCGCTTTTTCTGGAATGCGGGAATTTTCCTCTTCGGTTCCGGCGCAGTCATCGGCGAAATGGAGCAACTCTGCGCGCCGATCGCCCAGGCGGCCAAAAAGGCTCTCACTCATGCGGATGCGATCGGGGATGAGGTCAATTTGTGTGCCCAGAGCTTTGCTGAATGCCCATCGAGCTCATTTGACTATGCCGTCATGGAGAAGACGGACAAGGCCGTCGTCATTCCCGCCGATATCGGATGGTCCGATATTGGAGCCTGGCAGGCGCTTTTCGATGTGGCCGAGGACAAGACGGCTGATGGTAATGTCGAACGTGGCGATGTGCATCTCGTGGACACGCGCAATTCCTATGTCATGTCGTCGGGGCCGCGTGTCGGTGTCGTGGGGCTGAACAATGTTGTGGTTGTGGTCACAGGCGACGCGGTTTTGGTCAGCGATGTTTCCCGCACACAGGATGTGAAGGAGCTCGTGAATGCCCTTAAGGAAGAGGGCCGCTCCGAGCTGCTGTGAGTTAAGCCTGCGTATATGGCGCAGAGAGTGGCGTTTGTGCGTCAATCTCGGTAAGGAAGTCGCCTCGAATCCGCAGGAAGAGGGATCCCGAACATGGCCGGACACTCCAAATGGGCCAATATTCAGCATCGCAAGGGGCGCCAGGACAAGCTGCGTTCCAAATTGTTTTCACGCCTGTCGAAAGAAATCTCGATAGCCGCGAAGCTGGGTGGGCCGGATCCGGATGCCAATCCGCGCTTGCGTCTGGCCGTGGCCAACGCCAAGGGCCAGTCCATGCCCAAGGACAATATTCAGCGCGCTATCGACAAGGCGTCCGGTGGTGATGGCGAAGCCTACGAAGATATCCGCTACGAAGGTTTCGGCCCGGCCGGAATCGGCGTGATCGTCGAGGTATCGACCGACAACAAGAATCGCGCCGCGGCGGAAGTTCGTACCGCCTTTGCCAAGAATGGCGGCAATCTCGGGGAAACCGGGTCCGTGGCCTTCATGTTCGATAATGTCGGCGAGATTCGCTATCCGCTGTCGACCGCCGACGAAGACGCGATGATGGAAGCGGCGATCGAGGCCGGGGCCGAGGATGTCGGTTCAGAAGAGGGTGACGAGGATAATGAGGGCGAGCACGTCATTTACACGGCGCGCGAAGACCTGATGGAAGTCGTCGGCAATCTGACGGCCACATTCGACGATCCGTCCTCGGCGAAACTGATCTGGCGGCCGCAGAATCTGATTGAAGTGACCGGTGACAAGGTCGCCACGCTCATGAAGATGATGGAAACGTTGGAAGACTGCGACGATGTCCAGAATGTTTACGCCAATTTTGACATTTCCGACGAGGATATGGCCCAACTCGGCGATTAGACGCAGGTAGCGCTCAAGGGGACGGTGATGAGCTGTGTGGCGCGCTTCGTTGATTGGGGACTGACGCGCGCGCTCCCGTTCTGGGAGGAGCGGGCGTGGGATCGGCGATCAGGCGGATTTCTCGAATCTCTGAGCTTCGATGGCCTTCCCATCTCAGGCGACATTCGGCGCGTGCGGACGCAGGCACGTCAGATCTTCGTGTTTGCCCGGGCCCACCTGGAGGGGTGGTGCGATGGTCGGGATTTGGCCCTGGAGGGCTACGGTCTCCTTGAGCGGCGCGCTCACGCGCCGGATGGCAAACCCGGTTGGGTACACCGACTGACGGATTCCGGCGAGGTCGCTGATCCGCTGCGGGACCTGTATGATCACGCCTTTATCCTGCTCGCGCAGGCGTGGATGTACCGGCTCACCGGTGATCAGTATTTCCGGACTGCCGCAACAGACGTGCTGGGGTTTCTGGACGAGCGCTTTGCGGAGTCGTCTGGCGGATATCGCGAGAATATTGGCGGCGTGGCATTGCCGCGACGCCAGAACCCCCACATGCACCTTTTCGAGAGCCTGCTTGCCTGGCATCAAGTGACGAGCGATCCGGCTTATCTCAAACGTGCCGATAACATCGCCGAGCTTCTGTTGCGGGCTTTTCTCAATCAATCGGAGGGCTGGCTCGGCGAATTCTTCGACGACGAGCTCGCACCGCTTGACGGTAGGGTCGGGAAGCTCGTTGAACCCGGCCATGAGTTTGAATGGGTGTGGTTGCTCGCGGACTATTGCAAGGCTGGCGGAGACATTCCGGCAGGCGTGTCCGAAGTCCTCTATGATCATGCGATGCGGCATGGGCGCAACAGCGACCGAGGCTTTGCCCAGAAAGTGATTTCCGCCTCGGGCAAGCCCGTGGAGGCCGGATCGCGGACCTGGGTGCAAACGGAATGGCTCCGGGCAACCTTGGCTCGGCAGCGCGCTGGCTATGCGGGCGCGATCGAAGAGTCCGAAGAGGCCGCCCGACAATTGCTGAAATGGCATCTTGATCCGGCTATTCCCGGTGGCTGGATCGACCATTTTGATGCCGATGGATTGCGCGTTGCCGATCGGATGCCGGCCAGCACGCTCTATCATCTCCTGGGGGCTGTCGAGGACGCCCACCGCATGATCGGAGATATCGGGAAAACCACCGGCAATGCCTTGTGAAGCGCGGTACCTGCCAATAGGCTGTTCCTTCGTATATCGACTGCAGGAATCCCCGTGTCCGACACAGCTTTGAATGCCCACGCCGACCGCCTGGCCGGCTCTTCACTTCGCGACCTGGCCGAGGCCGGTGAGATTCGGTCTCAGGCGTTGACCCTGAGCGCGGCCGGCCTGGAATTTGACGCGACCAAGCAGAGGCTTGATCCGGACGCTTTGGCGGCGCTGTTCGAGTGCGCCCGCGCGAGGGGGCTTGAAGGCAAGCGTGACATGCTTCTTTCGGGCGGGATTGTGAACGCTACCGAAGGGCGCCCAGCCCTGCACATGGCCTATCGTCAGTGTGGTCACCTCGAGGGCAGCGACGCCGCGGCTCTTGTAACGCGGACGCAAGCGGAGACCCGGGCGTTCGCAGAGCGCGTCCGCTCCGGTGATTTCGCGCCGTCCGGGGTCACGATCGAGCGCGTCGTCAATATCGGGATTGGCGGTTCGGATCTCGGTCCGCGTCTGGTCGCCGATGCGCTGTCAGACCATGCCGAGGATGGCCCCGAGCTTCGCTTTGTGGCCAGCCTGGATCCCAGTGACTTGAAACACGCCGTTGCCGGCGCAAATCCAGCCGCCATCCTGTTCATCGTCGCGTCGAAATCCTTCTCCACCCAGGAGACGCTGATGTCGGGCGAGGCCGCGCGGGACTGGCTCGCTGGCCATGTCGGACCGGACCGTGCCGGCGCCCATTTCGCGGCCGCTTCCGCGGCACCGGACAAGGCCAAGGCCTTCGGAATTGATCCCGCCCTCGTCTTTGACTTCCCCGACTGGGTCGGCGGGCGCTATTCAGTGTGGAGCGCGGTTGGATTGGCGTTGGAAATCGGGCTGGGTCCTGACGTCTTCGAAGCCTTTCGGGACGGCGCTCGGGCCATGGACGAGCATTTCGCGACAGCCCCGCTGGAGCGAAACATGCCGATGCTCAAGGGGCTGGTCGATGTCTGGAACCGGATCGGCTTGGAGTATCCGGCTCGCTGCGTTGCGGCTTATTCGGCGCGCCTGGGCAAGCTCGCTGACTATTTCCAGCAATTGGAGATGGAATCGCTTGGCAAGTCCGTGACCGTGGACGGCAAGCCAGGCCCGACGCCGGGCGGGGCACTCGTCTGGGGCGGCAACGGGACTGAAATCCAGCATTCCTTTTTCCAGTGGTTGCATCAGGGCGGTGATGTCGTGCCGGTCGATTTCATCGGTATCAGGCGGCATTTCGCCAGCAAGGATGCGCGTGAGCGGGCGTTGGCAGCCAATATGGCGGCGCAGGGAGCCGCTTTGCTCGACGGCCGCAAGGTCGACCGGGCGCTCGAACCCGAACTGGCCGCGCACAAGTCGATGCCGGGCGGCCGCCCTTCATCGACCCTGTTGCTGGACGACCTGACACCAAAGACACTGGGCGCCCTTATCGCCTTGCACGAGCACAAGGTTTTCGTTGAAAGCGTGATTTACGACATAAATCCGTTTGATCAATGGGGAGTGGAGCTGGGAAAAGTGCTGACCAAAGGGATTTTGGACGGTGATATTTCAAGCTATGACGCCTCGACCAAAGCCCTACTCGCCCGGACCGGCCTGATTGCCGACTGATCAGCGCCACGGTGCATGGAGACCCTCACATGACCACGCCTTCCACCTCCGTCTCGATGTCTGACATGGCCAATGCCATCCGGGCACTGTCCATGGACGCGGTCCAGAAGGCCAATTCGGGCCATCCTGGCATGCCGATGGGCATGGCCGACGTGGCCACGGTCCTCTGGTCCAAGCACATGAAATTCGATCCGGCCGCGCCGGCCTGGGCGGACCGCGATCGCTTCGTCCTTTCGGCCGGACACGGTTCGATGCTCCTCTACTCGCTCCTGCATCTGACCGGGTTCGAGGACATCACAATGGACCAGCTAAAGGATTTCCGGCAGCTCGACAGCCTGACCGCCGGCCATCCGGAATATGGTCACACCCCGGGCGTTGAAGCGACCACCGGGCCGCTGGGACAGGGTATCTCAATGTCTGTCGGCATGGCGCTGGCCGAGCGGATGATGAATGCTCGTTTCGGCGATGATCTGGTTGACCATCGGACATGGGTGATTGCCTCGGATGGGGATCTGCAGGAAGGGATTTCTCACGAGGCGATCTCGCTGGCCGGCCATCTCGGCCTCAACCGCCTGTGCGTGTTGTGGGATGACAATGAGATTTCCATCGATGGCCCGACCGATTTGTCCGAGAGCACCGATGTGCTCAAGCGCTTCGACGCGGCTGGATGGTCCGTCTCGCGCATTGACGGTCATGACCACGCCGCCATTGATGCCGCGCTTCAGGCTGCCCGCTCGTCAGACAAGCCCGTCCTGATCGCCTGCCGTACGACCATCGGTTTTGGTGCTCCGACCAAGGCCGGGACTGCTGGCAGTCACGGTGCTCCGCTCGGTGATGAGGAGATCGCTGGTACGCGGTCGGCGCTTGGCTGGGATGCTGCACCCTTCGAGCTCCCGCAGGAGATCCTCGATGCCTGGCGCGCCACCGGCTCGGCTGATGCGCATCAGGCTTGGCAGGACCGCCTCGCCGGATCTGACAAGGCGGATGATTTTGTCGCGCAGATTTCCGGCGAACCGGGCGAAACCGAACTGGCCGCGCTCGAAGCCTGGCGACGCAAGGTGGCTGCGGACAAGCCGGTTCTGGCCAGCCGTGCGGCCTCTGGTCAGACCCTGGCTGCGATTATTGGCGACTGGCCCAGCCTGGCGGGGGGGTCGGCCGACCTCGCAGGCTCCAATCTTACCAAGACCCCTGATGTCGGCATTGTGAAAGCAGGCGATTATGCGGGCCAGTACATTCATTTCGGCGTGCGTGAGCATGGCATGGCAGCCTGTGCCAATGGCATGGCGCTGCATGGCGGATTTCGCCCGCATGTCGCGACTTTTCTGGTGTTTGCTGATTACTGCCGACCGTCGATGCGCCTGTCCTCACTCATGAACCAGCCGGTCGTCTACGTGATGACCCACGATTCGATCGGTCTGGGCGAAGACGGTCCGACCCACCAGCCCGTCGAGACACTGGCGTCGCTGCGCGCCATTCCGAACATGCACGTGTTCCGCCCCGCGGACGCGCTGGAAACGGCGGAGGCCTGGGATTTGGCGCTGCGCCGCGTAGACGGCCCGTCCGTGCTCGCCCTGTCGCGTCAGAAATTGCCCTTCTTGCGTGAAGATGACGGCAGTGAGAACCGGTCGTCGCGGGGGGGCTACATTCTCTCTGATTGTGCCGGCACACCGGATGTCGTGCTGGTTGCCACGGGCTCGGAACTGAGCCTCGCGGTTGAGGCCGCGACGATGCTTCGTGCCAAGGGCCGCTCTGTCCGCGTGGTGTCAGCGCCTTGCCTGGACCTGCTGCTCGAGCAGGATGCAGATTATTTCGACGGCCTCTTCCCCGCAGGCGTGCCGATCGTGGCCTGCGAAGCGGCGCTGCGCTTTGGCTGGGACCAGGTGATCGGGCGAAAGGGTGGCTTCGTGGGCATGACCGGTTTCGGGGCCAGTGCACCGGCCGAGGCGCTTTACGAATATTTCGGTATCACGGCAGCCGGGATTGTCGACTGTGCGGACGCCCTGCTGGGCTGTACAGTCGGCTAGACCGGACTCAATCGTTTCCGGACGCGGCAGTCGTTGATGGATGGTGAAGGCTGGCCTGAACTGCGGCTTGCGGCAATTGTGCCATATATCCGCAATCAGCCGAGCCAAACCACAGGTCCTGGCTGTTTGAAATGTTCAGGTTCGACACTTGGCATGTCCGCTGGCCTGTCTCGTCCAGCGTGGCGATGACGTCGCCACTGGCTTCGTCCAGTACGGCAATAAAGGTGTCGGGCCGGCTGGTCGGCGGCTGCAACCACCCCGGCAAGCGGGCGACGATTCGGGCCAGCCAGGGATTGCGTCGGATCGTGCGGAGTGACTGGCTGCGACGCGCGGGCATGGCGATAAAAAGACGCCCCTGCCCGTCGGCTGCGAGCCCGTCGGGAAATCCGGGAAGATTGCTCGCGAAGACTTCGGTGTCGCCGGCCTGCGGACCTTCGATCCAGTGGCGCAGGATGCGGAATCGAAATCTCTCGGAGATATAGACAGACTGATAGTCTGACGCGACCGCGATGCCGCTGGGAAAGTAGAGTCTATCGGCCGCCAGGCGTGTGCGGAAGGTGCGTGGATCCCAGACATAGAGCGCGCCGTGAGGCCGATTCTCCAGCATGTCGAGGTGATGATTCTGGCCACGTTCGCTGGTGTGGTTCTGTGTTGATGAATCGGTGAAGTAAATCCGACCATCCGGCGCGACTGCCAGATCATGGGCGAAGCCGAAGGGATGGCCGGGTACCCCGGCACTGATCCGTTGAGATTCGCCGTTAACGGTACTTACCGCATAGAGGCCATTGGGCGTCGTGACGCCGAGCCGGGTTTCGTTGATCCAGTCGATATCGGCAACAGGCGCATTGCCGAAGTTCGCGAGCACGGCGTCAGCGCCGGAGCTATAATGTCGACGGCGCACCTCGCCCGTGGACGTGCCGTAAAAAACGGTGCCGTCCTCTGTAACAACAAAGGATCGAGCTGTGCCAGCCGTGCCCAGCTGGGTAATGCGAGCGTCGTCGAGTGCCGGGCGCGGGGCCAGCGCGCCGGTCAGGGTCGGCGGTTCGGGCTCGTCCCAATACACAGCGTTGATCGGGGACGGCCACATCAGCCAGAGCGTCGCGAAGACGATCAGCGTGCCCACGGACATGGCGGCGAAACGGTATTGCATACCTACCTGCAAACAAGCGTGCGGCCCGGATGTTCCGGGCCGCTTCAGGGAGGCGCATGTAGAATTTTAACCTTACCGTGTGCAAGGTGTCGTCTGGTTTTGAATTATAACCTGAAGCCCGGAGCCGGGCGTCATTCAGACTGGAAGTGTCAGGCCGTAAGCGTGCAGCTTGCCCAGCGTTTCAATTGCCGCAGCCTCTTCCTGACCTTCGAAACTTGCCGCTGTGACTTCGGCCCCATCAAGCAGCTTGTGAAGTCCTGCTTCGGCTTCGGCCGGGAAGCGAACTTCGCCGCCAGCGGTGATGATGACATTCTCGTCGCCATCGCCGGCGAAGCGCCACGGAACGAACGGGCGGAGACGGAAGGCCTGCCCGGGCCGTGCCGGGGCGGTGTAGCCGCTAATCGTACCCCGGGTATTAGGTACCCGAGAGCGGATAAAGCTGTCGACAAAGAAGTCCATCGCCCCGTCCAGGCTCATCTCCTGGGCCAGCGTATCAGTCAGCGCTCTGAATTGTTCCGCCGCCTGGCCGCGATCATATTCTGGATGCGCAAAGCCGGGCGGAAGCGAGCGCCGCATGGCTGGCGTGCGCAGTGCCACTTCCGACACGGCTTCCAGCATCAAGTCGGCCCATGTCTTCACGATCAGACCCAGCGTGATGTGCAGTGAGGCCGTATCACCGTGGGTCTGCGCGTCATGCATCAGGCCGCGCGGGACATAGATGCACTCGCCTGCCTTGAGCACGAATTCCGCGACCGGGTCGCCGGCTTGATGGGCGTCTGGACGGAAGCCTTCGCCGCGATAGGGGTTTTCGACCGGGGTTTCATAAAAGCGCCAGAGCTTCTCGCCCTCGATCTGAAGCACGAAGACGTCATGGTCATCATAATGGGTGTTGAAGCCCTGATTGTCGGGAGGCGTGAGATAAATATTGGTCTGGACGTGACAGCTCAGAATGGATTCCACGGCCCGGCAGAATTCGCCCAGAACGGCATCTGTCATGTGTAATTGCGGCAGGATGACTGTTGCGCCCTTCCGGTACTGGTTGGCGACGCCGCCCCGGTCGACATAACCGGTGTCAAACATGTAATCCTCACGACTGACCGGCGGTTCCGACCGGGCCATGTCCAGGGACCCTTCACGCAGGTCAATGCTGGATATGATGTCATCGATGCGGGCGATGGAGAGCAGACCGGCATAACGCCCTGGATCCTCACGGTGGACGATCAGCGGCTTTTTCTCGTGATAGTCACGGAAAAAGGCGTCGCGATCGATCGGGTCGATCATGGCGCGAAACGGATCGGTCAGCCATAGCGGTGCGGTCATGTGGTGTGTCTCCCCCTTTGAGTGCTTGAAAAGGTTAGCGAGTTGCTTTCGCCATGTCGCCTGCGCGGATGGTCGCGCTTTGGCCACACATGAAAAACCCCCGCTGCAGCACGGGGGTTGATCGGGACTGACTTCAGGTCAGCAGCGCCGGCCTCCGCCGACCGGGTCAGCATAAGTGCCGGTATCGCTGTCGGTGCAGGAGCGACCGCCACGGCCGCCGCCCACCGGGTCGGCATAGCGTCCGCTGTCACTGTCAGTCACACCGCGGCCACCGCCGCCGCGACCGCGACCGACGGGATCGGCATAGCTGCCAGTATCGCTGTCAGTGATGCCGGAACTGCCTCGGCCGCGCCCTGCCGGGTCGGCATAGTTGCCGGTATCGGAATCCGTGATGCCGCCACCTCGACCGCCGCCAACCGGGTCAGCATAGCGACCGGAATCGGCATCGGTGATGCCGCCGCCGCGACCGTTGCCAACCGGATCGGCATAACGACCGGTATCACTGTCGGTGACCCCGGTCGTGCCGTAACCACCGCGACCAGCGCCAGCGGGGTCGGCATAGCGCCCTGTGTCAGTGTCGGTGTAGCCAGTTGTTGCGCAGCCCGCCACGGTTCCCGCGGCGCCGGTTACGACAGCGGCCCCGGCAACGCGAGTCAGGAAAGAGCGGCGGGAGAGTTGTCCTCGTTTGGCCATTCAAGCCTCCATAGGCGGGGTCGGTACCGACGGTGTCGGCCGACCGGGCCAAAACTCAGCGGCAGCGATCGCCGCGGCCGACGGGATCTGCATAGGCGCCTGTGTCGCTGTCGGTGCAGGATCGACGTCCGCGTCCATTTCCAGCCGGATCAGCATAGGCACCGGAGTCGCTGTCGGTAATTCCGGAGCGACCGCGACCGTTGCCAACCGGGTCAGCATAGGCGCCCGTATCACTGTCAGTGATACCCGAGCTTCGACGCCCGCGCCCATTTCCGGCCGGGTCCGCATAGGATCCCGAGTCGCTGTCTGTGATCCCCGAACGACCGCGGCCATTTCCGACCGGGTCAGCATAAGTACCGGTGTCGCTGTCCGTCACGCCGGAGCTGCCGCGTCCGTAACCGGCACGGTCGGCATTGCGACCGGAGTCCGCGTCGGTGGCGCCTGTGCGTCCGTAACCGGCGCGGTCGGCGTAACTACCGCTGTCGGAATCGGTGCGACCGGTATGGTTCTGGGCAATGGAGGCGCCCGTAATCGTTCCGGCTGCGCCCGTGGCAATGGCGGTTCCAGCGACGCGGGTCAAAAATGAGCGGCGGCTGAGTTTGCCCTTCTTGGCCATTTAACTACCTCGTTGTCGTGTCGGGCAATCCCCCAAGAATTACCCCCTGTCCCTCACGATTGAGATAAAACGACGGCGCCCGCGGGCGCCGTCGTGAAGTGTCTTAAAGGCTCGGTCCGCGACCGCGACCACCCGGATCCGTGCAGCCGGAGCTGTCACTGTCGGTGTAGCCGGTATTGCCGCGGCCATAGCCGGCCTGGTCGGCGCAGGCGCCGCTGTCGCTGTCTGTGCGACCGGTGCGGCTGGAGCCGTGGTTGGCATAGTCATTCGGGTCGGCATCAGTGATGCCGGTACGGGCGACGCCGTCAACCGGATCCGCGTCCGCATAGCGTTGTACGACGGCAGCGCCGGCAACGGTTGCAATGGCGCCTGTTGCGACGGTTCCGCCCGCAACGCGGGTCAGGAAGGAGCGGCGACTGATCTTGCCTTTTTTGGCCATGACTTAAATTCCCCAGTGTCAAAATTCGGACCGCAGAACGCGTTCCACTTGATTTCGTTGAAAGTCTAAGCAGAGCTCGGGGCCTGGGCAATTGAAAGTTCAAGAAAATAAATCTCATTAATTCAGGTGTATAGAAGTATTCTCGATAATGAATTGCAAGAAAAGTGCGCATGAGAATTGTTTGCACTGCGCTCAGATCGCGGATGAGAGCTATTCGCAAGGCGAGAGTGTCATGAGCTGAAGTGGGTACGGGGCGTCGTTCTCGTCTTGTTCCGTCGCCTAGGTTGGTGTTAGGTAGACGCATCCGGGAGGGGCGAATGGCGTTATCCGTGCGAATACTGGGAATTGACCCCGGCCTGCGTCGAATGGGCTGGGGCGTGGTGACCGTCGAAGGCTCGAGCCTCCGCGCTATCGCCCATGGCGTCATCACGCCGGCCACGAGCGCACCCCTGAGTGAGCGGCTGTCGCATATTTTTACGGGGGTGAACGCGCTTGTGGAGTCGTACCAGCCGGACGAAGCGGCGATCGAGGAGGCCTTCATGGCCGCCAATGCTTCCTCTGCGCTCAAACTGGGTCATGCCCGGGCGGCGGCGTTGCTGGCTCCGGCGCAGGCGGGCTTGCCGGTTGCCGAGTACGCGGCGCGCCTGGTCAAGAAGTCCGTAGTAGGAACCGGAGCGGCCGACAAAGTTCAGGTCGCTGCCATGGTCGGTATCCTCCTGCCAGGAACAAAGGCGACGGCCGACGCTGCCGATGCGCTTGCGGTCGCTATCTGTCATGCCCATCACAGACGGGCATCGCGTATCGGGAGTGCCGCATGATCGGAATGCTGAAGGGGCGGGTCGAAGCGCTCGGAGCGGATGAGTTGGTGCTTGATGTCAACGGCGTCGGCTATCTGGTCGGCGCAGGCGCTCGCACGCTGGCGCGGCTCGAGCCGGGTCAGGACATCATCTTGCAGATTGAAACGTATGTTCGCGAAGACGCTTTCAAGCTGTTCGGCTTCATCGATGATATTGAACGCGCCTGGTTTGTTCATTTGCAAAACATCCAGGGTGTCGGTGCGAAAGCGGCCTTCGCCATACTCGATACGGTTCCGGTCAGCGAAATCGCCAACGCAGCCGCCCTGGGAGACAAGGCCACCTTCGCCCGGGCAAAAGGGGTTGGTCCAAAGCTGGCGACCCGGATCGCGACCGAGCTCAAGGACAAGGCCCCGCCAAGCGGCCGTAGTTTCTCGATCGGCTTGCCTGTCCACGACGCTACCGGCGAGGCAATGGTGGCGAGCCCGGTCGTGCGCGGCGGCGATAGCGCTGCGCGTGACGATGCCGTCTCCGCCCTGATTAATCTGGGCTATAACGAAAGCGCGGCCCGGCAGGCCGTTGCCACGACCCTGCGAGACCTGGGCGATGAAGCGGCGCTAGGCGATGTCATTCGCCTGTCCCTGAAGGAGCTGGCGCCATGATTTCTTATCCGTTCGAGCGTTCGTTTCGACGTGTCACCTGTGTCCGGATGGACGCGGGTGCGCGGATCACGATAAATCCCGCCGATCATGACTGACGCCCTCGACCCGCCCGGCGAAGACCGCCTTGTTGACCAGGACATGCAACCCGGTGACGGCCGCGATCGGGCCTTGCGCCCGCTCTCCTTCGCCGATTTTGTCGGACAGAAGGCTGCCATCGCCAATCTCAAAGTCTTTGTTGAGGCGGCGCGTCGCCGTGAGGAGGCACTCGATCATGTCCTGTTGTCCGGCCCGCCCGGGCTAGGCAAGACAACGCTGGCCCAGATCGTGGCGCGGGAAATGGGTGTCGGCTTTCGGGCGACGTCCGGCCCGGTGATTGCCAAGGCCGGCGACCTGGCGGCCATCCTGACCAATCTCGAACCGCGCGATGTGCTCTTCATCGACGAAATTCACCGACTTGCGCCGGCAGTTGAGGAGATCCTTTATCCAGCGATGGAGGATTACTGCCTCGACCTGGTGATTGGCGAGGGACCGTCCGCCCGGACAGTCCGGATCGAATTGCCCCCCTTTACTCTTGTCGGCGCGACGACTCGCGCCGGCTTGCTGGCGACGCCGTTGCGAGATCGCTTCGGCGTCCCGGTGCGACTCGAATTTTATGATGAGGCCGAGCTGGGCTTCATCGTTACCCGCGCGGCGGCGAAGCTCGGGATTGAAGCCACACCGGATGGCGCGCGTGAAATCGCGCGACGGGCGCGCGGCACGCCGCGGGTCGCTGGTCGTCTCCTGCGTCGGGTTCGGGATTTCGCCGAGGCGGAAGATGCGCAGCAAATTACTGATGCCGTCGCGGATCGCGCGCTCAAGCGCCTTGAAGTGGATGAGATCGGACTGGACAGTCTCGACCGGCGTTACCTCAAGGCCTTGATCGAGAGTTTTGGCGGTGGTCCGGTCGGTGTCGAAACCCTGGCAGCCGCGCTCGCCGAAGCTCGTGACGCCCTGGAGGACGTGGTCGAGCCCTTTCTTATCCAGCAGGGTTTCATCCAGCGGACTCCGCGCGGTCGCCTCGCTGCTGCCCGTGCGTGGGATCATCTCGGACTGACGCCGCCCCAGGTCGGCAATGGCAACCCGGGAGGCTTGTTCGGCAAATGAGCAAGCTTCTTCAACCGGCCAGCGGTCAATTCGGTTCCGACAAGGCGCACCGGCTTCCGGTCCGTGTCTATTACGAAGACACCGACTTCTCCGGTGTTGTCTATCACGCGCGCTACCTCCACTTCTTCGAGAGGGGTCGCACTGAAAGCCTGCGTGCCTGCGGCATTCACCATTCCGAACTGGCGGCCATGGAGCCGTCGCTTGCCTTTGCTGTGCGTCGCATGGGGATCGAATTCATCCGCGCGGCGCGGGTCGATGATGTGCTGATTGTCGAAACCCGTTTCAAGCCACAGATGGGTGCCCGCCTCATGATGGAGCAGGCATTGACTCGCGAGGGTGAGGTGATCGCAACCGCATCGGTTCAGGCCGTGTGTATTGACGGTGCGGGGCGAGCGAAGCGGCCGCCTGAATGGATGCAAAAGCAGTGGCGCGATTTCGTCTTGCCTATTGCCTCGGAATAATTCGCATTTGCATACATTTTTGGCATCAAGGTCGAAGATAACTTGCGTGTAATGTGACGGGTCGGTACCCCTGAAAGAACAGGGGGAGTGTTTGGCAGATTATTTCAAAACGCCTGGACGGTCGGCAAGCGGACTATCAGGAGCCGGACCTTCGCAGCAGCCGGATCCGCCTCCCAATTTCGGATTCAGCGTCGCTCGCGTGCTTCAGGACGGAGCAGACGTCTTCATGCATTCCGTGCATGAAACGGCGGACGGCGGCGATGTCTGGGTGACGATGAGCCTGGTTCGCCGCGATGCAGCCGGTTTGATGTCCGTCAGGCGCCAGGTGTCGGCGCGGTTCTCGCCAAGCGGAACCTACAGTGCTGCTTCAGCAGCCGCCGAGCCGGACCCGCGCCTGGAGGACGAGGCGTCGCTTAACAAGGCGCAGGTGCGCGCATTTATCAAAATGGTCGTTCAGGGGGGCGGTACGCAGCATCGTGACGCCTTTATCGACCGTGGCCGCTTCGTGTCTCATTCGGCCGGTTCCAGCTGCCGTGCAGAAGGCTATGATGCACTCGTCGCACGTCGCAGCCCGCGACCGAATCTGACGTATCATGGCGTCGATGATGTCGTTGGGGAAGGCGCCTATGTCGCCGTCTTCTCCTGCTTCGACATGGACGGCGCGACTTATCGGGCTTGTGATCTCCTGCGCCTGGAAGCAGGGCGGATCGTCGAGCATTGGGATGTGGTCGAGGAAGTCGCGCCACACTCGGTCGCGCACAATGACGATGCGTGATCGCGCAGTATTTGCGGTTATCACCTCCTGAAATTTGCCGTATTCGGTAGGCAAGGATCCGTTACGGGCGGAGTGCGTCGTTGCAGGCATGGAGTCTGCATCGCGCTGGTCGGATTGTGGAACACGGTATCGAGCCGGTGCGGACATCGGGTCGAAGCGCAAGGGTGAGCGTTATGGAGTCTTCTATCGTCGAGGTCGCGCAAGTGGTGGAGGGGTTCTCCTTCTATTCATTGTTCATGCGCGCCGACTGGGTGGTGAAGGGCGTGATGGGCATTCTGGCCTTCATGTCGGTCTGGTCTTGGGCGATCGCCATCGACAAGGCGCTGCAATTGCGGGGCCTGCATGCCAAGGCCAAGCTGTTCGAGCGCGAATTCTGGGCCGGTCGGTCGATCGACGCGCTGGCCGACCAATTTGCGAAGAACCCGCGTGAGCCCTTCTCCCGTGTCTTCGCAGCGGGTCTGCGTGAATGGAAGGGTGACAATGCCGGTGGCCGCGTCTCCAAGGCTGCGGGCGCCGAAGCCGGGCGGCAAATGACCAGCTCGGAAGGCGGGCTGGGCATTCTCGCCACCATCGCGTCTGCCGCACCCTTCGTTGGCCTGTTCGGGACAGTTTGGGGCATCATGAATGCCTTCCGCTCCATCGCGGCCTCGCAAGACACCAATCTGGCCGTCGTCGCTCCGGGTATTGCCGAGGCGCTGTTCGCCACCGCGCTGGGCCTGCTAGCCGCCATCCCCGCCGTGATCTTCTTCAACGCCTTGTCTGCCAATCTTGCCAAATATGGCTCGCGCCTCGACGGTTTCGTGGACGAGCTCTCGGCGCTGGCCGACCGGGACGGGCTGTAGTCCGATGGCTGTATCGCTCGATAGTGGCGGTTCCCGTCGCGGCCGCGCCCGCTGGAAGCCGAAGGCCGAGATCAATGTCACGCCTTTCGTGGATGTGATGCTGGTCCTGCTGATCGTGTTCATGATCACCGCGCCTCTGCTAACGGTGGGTGTGCCGGTCAATCTGCCCGAGACCGAGGCGCGCAACCTTCCCGCTGGCGAGGAGCCGCTCACGGTGACGGTGAATGCGGACGGTGTGATCTATCTGCAGGAGACCGAGGTCGAGATCGCGGAACTCGTTCCGCGTCTGCGCGCCATTGCCGGCACCGGTTTCGACGCGCGGATCTATATCCGCGCTGATGACGGCGCCGCCTACGGCGATGTGGCGCGCGTCATGGCGAACATCAATGCGGCGGGCTTCTCCAATCTGGGCCTGGTGACGGACCCGGTCGAGCGGTAGTGGCGGCAAACTGGTGCGTGGTCTCGTTCTCTCCCTTTTCGTGCATGCCGGCATTATTGCGGGCGGGTTGATCTATCTGCCCCGCATGTCTTCCATGCTGGAGAGCGCGCCGATTGTGCCGATCGAGCTGGTGACGCTCGCAGACACCACAAATGTCCGTGCCGCCCGGCCAGACCCCGAGCCGGTCGAGGAAGCGGCGCCGGAAGAGACGATCGACGACGTCATTGCCGAACCAGAAGGAGCGCCAGCTCCCGAGCCGGAACCGGTCGAAACCGAGCCAGAAATCATCGATGCCGAGCCCGAGACGCCGGCCGCGCCCGACCCGGAACCGGTTGCGGAGGCGCCCGAGTCTGAGCCGGAACCTGTGGCACCAGACCCCGCTCCGCGTCCCGAGCGCCGCCCCGACCCGCAGCCCGCCGAGCCGTCACTAAACGACATGCTGGGTGATCTGTCCCGCAGCGTTGCCGAGACGCGTGACTCGCAGGCGGCGGATGAGGGTGCGCGCCGCGCGGCGGTCGGCAATGGCGAGGAGATGACGGCCACCCTGCAGGTCATGTTGCGTTCGCACCTGTCACGCTGCTGGCGCGCCTCGCTGGATGCCCCCGAGCCCGATGAGCTGGCCGTTCAACTGGTACTGACCCTGGACCGCAGCGGTGAACTTACCGGCCCACCGCGCCTTTCCGACCAGGCTCGCATTCTCAACTCACCGAACCCGTACTTGCGCGTGGCTGGCGAGCGAGCTCTGCGCGCCGCCGTTCAGTGCCAGCCCTATCCGCTCCCGCCAGAAGCTTATTCTCAATGGCGTCAAATTGAGGTCAATTTCTCGCCGTCCTTATACGGTGGCTAGCCACATTCGTCCCGGAGACCCTGTCCCATGACCCGAATTCTTGTCCTGTTTGCTGCGCTCTTTGCCTTGATTGGCTGGTCCGCCGCCTCCGACGCCCAGGAACCCCTGCGGGTCGACGTGACCCAGGGCAATCTGGATCCCATGCCGATCGCCGTACCGGACTTCGTGGGGGCATCGGACGAGGCCTTGCGGCGCGGTGCCGACATCACCCGCGTGGTCGCCAATGATCTGGCCAGTTCCGGTCTTTTTGCGCCGGTCGATCAGGATGCTTTCATCGAGGACATCACCAATATTGACCTGCGCCCACGTTTTTCCGACTGGCGAGTGATCAATGCCGATGCGCTTCTGGTCGGCAGTGTCACCATCCAGGAGGATGGCCGCCTCGTTGTCGGCTTCCGCCTTTGGGATACGCGCCTGGAAGAGCAGCTTCTCGGGCTGCAATATCGTACTGCCCCGGAAAACTGGCGTCGCGTGGCGCATCGCCTCGCTGATGCCGTCTATGAGCGCCTCACCGGCGAGACCGGCTATTTCAACACGCGCATTGTTTATGTGTCTGAAGGCCGCGGAATTGACGGCGAGCCCATCCGCCAGTTGGCTTGGATGGACCAGGACGGCGCCAACCCGTCTTTCCTTACCGATCGCTCCTATATGGCGCTGTTGCCAAACTATTCGCCGAGTGCCCAGGAAATCACCTATGTATCTTTCCTCGACGGCCAGGCCACGACCTATCTCTACAATCTAGAAACTGGGCGCCAGGAAGCACTCTTCGCGTCCGGCGGTGCCGGTGCCGCAAGCCAGGTCGACCTGGACGGCCAGAGCCTGTCCGCGCGCTTTTCACCGGACGGGTCCGAGTTGGCCGTGTCGATCGAAACCCGGTCGGGGCACGACATCCACCTGTTCGATCTGCAGACTCGGAATCTGCAGCGCTTGACCCAGCATCCGGCCGATGATGTGGAGCCGTCCTTTTCGCCGGATGGCGAGCGTATTGTCTTCTCGTCGGCACGTGGCGGCGGCTCACAGCTCTATGTCATGAATCGCGATGGCAGCGATGTGCAGCGCATTACCTTTGGCTCCGGGCGCTATACGACGCCGGTCTGGTCGCCGCGTGGCGACCTGATTGCCTTCACCAAACAAGTGGGCGGCCAATTCCTGCTGGGCGTCGTCAGGGCGGACGGGTCCGGCATCGAACGTATCCTTTTCGAAGGCTATTTCGTCGACACGCCGGCCTGGTCGCCCAATGGCCGCGTCCTGCTTTTTACGCGTGGAGAACAGCGCAGCAATGGCACGCGCTATGAAATCTGGAGCATTGATCTGGCAGGCTTCAATCTGCGGCGGCTGGCGACGGGCGGTATGGCGTCCGACCCGGCATGGTCGCCCTTGATTGAGTAGACGATTTCTGCGTAACGTTTCGTCCGGTATGCGGCGCCATTGGGGGGGTCGCCATCGGTACAAGATCACGTGCTACGTGATTGGGAGTAAGCCACAGGCTTCGTGCTTGGGCTGGATGAGGGTGTAACATTATGAAAATAAAGATTTTTGCCATTGCGGCGCTGGGGGCATTCGCGACCGCTTGTGCTTCGACCCCTCCGGTCGACGACACGGCGCCGATGCGCGATCCGGACCCGATCGCAGCGCCGGACAATACCGGTCCGGTCGATACCGGCCCGGGTTACGAGCTCGGTTCGACCGCACATTTCGTGGAAGCCGCGGGTGATCGGGTCTTCTTCGGTCTGGATCGCAGCGACCTGTCCGACGAAGCCCGCGCGACGCTTCGCCGTCAGGCTGCCTGGCTGGCTTCCTATCCGAGCGCTCGCATCCTTGTTGCCGGCAATTGTGATGAACGCGGCACGCGTGAATACAATCTGGCCCTTGGCGCCCGTCGCGCGAATGCAGCCCGGACCTATCTGATCAGCCAGGGAGTGGATCCGTCCCGGATTTCGACGACCTCCTACGGCAAGGAACGTCCGACCTGCATGCAGTCGTCGGAAACCTGCTGGGCGGTCAACCGCAACTCGACCACGACCTTGGTCGGAGGTTACACCAACTAAGCTGTTGCTACTCGTGACAGAGAGCGCCCGTGACACATGTGTCGCGGGCGTTTTCCATTCCGGCCCCGAACGCCGCAATTTCGCCGTCCTCCTTCGTTAGGTGCGTTCACATGATCAGATATATCTTTTGCTCCACCCTCTTTGTCGCATTGCTTGCGGCGACTCCTGCCGATGCTCAATCGCGCCGCGAACTGGCTGAGCGGATTGATGCGACGGAAGTCCGCATCGGTGAACTCGAAGCCGAATTCATGGCTGGAGACCCGGTGGCGGAAGCCCTGATCCGGCGCATGGACGAGCTGGAATACCAGGTTCAGGCCCTGACCGGTGAGAGTGAGCGTTTGAGCTTCGAGAACCGACAATTGCGTCAGCAGGTCGAAGTCCTGGAGCGAGAGCTGGAGGCAAACCGGCGTCCTTCGGTGCCGGCGGCTGACGATCCGGCCGTTGCCTGGATGAATGAGGGGCTTGGCCCGGATGGTGAAACCGTGCTGGAGGACGGTGCCGAGACCGCGAAC
>Ga0189274_100130_pt1 | contig 57744 bp, 51 predicted proteins | sample N5B1minimetaG_FD_130323 | JGI IMG/M metagenome (GOLD analysis project Ga0189274, IMG submission 130323) | Marine microbial communities from the Costa Rica Dome - N5 B1 mini metaG | ecosystem: Environmental > Aquatic > Marine > Oceanic > Photic zone | place: Costa Rica: the Eastern Pacific...
CCGGGTCGGATGGTGGTCAAATCCACCCAACCGGACGAGCTCCGTCCTCCCCACGCCCCCGGATAACCAATCCGGGCCTCAGGTGACGCGGGAACAAGGGGAGTATGCGCTGGCGCCGAGGGGTGGGGATAAGTTTTTCGCCCCACTCACCGTCATCCCGGCGCAGGCCGGGACCCAGTCTGCGACGCAAAGTGCTGCCAGTGCTGGCAAAATCGCGTCTGCGAGACTGGGTCCTGACTTTCGTCAGGATGACGGGTGTGTGTGGTAATCGCGGGGATAAATTATCAAATTCACCGTAATCCCACGGTCGCGGCAAAGCCGCGATCCGGGGGACCCAAGCAAAAGTGTCGACGGGGAAGCGCGGGTCCCCCGGATGCCCGCTGTGCGGTCACCGTGGGATGACGGTGGTTCGAATGGAGGTAGCGCGCTCGACGCGCTCAGGCGTCAACGGCAGGCTTGGGGGCTGTGCCCCGTCGCTTGGCGACAATCCCCCACACCTTTCCCGCATTGCCCTTGCAGCGCGTCTCCGCTACACGGTGCGGCTCAAGATTCCCTGCCAGACAAGAGAGCCTCTCCCCCATGGCCGCTTACAAATTCGTCTATCACATGGACAAGCTGTCGAAGACCTATCCGGGCGCTGCCAAGCCCGTCTTTGACGGGATTTCCCTGCACTTCCTGCCCGATGCCAAGATCGGTGTTGTCGGCGTCAATGGTGCCGGTAAATCCACCCTCTTGAAGATCATGGCCGGCATGGACACCGAGTTTACCGGTGAGGCCTGGGCCGAAAAGGGTGTGAAGGTCGGTTACCTCGCCCAGGAGCCGCAGCTCGATGAAGACAAGACGGTCTGGGAAAACGTGATCGAGGGCTCGGCCCCGAAACAGCTGCTGGAAGAATTCAACGCCATCTCCATGAAGCTCGCCGAGGATTATACCGACGAGCTGATGGAAGAGATGACGGCGCTCCAGGAGCGTATCGACAATGACAATGCCTGGGATATCGACTCGAAGATCGAGATGGCGATGACGGCCCTGCGCTGCCCGCCGGCCGACTGGCCGGTCACCGATCTGTCCGGTGGTGAGCGTCGCCGTGTCGCCCTGTGCCGCCTTCTCCTGTCCGACCCGCACATGCTGCTGCTCGATGAGCCGACCAACCATCTCGACGCCGAGAGCGTGCAATGGCTCCAGAATTATCTGGAAGACTTCAAGGGCGCCGTCCTGGTCGTCACCCACGACCGTTACTTCCTCGATAGCATCACCACCTGGACGCTCGAACTCGATCGCGGTCGGGGTGTGCCCTATGAGGGTGGTTATTCGGCCTGGCTGGAACAGAAGTCCAAGCGTCTGGCCCAGGAAGATCGCGAAAAGAGCGCCAAGGATCGCGCCCTGATGCGCGAACTGGAATGGATCCGCTCCTCGCCGAAAGCCCGTCAGGCCAAGTCAAAGGCCCGTATCAAATCCTATGAGGATCTGCGTGATGCGGCCGAACGCGCCGAGATCACCACGGCCCAGATCACCATTCCGCCGGGCCCGCGCCTGGGCGGTGTCGTGGTTGAGGTGGAAAACCTCAAGAAAGGTTTCGAGGACAAACTCCTCATTGATGGCCTGTCCTTCAAGCTGCCGCCGGGCGGTGTGGTCGGGGTGATCGGTCCGAACGGGGCGGGTAAATCCACCCTGTTCAAGATGATCACCGGCCAGGAAACCCCGGACGAAGGCTCGATCCGCCTCGGTGACACCGTGAAGCTGGGCTATGTCGACCAGTCGCGCGATACGCTCGATCCGAACAAGACGGTCTGGCAGGAAATCTCCGGCGGCAATGACATGATCGAGCTGGGGGGCAAGGAAGTCCCCTCGCGCGCCTATGTCGGCACGTTCAACTTCAAGGGTGGCGACCAGCAAAAGAAGGTCGGCCTCCTGTCCGGCGGTGAGCGCAACCGCGTCCACCTCGCCAAGATGCTGCAGACCGGCGGCAATCTGCTGCTGCTCGATGAGCCGACCAATGATCTCGACGTCGAGACCCTGGCGGCACTGGAACAGGCGCTGGAAGCCTATCCGGGTTGTGCCGTGGTCATCTCGCACGACCGTTTCTTCCTCGACCGTCTGGCCACGCACATCCTCGCCTTTGAAGGCGACAGCCATGTCGAATGGTTCGAAGGCAATTTCGAGGACTATATCGAGGACAAGAAGCGCCGGCTGGGTCCGGATGCCGACATGCCCAAGAAGATCAAGTTCCAGAAATTCGCGCGGTAAGATGCTGAGCGAAGACGAACAGCGTGAATTGAGGGCCTGGCGTTCGCGTCAGGTCCTTTTCATGTTTGCACTGTTCGTGCTGGTGCTGCCCCTGTTTGCGTTTCTGGTCCTGTCCGCAATTCGCGGCGGCGATGGGGAGTCGCGCCAGGCACTCTGGCTGTCAGTCCTGGCCTTTGGCGGGGTGGCCCTGTTTCTGGCGCCCGCGCCGCTGCGGTGGTGGACGGCCGGACGGGACCTTGCGGCTAATCGTGTGCAGGAAATCCGCGGATATGCCGATATCCGGATGCGCGGCGGTTTCGGCCTGATCCACTTACCCAGTGAAACCCTGCATCTGGGCGGGGAACGCTTCCCGCTTCTTCCCTTCTGGCGTGAACAATTGACGCCCGGCCTGGCCTATACGGTGCGGTATGCGCCGCGCAGCCGGGCGATCCTGTCCGTGTCTCACCTGAGGTCGGCGACGGCCAAGGCGCCGGTTGAGCCGCTTCCGGATCACTTGCAGGACCTGTCAGACCGGGACCGCCAGCTCATCCGCTTGCTCTCTGCGGGTCTTACCGACAAGGACATTGCGCGGGACCTCAATCTCTCGCCGACCACGGTGCGAACCTATAATTCCGACCTTTATCTGAAGCTGGGTATCAAGCGTCGCGGCCAGGTGCGGCCGATGGCGCTGCGCTATGGTCTGCTCGACGACATCGCCTGAAATCTGTCGCCTGACACTTGTTGACCGACAGATTGCCAACATCTGTCGATGGTCGCGTTTGACGGGCCCGGCCAGCCTTCCTGAACCAACAGGGAGGTCTCATGTCCAAGCGTATCAAGTCACTCGAAAGCCCGTGGCGCTTCTGGCCCGGCATCGCCATCCTCGCCAGCGCCATGACCGGCTATGTGCTGCTCAGCTGGGTGCATATGGAGATTGTGCGCCAGACCGTCGGCATGGAGGCCTATCTGGGTGAGGGGCCGCGCCTGCCACCGGGCGTGTTGATGTTCGGCCAGCTCAACAAGGCGGTTGCCGTGCTGGCGGCGGTAGCGATCGGCGCCTTGCTTTTGCACCGGCGCGGGCCGCGCTGGGTCGGTCTGGTGGCTGTGCCCTGGCGCTGGATCGGGCTGGCTGTGGTGATTGGCGCGGTCGCCTTTGGTCTGCGTCTCGTCCTGGCAAAGCTGATGGTCGTGGCCATGCCCGACTGGATTGCCTTCATGTCGACGCCCTTCGCCCTCGATCCGGGCAATTCAACCTGGATGAGTATCGGCTTCCTGGTCATGACGATCGCGGTGACGCCGTTCGCCGAGGAGGTCTTCTTCCGCGGATTTCTGTTCCGCTGGATGTCGGGTCACCACCCGGTCTGGCTGGCCGCCATCATCTCCTCGATCATGTTCGGGGTTGCTCACATCCTGCCGCCGCAAGCCATCTCGGCGGCGCTGATGGCGCTGCTCCTGTGCTGGCTCTACTGGCGCACCGGGTCGATCTGGCCGGCCATTGCTGCCCATATCACCAATAACGCGCTGGGCATCGGCTTGGGACTGATCTGGTCGCCCTAGTCCTCGCGTAAATGCGCGACCAGTGCGGTGACCTGGTCCTCCCGGGTCCCGCTCAGGGGCAGGTCCGGAATGATGGGCGCGCTGGAGGTGTCGCCGGAGGCGCGGGTGAAGACATAGATCGGGGCGGCGGCTTCCAGGTCCGTGTTGGCGAGGCGGTGCAGCTGGACCTGGCCGGTCGAATTCGCCCGTCCCTCCGTGCCGGGCCCGGCGATCGGGGCGATGTCGAAGTCCTGCGCTGTGGCAGCCAGGACGATGGCTTGGGAATAGGTGCCGGCCCCGACCAGAAAGGCGAAGCGTCCCTCGAAGCGATGGGCCAGCTCGGCCGGCGGTTCGACCCATTGCGCAAAGGGCATGGAGATCACCTGGCCCGGCTCCGACCCGGGAATGAGGGCCTGGTTTTCCGGTGTGATGCGGGCGGTGACGGCAGAGAGCGGCGTGTGGCGCTGATCGGTGAGATAGGCCAGCAAATGGTCGGAGAGCATGTGGGCGCCGCCGCCATTCTCGCTGATATCGATGACCAGGATCTCGCTGCCGCGCGCGGCGATCGCGGCAAAGCTGGCATCGATGAAGGCGTCGAATTCGGCCTCGACCGTGGGCGCGAAGGTGTTGAGGGTGAGGATGGCGGCGTCGTCCTGGAAGGCCAGAGACCAGGGTTCGGGATCCTGTCCGGCGCGTTCCCGCTGCGGATCAAGCGTGATTGTGCGTGTCTGCCCGTGGGCATTTTGCGCGGTGACCTGCCAGTCCGCAGCGCCACCGGTCAGCGCCCAGAGATAGCTGGCAAAGCGTGTCTCCACGACATGCCGCCGCAGGCCGGGCGTATCGCCATTGGCGCGACTGACAGCGGCTGCGATCAGCGGGCCGACCGGCTGGTCATTGATGACGGTAATGGTCTCGCCGGCCCGGACACGGCTCTCCTCGGCGATGGTGTCGGCCACGCGCAGCTGGTCGCCCTCGATGCGAACGGGCAGGGAGAAGTCTGCTCCGCCGTCAGCCAGCCAGGCCTCATACTCCTCGCTCGGCAGGCGCAGGGTGACATGACCGTCGGCGAAATGCGGGTTGAGCACGGCGAGGGCGAGCCAGGCTTCGCGCCGCGAGTAGGGCCCTTCAAGCCCGTCACGCACCTGGTCGAAGCGGGCCCGAACGTCGCCCACATCCATGCTGAATTCCGGTTGCGGATGGGTCGCGAACAGCCAGTTCTCCCATTCGGTCACATCGGCGGCGACCGCACTGGCGTCGATACCGTCCGACTGGGCGTTGACGCAGGCGGGCAGGCAGAGCAGGGCGAGCGCGGCAATACAGGTGTGGACATTTGGCATGAACAGGCTCATCTCTCTATATGCGTTACCAGTAACGTTACTAGTAACGCATATAATTTGGGGAGGCAATCATCCATGTCCAATGCATCGCAGACCGAGCTCGACGCCCTCATTCACGGCGCATTGGCGCCGGGTTTTCTCGGCCTCCTGCTGGGACGGTTGGTGGATCGCTTGGTCGAGGATGGCTCGGGGCCGGCTGATGCGGCGGGCATTCGCGCGCCCCTGCGTACCTTTTCGATGATGCTGCTCCTGGACCGGGCCGATCAGAGCGTCACCGAGCTGGCGCGCCGCCTGGGTGTGACCCATGCCGCCGTGATCAAGACCTCGCGAGCGCTCGATAGGCTCGGCTTCCTCGCACGCGGCGATGATCCGGCAGATGCCCGTCGCAAACCTTTGACGCTAACCGACGCCGGCCGGGCCGAGGCCGAGCGGATCCGCCGCTTCATGGACCGGACCAATCGCGTCTATGCGGAGCTTTTCAGCGAAATCGGGATGGATGTCTTCGCCGCGGCCCGGGCCTTTGACGCTGCCCTTGACCGCAAGGACTTTGCCGCCCGCTTCAAGGAGGCAGGTGGTGACTAGAAGCGCTTGGCGGAGAAGGGGGCGGCCTCAACGGGCGCTGTCTCGCCATCCAGCAGGGCCGCCAGCAGGCCCGCCGAGCCCATCGCCTGAGTCCAGCCGAGATGGCCGTGTCCGGTATTGATCCACAAACCGTCCGCCCGCGTTTCGCCAATGAAGGGACGCCCATCCGCTGACATCGGGCGGAAGCCACACCAGGGCTTTTGCTCGCCGGGCAGTAATTGCTCGGCGAGGGCCGGATAGAGGCGCGTCAGCAATTGGCGCAGATTGTCGATGCGCTCGGCCCGAAGGGTCCGGTCCTCGCCGGCGAACTCAGCCGTGCCGGCTATGCGCAAAGTTTCGCCGAGCGGGGTGACAATGGCGTGCAGGGCCTCGTCCACCACTGGCAGTGAGGGGCGCTGGTTCAGCCCCGACATGTCGAGGCTCAGCGAATACCCCTTCACCGGGCGCACCGGAATATGCAGGCCGAGCGGGGCGAGCAGACCACGCGTCGCATGCCCGGTCGTGAGGATGATCTGATCCGCCTCGATCTCCTCTGTTGGCGTGCGCACACCGGTGATCCGGCCGGCCCGGTCGATCAGGCTGGAAACCGGTGAATTATACTCGAAGCGCACGCCGGCTTGGCGCGCGACGTCAGCCAGCGATACCGTGAACCGGTGCGCGTCACCGCTCTCGTCATCCGGATAGAAGATCGCCCCGGCGAGGTCGTTGGCGACATCCGACAGGAGCGGTTCTCGGGCTGTGACAGCCGCGCGGTCGAGAATCTCGAAGCGCAGCCCGGCATCCGCCAGCGCCTGGCTGGCCTGGTGCGCAGGTTCCAGTGCCCGCGCATCGCGGCAAACCTTCATTGTGCCGCGGGCGAGATTGGCGAATTCCAGCTTGTGCGCGTCCCGTGCGCGCTGGGTCAGGCCAAGCGAGTAGCGTGACAGGGCGAAATTGGCGAGCGAAGCGGCCTCGAAGCGCTTGCGCGACGAATTGGCGAGAAATTTCAGGCCCCAGGGAAGCAGTCCGGGCAATGGCGCCAGACGCAGCTTCATCGCCGAATGCGGATCGGGCAGGGACGCCAGTAATTGCCAGTGCACGCCGGGCGCGTTCCAGGGTTCCGGCTCGGACGGAGTCAGGGCGCCGGCATTGGCAAAGCTGGTTTCCAGCGCCGGGCCCTCATGCGCGTCAAGGACCAGCACATCATGCCCGCGCTCGCGCAGGGCGTAGGCTGTGCTGACGCCGGCAAGGCCGGCCCCGACAATGATCACATCCTGCTTGGCCACGACATACTCCCGAGTCGGCCTTCCTGAGCGGCTCGGTTTGAACTTCGTGGGGATGCAGATAAAAGCAAGGCATATTCTGCAGGTCTTGCCGGGATTCCATGGACGCGATCGTCACACAGCTCAAAGCACTCGCCGAACCGACGCGCCTGCGCATCGTCGCTCTTTTGTCGCGAGGTGAGCTGACCGTGTCCGAACTGGTCTCAATTCTCGGACAGAGCCAGCCGCGCGTCTCGCGCCACCTGAAACTCCTCACCGACGCCGGACTGGCAGAGCGTTTGCCCGAAGGCGCCTATGTCTTCTACCGACTGACCGATGCGGGCGGGGGGCGCAAACTGGCGCAGATGGCCAATGAACTGGTGCCCGAGAATGATGCGGTGCTGACCCGGGACGTATTGCGTCTGGAGGCGATCAAGCATGCCCGCGCCCAGGCTGCACAGGCGTATTTCGAAAGCGTGGCAGAAGACTGGGACACGATCCGGTCCCTCCATCTGGCCGACCACAAAGTCGAGGCGGCCATGCGCGAGCTGGCAGGTTCGGGGCCATTCGGCCTGATGATCGATGTCGGTGTTGGTACGGGCCGCGTCCTCGAGCTTTTCTCGGACCGGGTCGAACGCGGGATCGGCGTCGATATCAACCATTCCATGCTCAATGTCGCGCGGCTCAATCTCGAGCGGGCAAGCCTGAGGCATTGCTCGGTTCGTCATGCCGATGTCGGGGCCTTGCCCTTTGATACGGCGGTCGCCGACCTGGTCACCGTGCACCAGGTATTGCACTATCTCGACGACCCGGCCCTCGCGGTGGATGAGTGTGCCCGCGTCCTGAAGCCCGGCGGGAATCTTCTGATCGTCGACTTCGCACCGCATCAGCTGGAGACCCTGCGCGAAGCTCATTTCCACCGTCGCCTGGGCTTTGCGGATGAGGAAATGTCGGACCTGATCGGCCATGCCGGTCTGGAGCTGGCCCACCAAAGCACCCTGCACCCGGAAGAACCGACCGGGCAATTGACCATGAAGATCTGGGTGGCCCGGCGCAAGGCGGCCACTCCCGCCTGACGCGAATAGGCTTCCCGCCATCCTGGCGCCGGTGTAGCGTCTGCCTCGTCGTGCAGGGGGCAGACATGAAAACCACATTGAACATCATCAGTCTTCTGGCACTCGGAGGGCTTGGCGCAAGTCTGTATTTCGGGGTTGGAGACGACGTTGCCGACCCTGCGGCAGCGGGTCCTGAAGGCGTGGTCATGGCGACCGATACAGTTCCGGTCGATGCGCGCGGGCCGGAAATCCCGCTCGATGATGCATCGGATGCCGGCCCGGACGATGTCGATGGCGAAGCGGTCCTGGATCCTGTTGCGGGCGAGATTGTCTATTCGGTCTCCGGCACGCAGTCGGGTTATTTCATTGCGAATGAGGAAATCCGTTTCGGTGACCTGGTCCTAGAAAATATCGAACTCTGGCCGGCCTTGCCGGAATGCGACGAGCCGGCCTATGTGCGCCTGGCCTTGGAGGACACGAGCGACCAGCTGGGCGAGAATGAATACGGCCCGTATTTCCGGCTTTACGCCATGACGATCGACAGCGCGGCCATCACGGATGGGGGGGTGATGATCACCGCGTCGGACCCGGATATCGGCAGGTTGGTGATTGAGGCGGATTACGTCACCGGGGCCCTGGCCGAATGGCAATCAGGCGCGGACTCGGTCTCGGAATTGCTGGTCGGCACAGCGACCCTCAATGGCGACACACAGCCGGCGAGCTTTGCTTTCTGGGTTGGCGATTGAGGGGCGTGCATTTGGGGTGCGGCTGATCCAACTGAATGCAACGCCATCCATCCCCAGCCCAAGCGTCATCCCACGGTCGCGACGCGCAGTCACCGCGGGATGACGGCGGTGCAGGTTAGGCAAACGAAAAGCCCCACCGGTGCTCCGGCTGGCACAGGCCGGCCCTCGTGACGCCTTCCTGCTTGCCTTTTGCCGTCACCCGGTGCTTGCATGCCCGCGAATGTCAGACGGAACTGCCAGAGCCATGGTTCGCAAGACAAAATCGAAATTCGACCCTGTGCCGGGCGCGCCCTCTATTATTGTCGGTTGGCGCGAATGGGTTGGCCTGCCCGAACTGGGCGATGCCCGGGTCAAGGCCAAGATCGATACCGGGGCCCGGACCTCCGCCATCCATGCCTGGAAGATCCAGCCCTTCGAGCGCGAGGGGGAGGCCTGGGTGCGGTTCGAGCTTCATCCCAACCAGGATGACAACAAGACCCGTTTGGCTTGCGAAGCGAAAGTCATCGACAGCCGGGTCATCAAGAGTTCGAACGGGCAGGAGCAGAAGCGTTATGTCATCCGCACGCCGCTGCGGATCGGGGCCCATGTCTGGCCTATCGAGTTGACGCTGACGCGGCGGGATGAAATGGGATTTCGCATGCTGGTTGGTCGCACTGCCTTGAAGCCGGGTGCGCTCGTCAATCCGTCGAAATCCTATCTTTGCCCGGCGTCGGCTTAGGTCGCGCCGCTATTCATGCTACCCCATCCCGCGACACCGCCACTTCGGAGATATGCCTGATGTATTTGCTCATGCTGGCCCGCAATCCCAACCTTTACTCGCACAAGAGACTGGTTGAGGCAGCCGAGGCGCGCGGTCACGAGATCGACATCTACGATACGCTGCGGATGTATATGAACATTACCTCGCATCGTCCCGAAGTGCGCTATCAGGGCCGCGTCCTCACCGGCTATGACGCCATCATCCCGCGCATTGGGGCCTCCATTACCGGCTACGGCATGGCGGTGGTGCGCCAGTTCGAGATGATGGGTGTGTGGTCGGCCAATGAATCGGTCGCGATCGGCCGCTCCCGCGACAAGCTGCGTTCGCTGCAATTGCTTTCGCGCGCCGGCCTGGGCCTGCCGGTCTCGGCCTTCGCCCACGACACCTCCATGACCGATGATGTGCTCGACATTGTCGGCGGCGAGCCGGTGGTGATCAAATTGCTCGAGGGCACGCAGGGCGTTGGCGTAGTGCTGGCGGAAACCCGCCGGTCGGCCAAGTCGGTAATCGAGGCCTTCCGGGGCGCCAAGGTCGATATTCTCGTCCAGGAATTCATCAAGGAAGCCGGCGGCGCCGATATCCGGACCATCGTGGTCGGCGGCAAGGTGGTTGCGGCCATGAAACGCCAGGGCGCGGACGGTGATTTCCGCTCCAATCTGCATCGCGGCGGCTCGGCCTCGCGGATCAAATTGACGCCGGAAGAGCGCTCCACGGCTGTGCGCGCCGCCAAGGTGATGGGGCTGAATGTGGCCGGCGTCGACATGCTGCGGGGCAATCACGGCCCGCTCATCATGGAAGTGAATTCCTCGCCAGGTCTGGAAGGTATCGAGAATGCCACCGGCGTTGATGTGGCCGACAAGATCATTGATTTTATCGAGAAAGCGGCCGTGGCCGGCAAGACGAAAACCCGCGGAACCGGATGACACGCCCTCCCTTTGAGATCGCCGGCGAGCAAGTGCCGCCGGGAACGACCCGGATCGTTCAGATCCCGGTTTCCGTCCTGTCCGACCACACGCCGATGTCGCTGTCAGTGCAGGTTCTGCACGGGAAACGCCCCGGGCCGGTGGTTTTTGTCTCGGCCGCCATTCATGGCGACGAAATCATTGGCGTCGAGATGATCCGCCGTCTGATCCGGACACCGCAAATGCGATCGATCGCGGGCACGCTGATCTGTGTGCCGGTGGTCAATACCTATGGCTTCATCACCCATTCGCGCTATCTGCCCGACCGGCGCGACCTCAACCGTTCTTTCCCGGGCGCACCGACCGGCTCTCTGGCCGCACGCCTGGCCGATATCTTCATGAAGGAGGTGGTCGAGCGCTGCGAGGCCGGCATCGATCTGCATTCGGCGGCGGTCAACCGTACCAATCTCCCGCAAATCCGCGTCGATACCAAGGTCCCGCGGGCGCTGGAACTGGCGCAGGAATTCGCGGCGCCGGTCATTGTCCACTCTTCCCTGCGCGATGGCTCGCTGCGCGAAGCGGCGCAAAAGCGCGACATCCCGGTGATCGTCTATGAAAGCGGGGAGGCCCTGCGCTTTGACGAGACCGCGCTGCGCATGGGCGTGAAGGGGATACTGCGCGTGTTGGGCAAGCTGGGCATGTTGCGCGCGGACAAGCGCATCAAGGCGACCCTGCGCTCGGAGATCGGCAATAAGTCGAGCTGGGCGCGCGCGCCGATGGGTGGCGTTTTGCGCATGCACCGCGATTGCGGTGAACATGTCGAAGAAGACACGCTGATCGCCACTCTGTCAGACCCGCTGGGCACGCAGGAGGTCGAGATCACCGCGCCCTGCGACGGCCTCATCATCGGCCGCACCGTCCTGCCCATCGTCAATGAGGGCGACGCCGTCGTCCACATCGCGGAAATCCTCAAGCGCCGGAATGAGGAACCCATGGTTCAGCTCGGCGAGGCCCTGAGCAATGATCCGCTGTTTGATGAGGACGAGATCATTTAGGGCGAAGCGGGCAGGCCCGAAGGCCTGCCCGGTCGCTGTACAGGCGCATCAGCCGGTCGGGATGATGACCCGGTCGACAACATGGATGATGCCGTTCGACGTCTCGATATCGGCCTGGATGACCTGGGCATTGCCGACCCGGACACCGTCCGTGGCGTCGATCAGGACGCTGGAGCCTTCAACTGTATCCACAGACAGGATCTGCCCGCTCAGCTGGTCGGACGTAATGGCACCCGGAACGACGTGATAGGTCAGGATATCGGTCAGCTCATGCCGGTTTTCCGGCATCAGAAGACGGGCGACTTCGCCTTCGGGCAGGCCTTCAAAGGCGGCATCAACCGGCGCGAAGACCGTGAAAGGGCCATCGCCCTTGAGCGTGTCGACGAGGCCGGCGGCCTGGACGGCGGCGACCAGCGTGTTGAACTGGCCTGCAGCAACGGCCGTGTCGACAATGTCAGCCTGGGCCATGGTGCTGTGGCCACCACCATGATGATCGAACTTGGTCTTGCCGGCATCGAGCGGGACACCCGCGAGGGCCGGGGCAGAAATCAGGGCAGCGGAAAGAACTGCCAGAGAGACGAGACGCATGTATGCGCTCCCTTGTTCGCTATGATGTGAGCACCGGCGGCGGCCGCCACCGGGTCACTGGAGGGTCGTCTCATGCATGTGACAGACGAGGTTACGGCGCCCGTCCGGTTTCGGATCAAATCTTTCCGAAGCTTAATCTTGGAGGGCGGTCGGGCTTTCGGATTCAGACGCAATATGGCGACGGCCCGGCCTCCAGGACACCGACCCTGGCTTGGGAGACAGGCGTGGCTCTGTCTAAACGCCACCGCTTCCATTCATGACACCCGGCAATTCGCGCCGCAGAAAGGCTGCCAGCGCGTCAACCTGTGGCGGGTTACCCCTTCGCTCGTGCATCAGAAGGCTGATCTCCGGACGACCGGCAGTCCATTCAGGCAGGAGGCGGCTCAGACGCCCGTCTGCGACATCCTCGCTACAGACATAAGCCGGCAGTGCCACCACACCGAGCCCGGCGGCGGCAGCCTGTTTCAAGGTGACCATGTCGTCACTGCGCAGTCTGGTCGCGAAAGGGACCGATGCCGTTCTCTCGCCTGGCCCCTGCAGGGACCATGAGTTGCCGCCGGGTCGCCAGCCCAGGACAAGCCCGGCTTGGCCATCTAGGGCGGTTGGCGACCCGGTGTCACCGATCTTTTGTTCAAGGCTTCTGGAGCCGAACAAGTGCCAGGGCACATCGGCGATCCGTCGCTGGATCAACCCGGAGTCGGGCAGCAGCTTGGAATGTCCACGAATGGCGAGGTCGATGCCGTCACTGATCATGTCGGCATAGTCGTTGGAGGCCTGCAGCTGCAGACTTACGCGTGGGTTCTCGGCCAGGAAACGCGGCAGGACCCGGCTGAGCGCGAACTGGGCAACCCCGACTGAACAGGACAGGGTGACGGTGCCCTCAAGCGCGTCCATGTCTCTGCGGACCGAAGCTTCTGCAGCCGCCATGCATTCCAGCGCCATCTTGGCATGACGGTAGTAGGCCGCGCCGGCTTCCGTCAGAGACATGTGTCTAGAATCCCGGTTCAGGAGCCGCATTCCAAGGGTCTCTTCGAGGCTCTTTACCTGTCGGCTGATCCGCGACTTGGGTATCCCCAGCGTCCGGGCCGCTGCCGAGAAGCCCTGTTTCTCAACGACATGTACCAGGTAGTAGGCTTGATTGAGATCCATGGTCCGGCCATCCCCATTGTGCCTATTGTCCCAAATACAGAACAATGGGTTCCAGAATCAACTAATTTTCCGCGCTTCGTTCCGTCGGTAGGTTCATAAACAGCACAGGAGGCGTTTATGACCGCTCAAAACAGATCTCGAACCCATGAACCCCGCGCCGCGACAATTGCAGTGCAGCCCGGCGAGCCAATGACCCGGGGCTCGGGCTTTACTGCCCTCAGTTTCAGCCATCGTCAGCTTGACGGGCTGATGGACCCGCTGATCATGGTTGATCACTTCACCATGACCCGACCGACCTTCGGACCCCATGCCCATGCGGGGATCTCGGCGGTGAGCGTTCTCTTCGAGGACAGCACCGGCAGCTTTCGCAATCGGGACTCGCTGGGCAATGACATCGAGCTGGCACCCGGTGATCTTTACTGGCTGAAGGCCGCTCGCGGTGCCGTCCATGACGAGGCGCCCACGCCCGGTTCGCGGACGCACGCACTGCAGGTCTTCGTCAATCTGCCAGCCGACCGGAAGATGGATGCACCCGGCGCACTCCACGTTGAAGCCACGAAGATGCCCGTGATCGAGGGCAGTGGTCACCGGGTGCGGGTTATGACAGGCCAGAGCAATGGTGTCGTCGGTGCCGCCCCGCCTGCCTTGCCCTTCACCATTCTGGATATAGCCCTGCAGGCAGGCGGCCTCTTCAACCATCGTGCCGATCCGGGCGAGGCCAGCTGGTTGCACGTCATTCGCGGTGAAGTCGAGGTCGACCTCGACGGATCCCACTACCAGCTTGCCAGTAACTCGGCACTCGCCGCCCACGGGGCCGAGGACATCCGCCTGCTGAGCAGTGAAGGCGGTCAGGTCGTGCTCCTGAGTGGCAAGCCTTTGCGCGAATCCTTCGTGCAACAGGGTCCGTTCGCGATGCGGGATGCCCGCCAGTTGGAGGCCGTCATCGCGGCCCACGCGGCTGGCGAACTGGGCTCAATCGACTGAGCCGCCGCCGCGCTCAAACAAGGCATGTCGGACGATGCTTCCCCGCGATGAAGCGATCCACAAAGCCCCTCTTACTCAGACCGGAGATTTCCCATGAAAATCATCACTTTCGGCGCAAGCAACAGCAAGCGCTCCATCAACAAGACCCTGGCGCAGTTCACCGCCACGCTGGTTCCGGAGGCGGAGGTCGAGGCCTTGGACCTGAATGATTTCGACCTGCCGATCTTCAGCGAGGATCTTGAAAAAGAGATCGGCCATCCTCAGCCTGCCAAGGCCTTCTTCGACGCCATTGGCCGTGCCGACGGGGTAATCGTCTCGTTCGCGGAGCATAATGGATCCTATACCGCTGCCTACAAAAACCTCTTCGACTGGGCGAGTCGCATTGATCAGAAGGTTTTCCAGAACAAGCCGACCATCTTCCTTTCGACCTCTCCCGGTCCCGGAGGAGCCGCGAGTGTATTGGCTGCGGCGAAAGGTTCGGCCCGGTTCTTCGGTGTGGACCTGAAGGCAGCCGTTTCTGTGGCCAGCTTTCATGAGGTTTTCGATCCCGACACCGGACGCATTACGCAGCCAGTCGTGTTGGCAGAGCTGACCGACGCGGCCGAGGCCTTGGTCGAGCGAGAGGTGGCCTGACATGATGTATCGCGAGCACCTTCAGCGGCTCTCGGGCTCCCTAGTCATGTCATCTTTCATGTCCGTGGCTCTGACCGGCATCTTCAGTTTTCTGGAGCTCGGACTTTCATGGATGTGGCTGCAGGTCTGGGGGCAGGGCATTCTCATCGCCTTGCCCACGGCGTTCACGCTGGACATGGTTTTCGGAGACAGGCTCCGCCTCTTGTCCGGCAAACTGGCCGACAAGGCAGCCAGCGCATGGTCCTGACAATGCTAGCGGGTGAGGTCACCTCACCCCACGCCGCCGCCGCCCGGCGTTTCAATCTCCACACTGTCGCCCGGCTCGACATCGATGCGGAACAGGCCGGGCAGGTCCTCGCTTTCACCATTCGCCCGGATCACGCGCTGCGCGCCGCTGAGCGCCTCGCCGCCGCCATCCAGTCCGAAGGGTGGTTCCTTGCGGCGCGAGGAGAGGAGGGCGACTTCCATGGTTTCCAGGAAGGTCAAGCGGCGGACGGATCCGTCGCCGCCCGGCGCGGCGCCATCACCGCCGGAGCCTTCGCGGATGCGGTGATGCTCGACGCGGACCGGGAAACGGCGTTCCAGCACTTCCGGATCGGTCATGCGTGAATTGGTCATGTGGGTGTGGATGGCGTCGGTGCCGTCAAAGGCCTTCCCTTCGCCATCGAGCCCGGCGCCGGAACCACCGCAGATGGTCTCGTAATACTGGTGCCGGTCATTGCCGAAGGTGAGGTTGTTCATTGTGCCCTGGCTGGCGGCGAGCCGACCGGTGGCGCCGAACAGGGCATCGACGACCAGCTGGCTGGTCTCGACATTGCCGGCGACCACGGCGGCGGGCGGTTTCGGGTTGAGCAGGCAGCCTTCGGGCAGGATCAGCTCGATCGGTTTGAGGCAGCCCTCATTGAGCGGGATGGCATCGCCGACCAGACAGCGGAAGACATAAAGGACCGCCGCCCGGGCGACCGAGGCCGGGGCGTTGAAATTGCTCGGGCGCTGGGGGGCGGTGCCGGTGAAGTCGACCACCGCCGTGCGGGCCTCGCGATCGACGCGGATGGCGACGCAGATCTCGGCGCCATCATCGAGTTTCACCGTGTGTGACCCGTCCGACAGCGCATCAATGACCCGCCGCACGGCGCGTTCGGCATTGTCCTGGACGTGGCCCATATAGGCTTTCACTACGGCCAGCCCGTTATCGCTGACCAGACGATGCAGCTCGTCCGCGCCCTTGGCACAGGCGGCGAGCTGGGCCTTCATGTCGGCGATATTCTGGGACGGGCGCCGGGCCGGGTGCGGGCCGGAGGCGAGCACGCCGGTGACCACCTCATCGAGGAAGCGGCCCTTCTCCATCACCTTCACATTGCGGAATTGCACGCCCTCTTCCTCGATCGATGTCGAGAAGGGCGGCATGGATCCCGGGGCGATCCCGCCGACATCGGCATGATGGCCGCGGGCCGCGACATAGAAGATGCGTGTCCCGGTCTCGGGATCATGGACCGGGGTGACCAGGGTGATGTCGGGCAGGTGCGTACCGCCATCATAGGGCGCGTTGACGGCGACCGCGTCGCCCGGTCCCAGGTCCGGATGCGCCTCGGCGGCGGCACGGACCGAGGCCGACATGGAACCCAAATGCACCGGCATGTGCGGCGCATTGGCGACCAGACCGCCGTCGGCGTCGAAGACCGCGCAGGAGAAGTCGAGCCTTTCCTTGATATTGACCGAATGGGCAGTGCGTTCGAGCGCGACCCCCATCTGCTCGGCGACGGACATGAAACGCTTGTTGAACAATTCCAGCCGGATCGGGTCGAGCTCGGTGCCGCCACTCGCCTGGTCGGCGACCGCGTCGCGCTCCAGGGCCAGTGTTCCGTCTTCAAGCCGCACGGCGCGCCAGCCGGCATCGACGACGATGGTCGCATTCGGATCCATGACGAGAGCGGGGCCCTGCGTCTCGCTGCCCGGGCTGAATTGGTCGAGGGTAAAGACGGGCACGTCCTGCCAGTCACCCGCATCGAAGAGGCGGACCAGACCGGTCGGGTGCGGCTTTGCGCGGGTGGCGTCCGGCATGTCGATCGACCAATCGCTCGACCCGGGCGGGGCGCATTGAGCTTCGGCGCTGACCGACTCGATGACCAGCGCGCCGTCCGGCATGAAACCGAAGAGGCGCTGATGGGCCGCGCGGAAGGCAGCTTCCATGGCCGAAGCCGTGTCTGCCGGGACCGGGATGGCGGTATCGGAACCGGAGACTTTCAGGCGCCATTCGCGGGCGACCGACATCGCCGCCGGTGGCAAGTCTTGCGCAATGAGGGCCTCGCGGGCTTCGTCCGAGAGGCGTTCGGCGAGCTGGCAAGCGCTGTCATATCCGTCGGCGAACTCCCGCTCCACCGCGGCGAGGCGCGTCTCGCGAATATCGGCGAGGCCGATGCCCAGCGCCGACAGGAGACCGCCATAGGGATGGATGAGGACGGTCGTCATGCCCAGCGCATCAGCGACCCGGCAGGCATGCTGGGCGCCGGCGCCGCCAAAGGCGGCAAGCGCATAGCTGGACGGGTTCACGCCCTGGCCGATGGAGATCTGCTTGATCGCCTGGGCCATGCTCTCCACGGCCACGGCGAGGAATCCTTCTGCGGCCGCTTCCGGTGTCTCCAGGCTCATGGCCTCGGCCAGCTCGCCCAGCGCGGCGCGCGAGGCCTCGACATCGAGCGGCTGGTCGGAGGTTTCGCCGAAGACCTGCGGGAACCAGTCCGGCTGGATGCGTCCGAGCACGATATTGGCGTCGGTCACCGCCGCCGGTCCGCCACGGCCATAGCCGGCCGGCCCCGGCATGGCACCGGCACTGTCCGGCCCGACCCGGGCGCGTTCGCCGTCAAAGGTCAGCACCGACCCGCCGCCCGCTGCGACCGTGTGCACCGCCATCATCGGCGCGCGCAGACGGTGACCGGCGACCAGCGTGTCCTGGACGCGGTCATACTGGTCGCCATCATAGCGCGAGACATCAGTCGAGGTGCCGCCCATGTCGAAGCCGATCACCTTGCCATGGCCGGCCTGCTTCGCCGTCTTGGCCATGCCGACCACGCCGCCGGCGGGGCCGGACAGGACCGCATCACGCGCATGGAACGCGCCGGCCGGGGCCAGGCCGCCGGAGGATTGCATGAAGAAGAGGGGCGTGCCGTCCAGGCCCCGGTCCACCCGGTCGACATAGTCACGCAGAACCGGGGTGAGATAGGCATCGAGAACCGTGGTCGAGGCTCGCGGCCCGATCTTCACCAGCGGTGAGGCGATGGAGGAGCGTATGACGGTCTCGAAACCGGCCTCGCGGGCCAGCGCTTCCAGACGCGTCTCGTGGATATCATTGCCATAGGCATGCATGAGCGCGATGGCGACGGTTGTCAGCCCGTCGGCCTTCGCCGTCTCGAGCGCTTTTCGGGCTGCGGTCTCGTCCAGCGCCTCGCGAACCCCGCCCTCGGAATCGAGGCGTTCATCAATCTCGACCACACGGTCATAGAGCGGATCAGGGCGTTTGAGGTTTAGCGCGAAGATGTCCGGACGGGTCTGGTCGCCAATGACCAGAAGGTCGGCAAAGCCGCGTGTGACGAGGAAGAGAGTGGGCGCCCCCTTGCGTTCCAGCAGGGCATTGGTGGCGACGGTCGTGCCCATTTTCACCGCACTCACCGGCGCACCCGCAGAGAGGCGGCGCACGCCTTCGGTCGCGGCATCAGGATAGTCCGGGCTCTCCGACAGGAGTTTGAGGGCGTGCAGGCGTCCGTCCGGTGCCCGGCCGATCACATCGGTGAAGGTGCCGCCCCGGTCGATCCAGAATTCCCACGCCTCGCGTCCACGCTCGCTCATCTCGCTGACCTCTTGTCGCTTTGTCGCGGAGGTTAAGCATGGCATGGCAGGGTGCAACCGGCTTAAGCTGGTGGCGAACTGCTCAAGACCGGCTCCGCCCACTCGCGCAACAGGTGTGCACTTCCTACATGGGCGACCGGAGGGTGACGCGTATGGGATTCTGGCGAAATCTGGCTGACCGGATCAACGGGCGGGATTGCTTCCTGGAATGCGATGGCTGTGATGACCGGGCCGCCGCGCACCAGGTCAATGATGCCGACTTCGCCATGGCGCTGATCGGGCTCGGCGCCAAGATGGCCAAGGCGGACGGGCTGGTCTCGCGCAGTGAGATCCGCGCCTTTTATGAAGTCTTCAAACCGCCGCCGGAAGGGCGTGACGCTCTGGACCGCGCCTTTGAGCTCGCCATGCAGACGACGCTCGGCTTTGACGGCTATGCCCGGCGCCTGGCGCGTCGCTTCCGCTGCTATCCGGCCATTTTGGAAGATGTGCTGGACGGTCTGTTTCACGTCGCCAAGGCGGACGGCGCCATTACCCCGGACGAGCTGGATTATCTCCAGCGTGTGGCCGATATATTCGGTTTCTCGGAGACCGAATTTCGGCGCATCCTCGCCGGCCATGTCGAACCCGACGACAAGGACCCCTATGTGATCCTTGGCATTGAGGCGGGAATCTCCGACCAGGATCTGCGCAAGGCCTATCGCCGCATCGCCTCACAGAATCACCCGGACCGGCTGATTGCGCGCGGTGCACCGCTGGAAATCCAGCGCCTGGCCGATGAGAAAATGGCAGCGATCAACGCGGCTTATGGGGAGATTCTGGCGCAAAGAGGATTGGTCGCACCCCTGGCCAATTGACCTTTGGCGCTTTGATGCCAACATACAGGTCAGCGGGGGCGAAAACGGAATGAGGTTCATGACGGACGCTCGACAGACATTCTCATCAGCTTTCTCCGGACGAGCCAGCCGGGTGGTGCGCGATATTCTCGCTGCCGTCATTGCGCTGGGCATTGTCGGATTGGTGATCTTCCTCGCTGCCATGCTCACCGCGGCTTTCCTTGTGGTGGCAGGCATTGCTGTTCTTGCAGCGGCCGGTTTCTGGGTGTGGCGCAAGCTGCGCGGTGGCCGGGCTTCGGCGCGCGCCGACAAGGCGCAATCCGGTGGTCCGGAAATCCTGGTTGCGACGCGTGGCCCTGAAGGCTGGACCGTGGACGGTGTGGGTCCGTCCTCCTCGCGCTGACTCCCTTGCATTCATGCACAAGATTGTGATTGGGCGACCCGGCGGCTGCGTCTAGGCTCGCCCGATGCTCAATCCTTTGGCTGACTGGTTTTCATGATCCGTGCCTCCCTGTTTCTCATTGGCATCACCTTGCCGATGATGCTCGTCGGCTGCGTGTCGATGGTCCTGCCGCGCGTGGCGACGGAGAATTCCGGTCCGCCGGCGATGCCCGCCATTGATGCCGAGCCGCTGACCCGTGCTGGCTGGGAAGCCGGTCGCGCCGATCTGCTCGCCCGCTTTGAAGCCGAGGTCTATGGCGCCTGGCCCGGCGACGCGCCGGCTCAGGTTACCGAGCGCCGCGTCGTCGACGCGTCCGCTTTCGAGGGGCGCGGGCGGCTTGAGGAATGGGATGTCGATCTCGGTCCGGTAGACACGCATCTGGTCGTGCTGATGCCAGCCGGGGCGACGGAACCCATGCCGGTGATCGTCATGCAGACCTTTTGCGGCACACGAACCGCTTTTGGCGGCGCCTTCGAGTTGTCACCCCCGGTCAATCCGTCCGCCCGTGAGTGCGGCCAAGCTGGCGGATGGGAAAGCGCGCTGATGACGTCGATCTTCGGTCGCCATATCGCCGAACCGCCGATGCAGCAAATCCTCGATCGCGGTTATGCGCTGGCCTTCCTCCATCCCGGGGACATTGTGCCGGACAATCCGACCGGGGCGCCGCCGGCGCTGGATATGCTGATGGAGGGCCGCGAGAGCGGTGCCATCATCGCCTGGGCCTGGGGCTATGCCCGGGTGATTGACGCGCTCGAGAGCGATCCGCGCTTCGATGCTGAGCGAATGGCGGTGTGGGGGCATTCCCGCAATGCCAAATCTGCTCTCGTGGCGGCAGCCTTCGATCCGCGCATCGATCTGGTCCTGTCGCATCAGGCGGGCACGGGCGGTACGACCCTGACCCGCAGCGAAGTCGGCGAAAGTGTCGAACAAATCACCGAGACCTATCCCTACTGGTTCAATGAGACCTATGCCGGCTATGCCGGGAACGAAGCGGCCATCCCGGTTGACCAGCACCAGCTGATCGCGCTGATGGCGCCGCGGCCCTTGCTGATCGGTGGTGGCTGGCGCGATGCCTGGTCCGACCCGCAGGGCAGTTATCGCGCCGGTATCGGTGCCAATCCGGTCTATGGGCTTTACGGGTCTGACGGCTTGCGCCAGCCCAGCCTGGGGAGCTTCGACCCAGCCGCGGATATCGCCGTCTTCATGCGTCGCGGCCTGCATGGCGTGCAGCCGTCCGACTGGGACGCTTTCCTTGCCTTTCTCGATGCGCATTTCGGTCATGCACAATAAGGCCTTGCGGCCTGTGACCGGCGCATTCCAGACTGCGGTATGCGTCTCAAGGATTTCCTTCTTCTCGTCGCGGTCTGTGTGGTCTGGGGCTTCAACTTCGTGGTGGCGAAGTTTGCGGTCACGGGGGCGCCCGGCTGGATCCCCGGCTTTGACGGCGTGCCGCCGATTTTCTTCGCCTTCCTGCGCTTTGCCCTGCTCTATGCGTTTCTGGCGCCCTGGCTGAGGCCGCGACCGACCGATATCAAGACGATGATCGGGGTGGCGCTGTGCATGGGCGCCCTGCAATACGCGCTGATGTTCCTCGGCATGCGTTGGGCGACACCCTCGGGCATGGCGATCGCCGTGCAGATGGGTGTGCCCTTTGCCACCATCCTCTCCGTCATCTTCCTCAAGGAGACAGTTGGTCTGCCGCGCATTGCCGGCATGACGCTGGCCCTGGCCGGCGTGCTCCTGGTGATCTTCAATCCCGGTGAGGCCGACATGTCGATCGGCATGTTGCTGGGCGTCGGTGCGGCGTTTGTGGCCTCGGTCGGCATGATCCTGGTCAAGCGCCTGCCGATGGACTCCATCCGCATGCAGGCCTGGATCGGGCTCATCTCCTGGCCGCCCCTCCTGCTGCTCTCCCTGACGTTCGAGAGTAACCAGATGGCCGGCGTGGTATCCGGTGGGTGGGCGTTCGGGCTGGCGCTCCTGATCACCGTCGTGCTGGTAAATATTTTCGGGCATGGCGTGTTCTACAACCTGCTCAAGCGTTATGATGCGACCCTCATCGCCCCCATCACGCTGCTGGCACCCCTGGTGGGTGTCATTTCAGGCATTCTCCTGACCGGCGATCCGATGGGCTGGCGCCTCTTCGTCGGGGGCGGTCTGACCCTGGTCGGGGTCGGCATCATTGCCCTCCGGCAAAACCGCAAACTGCCGGCCGCTGCGCTGGCGCGGGAGAAGACCCTGTGATTCTGGATGTGAATGCGGAGACGGGCCTCGATGTGATCGCGGCCCCGTCGCCGAACTTCAACGATCGGAAGATGCCGATCAGCCTGATCCTGCTTCACTATACCGGCATGGAAAACGGGCCTGTGGCGATCGAGCGACTGTGTGACCGCGCGGCCCAGGTGAGCGCCCATTACGTGATCCGCGAGGACGGCCAGATCCTGCAGCTGGTCAGTGAGGACAAGCGCGCCTGGCATGCCGGCGTCGCGAGCTGGCGGGGCGAGAGCGATGTGAATTCGGCCTCGATCGGCATTGAGATCGTCAATGGCGGGCATGATTTCGCGCTGCCGGCCTATCCGACCATTCAGATCGACCGGCTTGTCGCGCTCGTGGGTGATCTGATGACGCGGCATGAGCTGGGCCCCGAGTGCGTGATTGGCCATTCGGACGTGGCGCCGGGTCGCAAGCAGGACCCGGGCGAGCATTTCCCCTGGGCGCTTCTGGCCGCGGCCGGATGCGCCCTGCCGGCCCCGCAAACGGGTGAGCCGGTTGAGGATGTCGCGGCGGGCCTTGAGGCAATTGGCTATTCGCTCGACGCCGGGCTGGACGCTGTGATCGAGGCTTTTCAGCGGCGTTGGCGACCGGCGCTCGTCGATGGCAAGGCCGACCGCGAAACCCGCGCCCTCATAGCGGCGCTGGCGGAGCGCTCTTGACGCTAGGCCCGGTCTGACCGATCTAGGCGGCGATCAGGTGGCTGGGCGGTCGCGGCAACTGGGCCGGAAACGGTGTTGTCGAGGAAAGTCCGGGCTCCACGGAGGCAAGGTGCCGGATAGCGTCCGGCGGGGGTGACCCCAGGGAAAGCGCAGCAGAGAACAGACCGCCGGGCCTTCGGGTCAGGCAAGGGTGAAACGGTGCGGTAAGAGCGCACCGCCTCGACCGCAAGGAAGAGGGCTAGGCAAGCCCCACCTGGAGCAAGACCGAATAGGGACAGACCGCAGCTTTCGGGCTGCACGTGCGCCTCCGCATGCTGTCCGGGTAGGTCGCAACAGGTCGTGTGCAAGCACGATCGCAGATGAATGACCGTCGCCCCGGCTCGTCCGGGGGACAGGACCCGGCTTACAGGCCGCCTGATCACTTTTCCCGACTGCCGCCGATCGCGCGCGTCGCGAGGCGTCATTTCCATTTTGGCATCAATCACGCTCTCGGTTCGGTCGCATTCGCGAATGACCGCGTTGGGTCTCGCGAAGCGATCGTTTTTGCCAATCCGGAAACAATCCCCAGTTTTCGCCAATTCCCCGGGATTCCAAGGCTCAGCCTTTCCGGGGCCTGTGGATATTAACTTAATGTTCTCTTCCTGTTCTTGTTTTCCTCATATTCGAATACTTCTAGAGGCGCGCTAATCCATGAAAAACGGGCCTTTCGTCATTGTTTCCCATCTGATCCCATGTTATCCCATCGTTAACCATGAGGGACGGGTCTCATGGCTTTGGGGGTTTCGACCGTGTTTCTGTCAACGACGATCAATGGTGTGGACGCAAAGGGGCGGGTTTCCGTTCCCGCCGGCTTCCGCGCGGTCGTCAAGAATGACCCCGAGGAGAAGATTTTCGTCTGGCCGTCCTTCGAGGGTGGTTATCTGGAAGGTGGCGGGCAGGCTTTGCTTGATCGCTATCTGGCGCTCATGGAGGAGATGGATCCCTATGACGACGCCCGCGCCGCCTTCGAGCAGACCATTTTCGGTGATACGCGCGGCCTGGCCTTCGATGGCACCGGCCGGGTCAGTCTTCCCAGGGACCTGATCGAGCATGCCGGGCTGAACGGCAAGGCGGCTTTCGTCGGTCTGGGTGCGCGCTTCGAGATCTGGGATCCGGAACGCTTGGCCGAGCGCAAGGCCAATGCCCGCAACTTCGCCCGAGACAACAAGAAGTCGCTCAAGCTCCCGCCCCGTAGTGGAGGCGTGTGATGAGCGTCGCTCCGCACATTCCGGTGATGCTGGATGAGGTCCTGCACGCACTCGAGCCGCGCGACGGGGCCTTGTATATTGACGGCACATTCGGTGCCGGCGGCTATTCGCGCGGCATCCTGTCGGCGGCGGATTGCAAGTTGATCGGCATTGATCGCGACCCGGCGGTGCAGCCGGCGGCCACCCAGCTCGTTCAGGCGTCGGGCGGGCGTTTCTCCTTCGCCGAAGCGCCATTCTCGGCCATGGCCGAGGTGCTGGCCTCGCGCGGGATTGAGGGTGTCGACGGGATTGTTCTGGATATCGGCGTGTCCTCGATGCAGATCGACCAGGCCGAGCGCGGTTTTTCCTTCATGCGCAAGGGTCCGCTGGACATGCGCATGGCGGCCGACGGGCCGAGCGCGGCTGATGCGGTGAACCGTCTCAAGGAGTCCGAGCTCGCCGACATATTTTATGTATACGGCGAAGAGCGGCGTTCGCGCCGCATCGCGAAATTCATCTGCACGGCGCGCGCCGAGGCGAAAATCGAGACGACAGATCGGCTCGCCGAAATCGTCACCCGCGCAACCGGCGGAAAACACTCAAAGATTCATCCGGCCACAAAAGTCTTCCAGGCGCTGCGGATTTTCGTCAATGACGAGCTGGGCGAACTGGCTCGCGCGCTGGAGGCGGCCGAGCAGCTGCTGACACCGCTGGGGCGGCTTGTCGTGGTTACCTTCCATTCACTGGAAGACCGCATGGTCAAGACCTTCCTGCGAGGCCGTGCCGGCCTGGCCGGAGGCGGTGGTTCGCGCCACGAGCCGGTGGTGGAAACCGGACCCGCGCCGAGCTTCTCCCTGCTGACCCGCCGCGCCGTGGCGGCCAGTGATGCGGAAGCGGCGGATAATCCGCGGGCTCGTTCTGCCAAGCTTCGTGCTGCCATCCGAACCGAAGCGCCTGCCTGGACTGACGGGCCGTCGCTTCACACGAGTATTGTTCCGCTTGCCCGTCTGGAGGCCGCGCTATGATCCGCACGCTCAATGCGATTGCGTTCGTCGTTGCCGCAGCTCTGGCGGTCGCGCTCTACATCGCCAAGGCCGAGGCGAAGAGCTCGCAGGAACGTCTTGAGGATATTCAGGCCCAGCTCGTTGAGGAGCGTCGCCAGATCAATGTGCTCAATGTCGAGATCGCCCATCTGGAAGACCCGGAGCGTCTGCGCGCCCTGGCCCGGCGCTATCTCGGCTTTGAACCGCTGGACCCGTCCCGGGAGGTTGCCTTGAGCGATCTGCCGCTGCTCGCCGATACCCGCCCCGAAGCGGAAGGCGTCCGCCGCGACCAAGCCCTGGTGCGCCAGGAAGAGGGTGCCCTGGCGATGGCTGAGCCGACCCAGGTCGGAGGGCCGGACTGATGCGTTTGTGGCCGTTCCGCAAGCAGGTATCGGCCGAGGCGCGCACGCTGGCCCCGCCGCCGCTGGCTGAAGCCGCGCCAGCGGACATGTCGCGCCTGCTGCGGATTGAAAGCGATGAGACCCGCGCGATGGAAGCCTCGCGCGGGCGTTTGCGTGTGATGGGACTCTCGCTTGCCCTGGGATTTGCCATACTGGGCGGCCGGGCGGTGGAGGTCGCGGTCACCGGATCGGCCGACGCGGCCTCGCCAAATCGCCAGGCCGTGGCAGCGCAAAGCCGTGGCGACCTGTTTGACCGGACCGGCCAGGTCCTGGCCACGACACTGGACACCCACTCGCTTTATGCCGACCCGGCTCTGGTCTGGGATGCAGCCGAAACGGCCGAGATGCTGGCGACGGTCCTACCGGATATTGATGTTGCGTCCCTGACCGAGGAACTCGACTCGCGGCGCCGCTTTGTCTGGGTCCGGCGCAATCTCACCCCACGCCAGCGTCAGGCTGTGTTCGCGCTCGGTCTGCCGGGTCTGGAGTTCCGCTCCGAGCCGCGCCGTGTCTATCCGCGCGGTCGACTGGCCTCGCATGTCGTCGGCTATACCAATCGCGACATGGACGGGCTTGCTGGTGCCGAGCGGGCTTTCGACAGTGCTCTGATGTCTGGGGATGGTCGCCCGGTCGCCTTGTCCATCGACATGGCCGTGCAATTCCATCTTGATGAAGTCCTGCGCGCCAGCATGACTGAATACCGGGCGCTCGCCGCGACCGGCATCGTGATGAATGTCCAAACCGGCGAAATCCTCGGCATGGTCTCCCTGCCGGACTTCGACCCGAACCGGCCCGCCGATGCCAGCAATGGCGAGCGCCTCAACCGCGCGGCCCAGTCAGTCTATGAAATGGGCTCGACCTTCAAGGCCTTCACGGTCGCTGTTGCCCTGGAAGAGCGCACGGCGACGATGGAGAGTCGCTATGATGCGCGCGCGCCGCTCTCGGTCGGAGGCTATCAGATTTCCGACTATCACGGCGAAGAGCGCTGGCTGACCGTGCCGGAAATCTTCACCCACTCATCCAATATCGGCTCCGGGCATATGGCGCTGGAAGTAGGCGCAGAGGCCCAGCGCGGCTTCCTCGGTGATTTGCGCTTGCTGGAGCGCGCTCCGATCGAGCTGGCCGAAAGTGCTGATCCGCTCCTGCCGCGCAATTGGGGGCCGACCGAAACCGTCACGATTTCCTATGGCCACGGCATTGCGGTCAGCCCGATCGCCACGATCGCCGCCTTCGCGGCTATCGCCAATGACGGTATCTATGTCCCGCCGACGCTTTTGCCGGTCGCTGCCGATGAAACCATCCTGGGCGAGCGGGTGATGCGGTCCGATGTGGCGCGCGATGTCCTCGCCCTGATGCGTGAGAATGTGGTGGGCGGAACCGGCGGGAATGCCGAAGCGGTGGGCTATCTGGTCGCTGGCAAGACGGGTACCGCCGACAAGCCGACGCGCGGTGGCTATGACACCAGTCGGCTTCTCTCCTCATTTTCGGCCGTTTTCCCGGCCAATGATCCACAATATGCGATCCTGGTCTTGCTCGACGAACCGCAAATGCCCGAACCGACCTATCTTCGCCCGACCGGCGGTCGGGTTGCGGCGCCGGCCGTGGGTGAGATCGTGGCGCGGATCGCGCCCATCCTCGGGGTCGAACGGTCGAATGAAGACCCGGTCGGTCGCGCCGCCCTGGTTCGCGCGGCCCTGATGCCGGAGATGATCCCGTGATCCTGGATGAGCTGTTGTCGGGAGAAGGCCTGTCGGTTGATGCGGGGCATATCGAAATCCGGGGTCTGACCCTGGACAGTCGCAAGGTGGAGCCGGGCTTTGTCTTTGCCGCCTTGCCGGGTGTGAAAGTCCATGGCCGTGATTTCATTCCGAAAGCGCTTGCAGCCGGCGCGGCAGCCATTCTGACCGACGCGCCAATCGAGGCGCCTGTGCCGGTAATCGCGGTGGATGAACCGGCCGCGCTTCTCGCGCGTATGGCGGCACGTTTCTATCCGCGTCAGCCCGAGCATATTGTCGCGATCACTGGCACGAATGGCAAAAGCTCGACCGTGGAATTCCTGCGCCAGATCTGGGCCGGTGCCGGGCTCGAAGCGGCCTGTCTGGGCACGCTGGGTGTGACCCGGGGTGATCAGGTCGAGGTGACCGGCTACACCACGCCGGATGCTGTTGCCCTGCAGGCCGCACTGGACCGTCTGGCCGGCGAGGGGGTGACCCACCTGGGCATGGAAGCCTCCAGCCACGGCCTCAAGCAACACCGCATGGACGGCGTGCGCCTGGCGGTCGGCGCCTTTACCAATCTGACCCAGGATCATCTCGACTATCACCCGGACTTCGCCGATTACTTCGCATCCAAATTAAAGCTCTTCACAGAGCGCTTGCCAGCCAATGGTCGCGCCGTGATCAATGTCGACAGCGAGTGGGGCGGCAAGATGGCCAGTGCGGCGCGCGAGCGTGGTCTGGACGTCCTCACCATGGGCTGGCGCGGCAGGGATCTGACTATTCGCGAGATTACCCCGCGCCCGGCCAGCCAGAGCGTTGTCTTTGCCTGGAAAGGGCACGACCACGCACTCGATATTCCGCTGGTTGGTGAATTCCAGATTCTCAACGCGCTCGGGGCGGCCGCCATTGCCCTGTCCGATGGTGTTGACGAGGCCTGTGTTCTGGCGACCCTCGGGGCGCTGGGCGGCGTGCCGGGCCGCCTCGAGAAGGTCGGTGAAACGGCCGAGGCAGCGCCGGTGCTTGTCGATTATGCCCACACACCGGACGGGTTGGATAAATTGCTCCGTGCAGCGCGTCCGCATACGCGCGGTCGGGTCATTGTTGTTTTCGGGTGCGGGGGCGATCGCGACGCCTCCAAGCGCGCCAAGATGGGGGTGATCGCGGCCAATCAGGCCGATCATGTCATCGTGACGGACGATAATCCGCGCTCGGAGGATCCCGCCGCCATCCGCAGGGCTGTCCTCAAGGGCTGTCCGGACGCCGAGGAAATTGCGGACCGGGCCGAAGCCATTCGCCAGGGTGTATCAATGTTGCGCGCAGGCGACTGCTTGTTGATCGCCGGTAAGGGCCATGAGACCGGCCAGACAATCGCCGGCGTCGTGCATCCATTCGATGATCGCGATCAGGGGCGCGCAGCGCTCGCGCAAAGGGAGGCTGCCCGTGTCTGACGACAACACGACACCGCTCTGGACATCCCGACAGGCCATGGCGGCGACAGGCGGCATGCTGTTGGGCGAGACCGACTGGACCGCAAACGGCATCTCCATCGACACCCGCACACTGCAACCCAGCGATCTTTTTGTCGCCCTCACGGATACCCGTGACGGACATGATTTTGCCGACGCTGCGATGGCGGCGGGCGCCTCAGCCTGCCTGGTCGAGCGCGGTGATATCGGGGTGGAGCCAGCCCTTCTGGTGAAAGACGCGCTGGAGGGTTTGCGTGCGCTGGGTGTCGCCGCACGTGATCGCTCGGAAGCCATACGCGTCGCGGTGACCGGGAGTGTCGGAAAGACCAGTGTGAAAGAGGCGGTCGCGGCTGTCTTCCGCGCCGCCGGCCCGGCCCATTGGAGCGTGAAATCCTACAATAATCATTGGGGTGTGCCGCTGACCCTGGCGCGCATGCCCAAGCAGACCGAACGGGCCGTCTTCGAGCTGGGCATGAACCATGCTGGCGAGATTCGCGACCTGTCATCACTGGTGCGCCCGCATGTGGCGTTGATCACGCGGATTGCCCCGGCCCATCTGGAGCATCTCGGTTCGATCGAGGCCATTGCCGACGCCAAATCGGAAATCTTCGAAGGGCTGGAGCAGGACGGGGTGGCGATCTACCCGTCCGACGATCCGCTGGCGGAGCGTCTGGCGCGCCATGCCAGGCACTCCTGTGCCGCCTTCATGCTCGATTTCGGTACCGGCAAATCCGCCGCCATTCGCATCGAGGAATTCGAAACCGGCCTGGACGGTTCGCGCGGCGTGGCCAATGTGCTCGGCATACGAGCCCCCTTTCGTCTTGCCGCGACCGGCGAGCACTGGGCCTGGAATGCCGGCGCGATTTTCGCGGCCGCAGCGGGCGCGGGTCTCGATGCCCGTGATGTGGCCGAGGCGCTTTCCGGCGTTGGCGCGGAGGCGGGGCGTGGACGCGCTGTCTCCATCGAGCTTGCCGGAGGCGGGAGTTTCACGCTGCTCGATGACGCCTACAACGCCAACCCGGTCTCCATGGCGGCGGCCATTGCGGCCCTCGGCTCGGCCCGCCCGACTGGCAGCGGTCGCCGCATCGCCATTCTCGGCGATATGCTGGAATTGGGCCCGGAGGAAAACCGGCTTCACGCCGCACTGGCCGATGAGTTGGTCGCAGCGGGCGTCGACGCGGTAATCGCCTGCGGTCGTCGCATGAAGCACCTGCATGATGCCTTGCCGAAGACCATTCACGCGGGCTATGCGCAGGACGCTGGCGAGGGGCTGGAACAGGTCAAATCCATGGTGCAGGCGGGGGATGTGGTGCTCATCAAGGGCTCCAATGGATCCGGTCTCCACAAGATCGCCTCGGTTCTCGTCGATGGTACCGCATTCGGATTGACGGAGGCCTGATCCGCCCATGCTCTACTTGCTCTTCGCGCCGCTGGCGGACGACCTGCAACTGGCGAACCTGTTTCGCTACATCACATTCCGGACCGGCGGCGCGCTGATGACGGCGATGCTGATCGCCTTCATCTTCGGTAAGCCCATGATCGGCTGGTTGCGCCGCAAGCAGGGCAAGGGTCAGCCAATCCGGGCCGAAGGCATTGAGCGCCACGTCGTCGAGAAAGCCGGGACACCCACAATGGGCGGCTTCCTCATCCTGCTGGGCGTGATGGTCGGGACGCTGTTATGGGCCGACCTGTCAAACCCTTACGTCTGGATCGTCATTTTCGTCACCGCCGGCTTCGGCCTGATCGGATTTGTGGATGACTATCTCAAGGTGACCAAGCAGACGACGGCCGGATTTGGCGGCAAGTTCAAACTCGTCGGTGAGTTCGCGATTGCCCTCGTGGCGGTGGTCTGGGCGACCCATACGGCGCGGTCCCTTGGTGTCGAACCGGGTGTCGAGACCTCGATCGCCTTCCCCTTCTTCAAGGATCTGATGCTCAATATCGGGCCGCTCTTCTTTGTCTTCGGCTGCATCGTCATTGTCGGCTCCGGCAATGCGGTGAACATGACCGACGGGCTGGATGGTCTGGCCATCGTGCCGGTGATGATCGCAGCCGCGACCTTTGGTGTGATCGCCTACGTCGTGGGCCGGGTTGATTTTGCCGAATACCTGCAAGTCCACTATACCGCCGGGGCGGGCGAGATCCTGATCTTCTGCGGCGCGCTGATCGGTGCAGGTATCGGCTTTCTGTGGTGGAATGCCCCGCCGGCCATGGTCTTTATGGGCGATACCGGATCGCTGTCGCTGGGCGGCGCACTCGGCACGATCGCGGTGGCCATCAAGCACGAATTGGTTTTGGCCATTGTCGGCGGTCTCTTCGTGCTGGAACTTGTCTCGGTCATGGTCCAGGTCGCCAGCTACAAGCTCTTCGGCAAGCGGGTCTTCCGCATGGCACCGATCCACCACCATTTCGAGAAGAAGGGGTGGGCCGAGCCGACCATCGTCATCCGCTTCTGGATTATTGCGGTCATTCTCGCATTAATCGGACTCGCCACCCTGAAATTGCGGTAGGGTAGGTCTTCATGATCCCGATCCACGCATATGAAGGCCGCCGCGTGGCTGTGTTCGGATTGGGGCGCACAGGCATAGCCACGGCAAAGGCCCTCGAGGCAGGCGGCGCAGCGGTATCGTGCTGGGACGATTCCGAACCCTCGCGGCTGCGCGCAGAAGCCGAGGGCCTGACTATGGATGATCTCAACCGGCGCGACTGGGGCGATATCGCCGCGCTCATCCTGTCGCCGGGCATCCCGCTGACCCATCCCAAACCCCATCATGTGGTCGAGCTGGCCCGTGCCGTCGATGCGCCGGTGATCGGTGATGTCGAGCTTTTCGCGATGGCGATAGCCGAACTGCCGGAGAAGCGTCGCCCCAAAATCATTGGCATCACGGGCACCAACGGCAAGTCGACCACGACTGCCCTGATTGGACATATCCTGCGCGAGACGGGGCGCAAGGTAGTGGTTGGCGGCAATATCGGTGACGCCATCCTGGCGCAGCCGGCACCGCGGCCGGGCAGTTATTACGTGCTCGAACTCTCCTCTTACCAGATTGATCTGACCCAAACGCTGGCCTGTGATGTCGCCGTGCTGCTGAACATCTCGCCGGACCATATCGATCGCCATGGCGATTTTGATGGCTATTTCCACGCCAAGCAGCGCCTGTTTGACATGCAGGCCCCGGGCGGCGTGGCGGTCATCGGCATCGATGACAATGCGACCTCGGCCTATTTCTCGGCCCTGCGCCACAAGCGGCGGGAGGAGGAGATCATCCCGATCTCCGCCGGACGTGTCTTTGCGCGCGGTGTCTATGCGCTGGGTGACCGGGTTTATGATGCGCTCGATTGTGCTTCACACCCGGTCGTCGACCTGGCCAAGGCACCGGCCTTGCCGGGCCGGCACAATGCCCAGAATGCCGCGGCGGCGCTGGCCGCAGTGCGCGCGCTCGGCGTTTCCGGGCGGGCGGCGGCCGACGCCATCGCGACCTTCCCGGGCCTGGCGCATCGCCAGGAGCGCGTCGCGACGCTCAATGGCGTCACCTACATCAATGACTCCAAGGCGACCAATGCCGAGGCCGCGACGCAGGCATTGGGGTGCTATGACCATATCCGCTGGATTGTCGGCGGTCGGGCCAAGGCCGGTGGCCTGGTCGCGGCGCGTCCGCATTTCAATCGCGTTGCAAAGGCCTATCTGATCGGTGAGGCGGCCGCGGATTTCGCGACCGAACTCGATGGCAGTGTCCAGCACGAACAATGCGGTGACCTTGCCGCAGCATTGCAGGCCGCGACGCGGGATGCGGCGGCAGCGGGCGAGCCGGGCCAGGTCATTCTCCTTTCGCCGGCCGCGGCGTCCTTTGATCAATTCACCAGTTATGAAGCGCGGGGCGATGCTTTCCGCGAGCTGGTGCGCGCGCTCGTCCCCGCCGATGCTGTCGCGGAGGGTGTTGTGTGATCCAGAGCTTTCCGCGGGCGCTGGCGACCTGGTGGCGCGGCATAGACCGCACCCTGCTTTTCGTCATTCTGGCGCTGATTATCACCGGCTTGGTTCTGTCCATGGCCGCCAGCCCGGCCGCTTCGGAACGTCTAGGGCTGGATGATCCCTTCTATTTTCTCTACCGGCAGAGCGTGTTTGCCGTGCTCAGCCTGATCGGCTTGCTGGGTATTTCCGCGCTCTCGCCCAAGGGTGCGCGGCGTCTGGCCGGACTGGCCCTGGTGGGCGCTTTCGTGCTGATGGGGGCTGTTCTGCTTGTGGGCTATGAGGTGAAGGGAGCAACACGCTGGTTGCGGGTTGGATCCTTCTCGCTGCAGCCCTCCGAATTTCTCAAACCGGCGCTTCTGGTCACCGCGGCCTGGTTGTTCTCCGAGGAAAAGCGCGGCGCGCCCGTGCCCGGACGGATCATTGCGTTCGGCCTGTTCGCTGTGGCCATCGCCCTGCTGATGCTGCAGCCGGACTTCGGCCAGTCGGTGCTTTTGACTCTGTGTTTTGGCGGTATCTTCTTCGCCTCGGGCCTGTCCTGGATCTGGGTGGCTGTGCTGGGCGGGATGGCGGCGACCGGGTCGACCCTGGCCTATTTCACCTTCCCGCACATCGCCTCGCGGGTTGATCGCTTCCTCAATCCGGAAAGCGGCGACACCTATCAGATCGACCGCGCGACCGAGGCCATCTCGCGCGGCGGGATTGCTGGCGTGGGGCCGGGTGAGGGCGAGGTGAAGCATTTGCTGCCCGACGCGCACACCGATTTCATCTTCTCTGTCGCGGCCGAGGAGTTCGGCCTGATCGCCTCCTTGTCCATCATCGGGCTGTTCGCCATCCTGGTGACGCGGGCCTGGATGCAGGTCATGCGTTTGCAGGATGGTTTCGCCCAACTGGCCGTCGCCGGGCTGGCGCTGCAATTCGGACTGCAAAGCCTGGTCAATATCGCCGTAAACTTGAACCTCATTCCGCCCAAGGGCATGACCTTGCCCTTCGTGTCCTATGGAGGTTCATCCATGCTCGCCCTCGCTTTCGGCGCCGGCCTCCTGCTCGCCTTCACGCGCCGCCGTCCCGGCGCCTACACGCCCCGTTACGCCGCATGACACCCAGACGCTGCCTGATTGCCGCCGGTGGTACCGGCGGGCACATGTTCCCCGCGCGCGCCGCCGCCGAGGCGCTGATCGCGCGCGGCTGGCAGGTGCGCCTGGTCACCGATGCGCGCGGCCTGCGCCATGCCACGGACTTTCCGGCCGTCGCGGTCGATGAGATCCATGCCGCAAGCCCGTCGACCAAGAACCCGATCAAGCTCGCGAAAGCGGCGCTGGAACTGACCCAGGGTTTTGCCCAGGCGCGCGCCATTGCCGGCAAGTGGAAGCCCGATGTCGTGGCCGGTTTTGGCGGCTACCCGGCTTTCCCCGCGCTGGCGGTGGCCCGTTCCATGGGCACGCCCTTTGCCATTCACGAGCAAAATGCGGTGCTCGGCAGGGTCAATCGGGTTTTCGCGGCCAAGGCCGGTTTCATCGCTTCGGGATTTGAACGTCTCGACCGCCTGCCGGCCAAGGCGAAGAAACGCCATATCCTGACCGGCAATCCGCTGCGCGAGCCGATCATCAAGGCCCGCGCCGCCGGCTATCCGGCCATCACGGCGGACGGACGCCTCAACATTTTGGTGCTGGGCGGGTCCTTGGGCGCGCGCATCCTCTCCGAGACCGTCCCGAAGGCGCTGGCGATGATCCCGGAAAAGCTCCGTTCCCGCCTTGATGTCGTCCAACAGACGCGGGAGGAATCCCTCCCCATGGCTCGAGACCTCTATCAAACCGCCGGTATTTCTGCCCGATGCGAACCCTTCTTCGAGGATGTCGGCTCGCTCTACGCGGCCAGCCATCTTGTGATCGGCCGGGCCGGTGCGTCGACGGTCTCGGAGGTCGCTGGCGTCGGCCGACCGGCCATTTTCTGCCCACTGGCGATCGCCGCCGATGATCACCAGGCCGCCAATGTTGATGGCCTCGTCCAGGCCGTGGCCTGTGATGTCGTCCATGAAGGCGAGTTCAAGGCCGAAAAGATCGCCGCCCTCGTCGAAACCCGTTTGTCCCACCCTGACGATCTCGCCAGCCGCGCCCAGTCGGCGCGCGCGCTCGGCCGCCCCGATGCCGCCGATGCGCTGGCGCGGGCGGTTGATGGCCTGGTCACCGGAGCCCTCGTATGAAATTCACTGCCCTGCCATTTGATGTTGGCCCCGTTCACTTCGTCGGTATTGGCGGGATCGGCATGTCCGGCATTGCCGAGGTTATGCTCAATCTCGGCTACAAGGTGCAGGGTTCCGACATCAAGGCGAACCCCAATGTCGAGCGCCTGACCGGCCTCGGTGCCACAGTCGCGATCGGCCACAAGGCCGAGAATGTCGACGGCGCCGGCGCGATTGTCGTATCTTCCGCCATCAAGCCGGACAATCCCGAACTGGTCGCCGCCCGCGCGGCCAAGATCCCGGTTGTGCGCCGGGCGGAAATGCTGGCCGAACTGATGCGGCTGAAATTCGCCGTCGCGGTGGGTGGCACGCATGGCAAGACGACAACCACTTCGCTGGTATCGGTGCTGATGGATGCGGCCGGGGTCGATCCGACCGTGATCAATGGCGGCATCATTTCCGCCTATGGCTCCAATGCCAAGATGGGGCTGGGCGACTGGATGGCCGTCGAGGCGGATGAGAGCGATGGCTCCTTCCTCAAATTGCGCTCCACTGTGGCGGTCGTCACCAATATCGATCCCGAACACATGGAGCATTACGGCGATTTCGACACGCTGCGTCAGGCCTTTTTCCAGTTTGTCGAGAACCTGCCCTTCTACGGCTTTGCCGTATTGTGTACCGACCATCCGGAGGTCCAGTCCCTGGCCAGCCGGGTCGAGGATCGCCGGGTCATCACCTATGGTCAAAACCCGCAGGCGGATGCCCGGCTGGAGAATCTCAAGATGGACCCGTCGGGCGCGACTTTTGATGTTCGCTTCCGCCTTCGTGGACAGGATGAAGTCGTGTGGCAGGGGCTTTTCCTGCCGATGATGGGCGAGCACAATGTTCTCAATGCCGTCGCTGCCCTGGCGACCGCGCGCGAACTGGGTCTGACCGAAGAGGGCGCCAAGACAGCGCTGGGCCAGTTTGGCGGGGTGAAGCGTCGTTTCACGCGCACGGGCGAGTGGAAGGGCGCGGCCATTATCGATGATTACGGCCACCATCCGGTCGAAATTCTTGCCGCGTTGAAGGCGGCCCGCCAGGCCGCGACCGGCAAGGTGATCGCCGTCATGCAGCCGCATCGCTATAGCCGTCTGCACGATTTGTTCGACGACTTCTCGACCTGTTTCAACGATGCTGACAGCGTATTGGTGGCGCCGGTCTATACCGCCGGTGAAGACCCGATCGAAGGGGCTGATCAGGCCCATCTGGTCGAAAGTCTCGGCGCACACGGACACCGCGATGCCGTTGCCATCACGCGTGACACCGTCGCGGTTGAAGTCGCCAAACGGGCCGGCGAGGGCGATGTCGTCATCTGCCTCGGCGCCGGCGACATCACCCAATGGGCCTATGCGCTGCCGGGTGAGCTGGAGGCGGTTGGCAAGTGAGGTGCGTGAGCGACACGGTTGTCCAGCCCGACCCGGGAAAGGCATCCACCTTGTCATCCCGGCCGGATGCCCCGCGAAAGCGGGGCGCAGAGCCGGGACCCATTGTCACTGACCATGGCCGACGATTGGCGCGATTTCGACGCCGCAGCTTTCTCGGTGCGTGCCGGGATTATAGGTCCCGGCTCTACGCCCGGCTCAAGGCCGGGCATCCGGCCGGGATGACAATCGGGGTTGGTTATTGTTTGCGGGCTCAAGGCAGAGGATGGCACACGGCATGACCCTGCTCGCCCAACTCCCACCCGTTCGCGGCAAATATGTCGAGGCTGCGCCGCTGAAGGACCTGACCTGGCTTCGGGTCGGTGGTCCGGCGGATGTGCTCTATCTGCCGGCTGACGAGTCCGATCTGTGCCGGTTCCTGGCTGAAACGCCGGACGACATTCCGGTGACCGTGCTGGGTGCCGGGTCGAACACGCTAGTGCGGGATGGCGGGGTGCCAGGCGTGGTGATCCGCCTCGCCGGCGCTTTCGCCAAAACCGAGGCACTCGACGGCAACCGCCTGCGCGCTGGTGCCGGAGCGCTGGACAAGATGGTTGCCAAGGCGGCGGCCAAGGCCGGAATTGGCGGGCTGGAATATCTGGTCGGTGTGCCCGGCACGATTGGCGGCGCGCTGCGCATGAATGCCGGCTGCTATGACCAGGAGACCGCCGATGTGCTGGTCGAGGCCATCGCGCTCGACCGGATGGGGCGCCGCATCATCGCGACGCCGGAAGAGCTGGCCTACAGCTATCGTCATTGCTCGGCGCCGGATGACTGGATCTTCACCGAGGCCGTTTTCCAGGGTCAGGCCGATGATCCCGAAGCGATCACCGAACGCATGAATGCGATCACGGCGCGGCGCGAGAGCACGCAGCCGATCCGCGAAAAGACCTCCGGATCGACCTTCGCCAATCCCGATCCGCCCGGCACGCCCGACCAACGCAAGTCCTGGGAGCTGATCGACAGTGTCGGCGGCCGCGGCTACCGCGTTGGCGGGGCGCATTTTTCCGAGCAGCATTGTAACTTCCTGATCAATGACGGCACGGCCAGCGCGGCCGATCTAGAACAGGTCGGAGAAGACGTGCGGGCGCGGGTTCGCGAGACACACGATATCGATCTGCGCTGGGAAGTCCGGCGCATCGGCCGGACGTCCGGCACCTGACACAAAGAGGGGCAACCCGTATGACACATCCTCTGGCCTCGGCCATTGAGCCGATCCGCGAAAAATTCGTCTACGCCTACACTCAATGGCTGCCGGAAATGGCCAAGCAGTTTCCGCAGGGGGTCAGCGAGCATCCCTTTGCGATCAAGGCGGACAAGGCCCTGCTGCGCAGCCTCTACCGGATTGATTTCGCGACCCAGCTCGAGCCGAAACCGGAGTTTCGCGAATTCCGGATGCAGGAAATGATCGCCTTCAAGTCCTGGGACGGGCCGATGGATGGCGTGCACCTGCATCTCCATCCCTTTCGCTGGGATGCGGCCGTGATCCAGCTGCGCGACGCGAAATGGGACGAGGCGGCATTGCTGGACTGGTTTGACCGCTATTTCGGCTTGATGAAGGGCGTGCCCGTCACCATGCCGGGCGTGCAAACGGGCGGCTGCCTGCATGCCGCTTCGCTGCAGGACGAGCTCCTGCATTGTGATTTCGGCACCGCGCCGCTGGAGGCGCTGATCGAACTGATCAGTATCGGTGCGCGCTCCGGTGCCAGCGCGCTGGCGATCAGCGATCCGACCGTGAAACCGATGACGCCCAATGCGCCGGCCGGCGACGTATTGAACTAGCCCGACCTCGGCCGCCTCGCGGTCACAGGGGTCCAGTCAGGACGAGATCATGAGCAAGCGTGTTGCAGTTCTTCTCGGCGGTCTGTCGCCGGAACGGGATGTCTCCCTGGTCTCGGGTGCGGCCTGTGCCAAAGGACTGCGTGAGGCGGGGTATGACGTCGTCGAGATCGATGCCGGGCGGGCCCTGTCACAACAACTCGCCGCCGCCGATCCGGATATTGTCTTCAATGCATTGCACGGCGAATGGGGCGAGGACGGGCTGGTCCAGGGTGTGCTGGAGCATTTCGGCAAGCCCTACACCCATTCCGGCGTGCTGGCCTCGGCCCTGGCCATGGACAAGCAGAAAGCCAAGGACGTGCTGCGCGCAGCCGGTATTCCCTGCCCGGAAGGCCTGATCACCAATCGCTTCGAGGCCGCCAAGTCGCACGCAATGAAGCCACCCTATGTCGCCAAACCCAATGCCCAGGGGTCCTCCGTGGGCGTCCATATCGTGCTTGAAGGCGCCAATCGCCCGCCGGCCGAACTGGGGTCGACCGCCTGGGCGCTGGGCGATGAAATCCTGATCGAACGTTATGTGCCCGGACGCGAGTTGACGGTCGCGGTCATGGAGGATCGCGCCCTTTGTGTGACCGAGATCAAGCCGAACACGACCTTTTATGATTACGAGGCGAAATATTCCGCCGGCGGATCGGATCATATTTTACCGGCGCCGGTGTCGGACGAGATTGCCGAACTGGCCAAATCCCTCGCCCTGAAAGCCCATCAGGCCTTGGGTTGCCGCGGGCTAACTCGTTCGGATTTTCGCTACGATACTGATTCGGATACACCGCTATGGTTACTCGAAATTAACACCCAACCGGGCATGACTCCGACATCACTAGCGCCAGAACAGGCGCAGTATTGCGGGATCGCGTTTCCTGATCTCGTTGCATGGATGGCGGAGAATGCGTCGTGTCGAAGGTGAGGCGTGCCGGTTCGCGTAAAGCGGGCCGTCGCAAGACCAAACCCCAGTCCGCCGCGGTGTCCGCACCGCGGCGTTTGCGTAACTGGGCTGAGGCCCAGGTCCGGGGTGTCAGGTACCGTATGGCGAATGCAGCCCGTTTCGGCGGGCTGGCCGTGGTCGGCCTGTCGGCTGCCACGCTGGGCGGGCTTGCGCTTTTCGGACAGCTGGACGACGTGACCGCCTGGGCCGGTGAGCGTGTTGAGAGCCAGTTGGCAGATGCCGGCTTTGCGGTTCGTGCGATTGATGTGACGGGTGCACGCGGTGAGATGGCGCACGAGATCGTGCTCGCCTCGCAGATCACGGACGGTCAATCCATCTTCTCGGTCGATCCTGAAATCATTCGCGATCGCGTTGAGGCCATGCCGGTGATCCGGCGGGCTCGTGTCGCACGATTGCTGCCGAACCGGATTGCCATCGTTGTGGAAACCCGCGAGGCGTTTGCCTTGTGGCAAGTCGAGGGCGGGCTACATGTGATTGATCGTGCCGGCGTAGTGCTGGCAGAGGCCGATGTCATGAACCCTCCGGACCTGCCTTTGGTGGTCGCCGAGGGCGCCAATCAGGCCGCGACGGAAATCGTCGATGCGCTCAGCCACTATCCTGAAGTCGCCGGCCGCGTGGTCGGTGCTGTGCGGGTTGGTGAGCGGCGTTGGAATTTACGCCTCGACAGTGGGGCCGACGTGAAATTGCCGGAAGGCGATGTGGTGGCCTCGATCGCCATCCTTGCCCGCTTGCAGGCCGAGCGCGGTGTCTTGCGCCTGGCGGCCGAGAGTTTTGACCTACGCGGTGAGGGCGATCTGATCGTCCGGGCCCTGCCTGATCGGGCAGCGGCGGCCGGTATGCGGGAGCGTGAAGCGTGAGTGTGTTCGATATGTTCCGGTCGCGGCAGCCCAGTGCTGTCAGCGGTTCCAAATCCCAGGGCGTTTGCGCCGCGCTCGATGTCGGATCGTCCAAGATCGCTTGCTTCATTGCCCGCACGGACCAGACCATTTCCGGGCCGCGCCCGCGTGTGATCGGGGTTGGCCACCAGTCTTCGCGCGGCATGCGCGCCGGTGCGGTTGTCGACATGGATGCGGCCGCCGACGCTATTCGTACGGCCGTCGAACAGGCGGAACGCATGGCTGGCATCGCCGTCAATGCGGTCACCGTCACCCTGTCGGCCGGTCAACCGGCCTCGACACGCCTGGCCGCCGAGATTGATTTGCCGCAGCGCGAAATCACCGAACGTGAGCCGCGCCGCCTGCTTGATGGCGCGCTGGCCGAGTTTGCGATTGAGGACCGCGTCGTCCTGCATGCCATTCCGCTGTCCTGGTCGGTCGATGATCATCGCGGGATCAAGGATCCGCGCGGCATGTTCGGCAAGACGCTGGGCGTGGAAGTGCATGTCATCACCGCGGCCATTGGGCCGCTGCGCAATCTGTCGACCTGTATCGAGCGCTGCCATCTCGACCTCAAGGGCGTGGTGGCAACGCCCTATGCCTCCGGTCTGTCCGCGCTGGCCGATGACGAGGTCAAGCTGGGCGCGACCCTGATTGACATGGGCGCCGGTGCGACGACCGCCGCGGTCTTCGCCGAAGGTGCCCTCCTGCATATCGACGCCGTACCGGTCGGTGGTTCACACGTGACGTCCGATGTTGCGCGCGGCCTGTCGACGCCGCTGGCCGCTGCCGAGCGTCTGAAGACGCTCTACGGCTCGGCCCTGGACAGCCCGGAGGACGATCAGCAGATGATCGAGGTGCCTTCTGTCTCCGGCGAGCATGGTGCAATGTATGACAGCGCGCCGCGCTCCCTGTTGAATTCGATCATCCGCCCGCGCCTGGAAGAAACCTTCGAGCTGATCCGCGACCGCCTTGATGCGGCCGGTGTCGGCAAGACATCGGGGCGCCGCCTGGTCCTGACTGGCGGCGGGGCCCAGATGCCCGGGGCGGCGGAACTGGCGGCCCGGGTTTTTGGCAAGCAGGTTCGGATTGCCGGTCCCTGCGGCGTTAGCGGCCTGGGTGATGCCGTGTCCGGTCCGGCCTTCAGCGCCGCTGCAGGCGTGGTACGTCGCGAGACCCGCGGGGCTGCTGAAGCGATCGCGGGGCCGCCGCGCCTGAGCGGCCTGCCGGTCGTGCCGCGCCGTTTTCGCGGTGATGCCGGGCAGGGTGGTGCAGCGTCCATGTGGCGCTGGTTCGCCGAGAGCTTCTGAGCCCGCTGGGCGGCAATCTGCATTTCATAATCAATTACCGGTGCCGTTAAGGACATCAACTGGTGCGACCCCTAGTTTCCCACCCTAGGTCGCATGTAGAGTCATATGTCTTTCAACCAAGTCACCGCCCTGCCGGAGCATGCCTGTGTCGAGGCCATCATCGATGGTTATGAAGACTGGGACAGCGCCACCGACTCCATTGTCGAGATGACGGAGCTGGCAGAGATCTACAACTGGTCGCGCATCCTGATTGATTTCACTCGCGTCAATCTGAGGGTCGCGCTTGTGGAAGCGCCGGAAATCGCAAAATTCTTCAACTCCTTCGCGACCCGCACCCTCGATGTGGGGGTTCGTCTCCCCGAGGCCGAGCGTGATATCATGGTCATCCAGACCTTCGCCGATTCACTCGGCGCCTTTGGTCACCAGATCACCCAATTGCGCAGCGATATCGACCGCGAAATCTGGCTGGCCGGTCCGCAGTCGTGCGCAGCCAACGGGTGAAACCGTCTCCCACGCGCGGTAACCGGTCACCGGCGCGCGTCGAACCAGCCCCGACTCTCATGCGAAATGTAAAGCCTTCCCTGCCTCACTGCCGCTGTTTTTAACCCCTGCTTAAGCGTCTTGGGGCGAAACTTCATGGTGAATCGTTGTTAACTCCAGTACCGAGCACGGGGTCTCCCATGACGCTGAACCTCTCCATTCCTGAAACGACCGAATTGCGGCCGCGCATTGTCGTCTTTGGTGTCGGGGGCGCCGGGGGCAATGCCGTCAACAACATGATCGAAGCCAAGCTCGAGGGCGTCGACTTTGTCGTCGCCAATACCGATGCCCAGGCCCTGCAACGCTCACAGGCTGAAAAGCGAGTGCAGATGGGGGCGGCGATCACTGAAGGTCTGGGCGCAGGGGCGCGCCCGGAAGTCGGTGAGCAATCGGCAGAAGACTCGCTCGAGGAGATCCGCGAACACCTGGGAGGTGCCCACATGGTCTTTATCACCGCCGGCATGGGTGGCGGCACCGGTACAGGTGCCGCGCCGGTTGTGGCGCGTGCGGCCCGTGAAATGGGCATCCTGACCGTCGGCGTCGTCACCAAGCCTTTCCACTTCGAAGGCTCGCGCCGCATGAAGCTGGCCGAGAGCGGTATTGAACAACTCCAGGATCATGTCGACACGCTGATTGTGATCCCGAACCAGAACCTGTTCCGCATCGCCACCGAAAAGACCACCTTCGCCGAAGCCTTCTCGATGGCCGACCAGGTCCTGCATTCCGGCGTTCGCGGGATTACCGATCTCATGGTCATGCCGGGCCTGATCAATCTCGACTTTGCCGATGTGCGTGCGGTGATGAACGAGATGGGCAAGGCGATGATGGGGACGGGCGAAGCCGGCGGCGAGAAGCGCGCTGTTGAAGCCGCCCAGGCTGCGATCTCCAATCCGCTACTCGATGATGTGTCGATGAAGGGCGCGACCGGCGTGCTGATCAACATCACCGGCGGCTATGACATGACCCTCTACGAAGTCGACGAAGCGGCCAATGAGATCCGGGCGGAAGTCGATCCGGAAGCGAATATCATTGTCGGCTCGACCTTCGACGAGAATATGGACGGTTCCATGCGGGTCTCCGTGGTGGCAACCGGTATTGACGCCGAGGTGATGGTTCAGGCGGATCCACGCTCTCGCCAGCGCACATCGGCGGCGGCGCAGTCCAGCCCGAATGATGCCATCCTGCCCTGGAAACGCACCAATTCGGACCGCCCCGGACGGGCGATGCCCGAGCGCAGTGCCGAGCCGCGCGTTCAGGAAGCGCGAGCCCCGGAAACGCGACGTGAAGCGCCGGCGTCCCAAGCAATGCCAGAGCCTCGTCCCGAGGCTGATACCGACAATGAGTTCCAGGTCGAGCCCATGAAGCGCGCGGTGGGCGCCGAAGATTTGTCGGATGCTATATCGGCCAACTCGATCAATATCGAGCGTGACCCTTATGTCTCCGAAGTCCGCACTTCGCAGACGGAAATGCGCTCTGAAACCCCGCAAGTCGTCCAGGATCAGGCCCGTCTCGCACAGGAAGCCGAGCGCCTCAACGCACGCTATGAAGAGCGTCGCTCGCATGTTGCCGCGCCCGAGCCCGAGGCCAAGGAAGAGAAGCGAGGCTTCTCGCTCTTCGGCCGCCGCAAGAAGCCGATCGAGCCTGCACCGAAGGCCGCGCCGATCACCAAAACCGCCCCGGTTCAGTCGGCTCAGCGCCCGGCATCCGGTGACCTGTTCGGCGACAGTCTCGAAGAAGGCGATCTGGAGATCCCGGCTTTCCTGCGCCGGCAGGCAAACTGACAGATCAACTCTCTGATTTTTAACACGAAAAAGGGGCGTCCACTCGGGCGCCCCTTTTTGCTGCAAACGCGTAACAAACCGCAACAATGCTTTAATTGAATGCAGACGCGGCCTGTCGTTCACTTCAGACGGGGATGGCGGGACTGCCATCATTTGTTGTTGAGCGTAACTCTAACGCAGAATGGCGCGTACACGTGATTAACCGGCACACATTGGCGGCTCCTGTTGTTTTCGCAGGGATTGGTCTGCATTCGGGAGAGCGGGTCCGCATGGTCCTGCAGCCGGCCAGTGCTGGCGCTGGCATCATCTTTGTCCGCTCCGATGTAACTGACCGCAACAACCGTATTGCGGCACTGGCCCGCAACGTCAATGAAGTGCGCCTCGGCACCACGATCTCCAATGACGACGGTGTATCGGTCGCGACTATCGAGCATCTCATGGCAGCCTTGGCCGGTCTCGGCGTGGATGATGCGGTGATCGAGGTCGAAGGATCCGAAATCCCGGTTATGGATGGGTCTTCGGAGCCTTTCGTCAAACTCATCCGGCAGGTTGGATTGAAAGCGCACGCGATGCCGCGTCGCGCCATTCAGGTCCTGCGGCCGATCATGATCGAGGATGATGACCGCAGCGCCGGTTTCATGCCGGCACTCAAGCCGTCCATCGAAATCGAGATCAGCTTTGAGCATGCGGCTGTCGGGCGGCAGTCCTGTGCCTTTGATATTGCCCCGGACATTTTCAGCGATGATATCGCCTCGGCCCGGACTTTCGGATTCCGCAAGGATTACGAAGCCCTTCTCGCGGCCGGCCTGGCCCGTGGTGGCTCGATGGAGAATGCGGTCGTTCTTGATGATGACGGCATCGCCAATCCGGAAGGTTTGCGATTCAAGGATGAGTTCGTGCGTCACAAGGCGCTGGATGCTCTGGGTGACATAGCTCTTGCGGGCGCTCCCATCTTGGGCTGCTACCGGGCGACCCGCCCGGGTCATGCCATCAACAATGCCGCTGTTCGGGCCTTGTTGGATGATCCGTCCGGTTGGAAGTGGGTCAATTTGCGCGATGTCGAGACCCGCGCGCTCGCGATGGCGCGTTGAACCGCGCTTTTCCGACTGTACCCACACCTCAGAATACGCTGTGGATCCATGGCTGCTGACAGATCGTCAGGGCAGTTTCGCGCAGCCGTTTTCACCGGCGCCTCTGCCTCCCGGCCCACCGGAAAGCATCCTGAACCCGCTCTTACCTGACAGCGGCCTTTTGCCCGAGGCAATCATCCGCTACAAACCTATTCGAACGGGTGGCCCTTCCGGCTGCCAGAGCTGTTGAGCCGTGCCTTCATGACCCTTAAGTCGCGTTTAGTTGTCCCGCTTCTCCTGTCCGCCGTCCTGGCTTCCTGTGCCAGTGGCCCGGATACGTCCGTCGCCTATGTCGAGCGTCCGGCGGAGACGATTTACGCAACCGCCTTCGAATCGCTTGATCGGGGCCAATTCCCGCTCGCCGCGGCCCAGTTCGACGAAGTCGAGCGCCAGCACCCCTATTCGGAGTGGGCGCGACGTTCGATGCTGATGGCCGCCTATGCCAATTACGAATCGACGAATTATGAAGAGGCGATCTCGGATGCGCAGCGCTTTATCTCGCTGCACCCGGGCAATCGCAATGCGGCCTATGCTTACTACCTGATCGCGATCTGCCATTTCGAGCAGATCATGGATGTCGGCCGTGACCAGGCCGCGACCCAACAGGCCATGGCTGCTCTTGAGCAGGTTGTGCGCCGCTTCCCGGAAAGCCGTTATGCGACGGATGCGCGTCTGAAAATCGACATGACGCGCGACCATCTTGCCGGCAAGGAAATGAGTGTCGGCCGCTGGTATCTGCGCCGCGGTTATCATCTGGCCGCCATCAATCGTTTCCAGAATGTGCTGCGCGAGTACGGCAATACCAGCCATGTGCCGGAAGCCCTGCACCGACTGGTCGAGTCCTATGTCTCGCTGGGTGTCGACGAGGAAGCCCGCCAGGTTGCGGCCGTCCTCGGTTATAATTTCCCGGGCAGTGAATGGTATGAGGACAGCTATGACCTCCTCACACGTGAGGGGATCTCGATTGGCGAAGCCATCGAGCAGGCTGACCCGACCTTCCTTGAACGGGCCATGCAACGCCTGTTTGGCTGATCCGGTTCGGGGGTGCCTACGCACTGAATGCTGCTCTCCCTCTCTATTCGCAATGTCGTTCTGATTGACGCGCTGGATGCTGCGTTTGACGGTGGATTGTGTGCGCTCACCGGTGAGACCGGCGCGGGCAAGTCCATCCTTCTCGGGGCCCTGGGCCTGGCGGCCGGAGAGCGCGCTGATCGTGCCCAGGTCCGCAGCGGCGCTGACGAGGCTCAGGCCATTGCCGAATTCGAGCTGCCGATCGGGCATCCAGCCTGGAAAGTAATCGAGGAGGCGGGTCTGACGGTCGAGCCGGGTGAGCCCCTGATCCTGCGCCGCCGACTGGGTGAAGACGGTCGCTCCCGGGCCCATGTCAATGACCAGCCTGCCAGTATCGGCCTGTTGCGCGGACTGGGTGACGTCCTGGTTGAAGTCCATGGCCAGCATGATGGTCGCGGTCTGATGGATCCGCGCACGCACCGCACCTATCTCGATAGTTTCGCCGGTCACGCCGCCTTGCTGGCAAGCTGTCGCACAGCCTGGCGTGGCTTGAGCGAGGCGCAACGCAAGCTGGATGATCTGGTGACAGCCAATCAGGCCTCTGACAGTGAACAGGATTTCCTGCGCCATGCCATCGAGGAACTGGACCGTCTCGATCCGCGCCCTGGCGAGGAAGCGGAACTCGCCGAGGAGCGACAATTCCTGCAAGGCGCCGAGCGAGCCCTGGGCGATCTTCAGGAAGCCCAGCAGGCGCTGGCCGGTGAGGGGGGCGGGCTGGAATCGCGCCTCAATGCTGCCCTGCGCGGTCTGGAGCGCGTCCGTGATCATATCGGCACCAGCGGCGGCAATGCCGGGGCTGCGCTTGAGCGGGCCTCCACGGCGCTTGACCGCGCCCTGATTGAATTCTCCGAAGCCGAGGATGCGCTGGGTGATGCGGCCCAGGCTTTCGATGTCGAGCCGGGCCGTCTGAATGAGGTCGAGGAGCGCCTCTTTACCCTGCGGGGTCTTGCCCGCAAGCATCATGTTGCGCCGGATGATCTCGCCGAGCTTCATGGTCAGCTCACCCGGCAGCTCGACGGGATCGAGAATGCCACGGACCGCATTGCCGAAGCCGAGTCGGCGGTGAAGGCCGCGCGCGCCCGTTATGATGACGCCGCCCATGCACTCAGCCGCAGTCGCGAGAAAGCGGGCAAGGCGCTTTCGTCGGCAGTGGCGAGCGAGTTGCCGCCGCTGAAAATGGACAAGGCGCGCTTCCGCGTCGCGATCAATTCCGATGATGACAAGGCCGGTCCGGACGGACGCGATTATGTCGTCTTTGAAGTCGCGACCAATCCGGGTTCGCCCTTCGGTGCGCTCGACAAGATTGCCTCGGGAGGTGAACTTTCGCGCTTCGGTCTGGCCCTGAAAGTGGCGCTGGCCGGCGAGGATGACGGCCTGGTCCTGGTCTTTGACGAGGTCGACCAAGGCGTTGGCGGGGCTGTGGCCGATGCGGTCGGTCGTCGCCTCAAGCGCCTCGCCGCCAAGGGGCAGACCCTGGTCGTCACCCACTCGCCGCAAGTCGCGGCCCTGGCCGACCATCACTGGCAGATCGTCAAGTCGGATGATGGCAAGGGCGGGGTGCGGACCACGCTGATCAAGCTGGAGGGCGAAGCCCGGCGCGAGGAGATTGCCCGCATGCTATCGGGCGCTGACATTACTGACGCCGCACGGGCCCAGGCCGATGCCCTGATGGCCGTCGAGGCGTAAACTGCACGCTCCGACTGATTCCGCAGGGCAGGACTGATGAGCGCACTCAAGGATGTCGACCAGTTGACCGAAAAAGAGGCGCGCGCCGAGCATGCGCGCCTCGCGCGTGAGATCGCCGGTCATGACAAGGCTTACTACCAGAATGATGCGCCGAAGATCTCGGACGCGGCCTATGACGCGTTGCGCCAGAAGCTGGAGGCCATTGAGGCGCGTTTCCCGGCGTTGATAGACCTGCTCAGCCCGACCCAGAAAGTCGGTGCGGCGCCTTCGGGCAAGTTCGGTGAAATTCGCCACGCCGTCCCGATGCTGTCCCTTGGGAATGCCTTCAAGGATGAGGATGTCGCCGATTTCGTCGGGCGTATCCGCCGCTTTCTCGGACTTGGCGAAAACGAGCCCGTCGCCATCACCGCCGAGCCCAAGATTGACGGCCTGTCGGCCAGCTTGCGCTATGAGAAGGGCCAACTGATCCATGGCGCCACGCGCGGCGATGGTCAGACCGGCGAGGATGTGACGCAGAACCTGCTCACCCTCGACGACATCCCCGAAACCCTGCCGCCCGGTGATTGGCCCGATGTGGTCGAGGTGCGCGGCGAGGTCTACATGTCCCATGCCGATTTCGCCGCTCTCAATGAACGCCAGGCAGAACTCGGCAAGGACGCCTACAAGAACCCGCGCAATGCCGCGGCTGGCTCCCTGCGCCAGATCGATCCGAAAATGACGGCGCAGCGGCCGCTGAAATTCTTCGCCTATGCCTGGGGCGAGGTTTCCGCGCCTTTGTCCGACACGCAGATGGGCGCGGTCGAGCGGCTGGGCGCGATGGGTTTTCCCATCAATGATCTGATGCAGCGCTGTGACAGCGTGGAGGCCCTCATTTCGGTCTATCGCGATATCGAGGCCAAGCGGGCCGGGCTCGGCTATGACATTGATGGTGTTGTCTACAAGGTCGACCGGCTCGACTGGCAGGCCCGGCTGGGCTTTGTCGCCCGAGCCCCGCGCTGGGCCATCGCCCACAAATTCCCGGCCGAGCAGGCGACTACGGTGCTGGAGGCGATCGATATCCAGGTTGGCCGTACCGGCGCCCTGACCCCGGTCGCCCGCCTGACCCCGGTCACAGTGGGCGGGGTCGTGGTGACCAATGCCACGCTGCACAATCAGGACGAAATCGAGCGCAAGGATATCCGGGTCGGCGATACGGTCGTCATCCAGCGCGCCGGCGATGTCATTCCCCAGGTCGTACGCGTGGTGGATGCAGATCGTGCCGGTCGCTCGGCAGCCTTTGACTTTCCCACTGACTGTCCTGTCTGCGGCAGCCAGGCCGTGCGCGAGCATGACGAGAAGTCCGGCAAGCTGGACGCCATTCGCCGCTGTACCGGCGGCCTCATCTGCGGCGCCCAGCTGAAAGAGCGCCTCAAGCATTTCGTCTCGCGCAAGGCGTTCGATATTGAAGGTCTCGGCACCAAGCAGATCGAGGCCTTCCACGAGGAAGGGCTGATTACCGAACCGGCCGCCATCTTCACCCTCAAGGCGCGCAATGAGGCGGGTGAGATCACGCCGCCCCTGCAGGAGCGCGAAGGCTTTGGCGAGACCTCGATCCGCAATCTCTTTGCCTCGATCGAGGAGCGCCGCACCATCGCCCTGGCCCGTTTTCTCAACGCGCTGGGCATTCGCCATGTCGGGGAGAACACTTCAGCCCTGTTTGCCCGCACCTATGGCAGTTGGACGGCCTTTCGGGCCGCAGCGGAAAACCTGGCTGACGAGACCGTGCGCGCCGACATGCTGGGTATAGACGGGATCGGCAATGCGGCCGTCGAAGCGCTCGACCAGTATTTCACCGAGGCCCATAATCGCGAGCTGCTGGATCGGCTTGTCGAACAGCTGACCATCGAGGACGCCGAAGCCGTCGCCCATGACAGCCCGGTCGCCGGCAGGACGGTGGTCTTCACCGGCGCGCTGGAGCGAATGACCCGCGACGAAGCCAAGGCCAAAGCCCAATCGCTCGGCGCCAAGGTGGCCGGCTCCGTGTCCGGCAAGACGGATTACTTGGTGGCAGGGCCCGGCGCTGGCTCCAAGGCCAAGAAGGCCGCTGATCTGGGCGTCACAACGCTCACCGAGGACGAGTGGTTCACGCTGATTGGGGAATGAGGGTCGGGGCGTTCGTCTGACCCATGGGTAAAACCGTCATCCCACGGCTTGTCCGGGGGACCCCTGCTACCCAATTGACGCAGGTGCACGGCGTGCTCAATGTCTCTATCGGCAATCTGTTGGCTGCGGTCCCCCGGATGCCCGCTGCGCGATCACCGTGGGATGACGGTGGTTATATCGTTGATGGAATGCTGTGATGTTGGCTCATTCCACCCGCCGATAAACCCCGTCTATCGGCATGTCTTCGCCCATCGCATCGACATAGCTCAGCATCACGCCGACCAGCCGGTCCCAGTCGTCGACCCGGCAATAACCGCGTTCCTCCACATGCTCGGTGACGTCATAGCGTTCGAGCACGATCGCTTCGACATTGCGGCATTCCGGCGCGTGATAGGTGGCGACACCGCCGGGATAGACCCGCAGCAGGCCATAGCTCCAATTCTCCTCATCACGTTTCTGGGCGATGTAGAGACCGTCGGCGATTTCCTTCAGCCGCACACCCTCATGCGGAAAGCTGTCATCATCGGAGACATAGCGGCCCCAGCTGTGTTCGATCTCGCCGGTCCAGGCCGGGCGATCGAAGGGCGTGACGCCATCGGTCAGATAGGGCGTATGGCTGTAGATGCCTTCCTCGAGCGGGAAGTCGGCCTGGCCGCGGGAAATCAGGGCATCCTCGGAATAAAAGCAGCCGCCCAGAAAGGCGGCTGCAATGAGGATGATGGCGGGTGCGCGCACTAGGGCGTGGCTCCCGCAATCGGCTCGGTGGCCTTGATCAGCCAGTCGGCGACCTCGCCCTCGACCAGCGGCAAGACGCGCTCGCGCACCAGGGCGTGGTAGCTGTCCAGCCAGGCGATCTCATCTCCGGTCAGCAGATGGGTATCGATCAGACCCTTGTGGATCGGCGCCATGGTGACGGTTTCAAAGCCCAGCATCGGGCGTTCGCCACCGGGTATCTCGGCGGCCTCGGTCACCACTTGCAAATTCTCGATCCGGATGCCGAACCCGTCTTCCTTGTAATAGCCCGGCTCGTTGGAGAGGATCATGCCCGGCTCCAGCGGCACCGCATTGGGCGCCTTGGAAATCCGCTGCGGACCTTCATGCACGCCGAGGAAACTGCCAACGCCATGACCGGTGCCATGGTCATAGTCAAAGCCGGCCTGCCACAACGGGAAGCGGGCCAGGATATCCAGCTGCGTTCCCGTGGTGCCCTTTGGAAAGCGCACCATGGACAGGGCAATATGGCCCTTCAGCACGCGGGTATATTGCGTCTTCATCTCGGCTGTCGGGTCACCGATGGGCACGGTGCGGGTGATGTCGGTCGTGCCGTCCGGATACTGGCCGCCACTATCGACCAGGAAGAGCGAACCGGGTGTCAGTTTGAGGTTGGAAGCTTCCGACACGCGATAATGCGCGAAAGCGGCATTGCCCTGGGCGCCCGAAATCGTGTCGAAGGACAGATCGCGCAGCTCCGGCAATTCCTTGCGCAGGCTTTCCAGTTTCTGCGCCGCCTGGATCTCGTCGACCTCGCCGGACTGGGCCTCGGTATCGAGCCAGTGCAGGAAACGCGTGATGGCGCCGCCATCGCGGATATGGGCCTGACGCGAGCCTTCCACTTCAGCCGGATTCTTGGCCGCCTTGGGACGCATCACCGGGTCTTCCAGCGACTGTACCTCGGCGCCGCCGGATTTCAGCGTCTCGAACACCCAGGCCGACGCCGTGGTCGGGTCAACGCGGACTTTCTTGCCTTCAAGCTCGGCGAGGCCGGCGCCGAATTCGCTCTCCGGACGCACGGCGATTTCATTGCCGAGATGGGAGCGGGTCTCGTCGGTCAGCTTGTCGGGATCGACAAAGAAGGTCGCGGTGCCATCCTTGTGGATCAGGGCCGCGGACAGGGGCAGGGGCGAGCGGGAGACGTCGCCGCCCCGCACGTTGAACAGCCAGGCGATGGAGGGCGGTGCGGTGATCACGGCCGCGTCGGCACCGCCGCGTTCGATGGCAATTCCGATGCGCTGGCGCTTGGAAGCATGATCCTCGCCGGCAAACTCGATCGGGTGCGGGATGATGTCGGCCTTGGGTGCCGCCGGACGGTCGGTCCAGGCGACATCGATCGGATTGGTCTCGACCGAGACCAGTTCGACCCCGGCCCGCATGGCAGCTGTCTGAAGCAGATCGAGCGCGGCCGGGCTGTGCAGGCGGGCGTCATAGCCGATCTTCTCACCCTTGCGGCCATTCTCCTCGATCCAGCCATACAGGCCCTGGCCAACCAGGTCGCACTGGTCGAACAGGCTGGTATCGGTTTGCTGGCGGCCCTGCGCCGTGTAGCGGCCGTCCACCAGGAGGGCGGCACGGTCAGCCATGACAATGGCGGCACCGGCAGAGCCGGAAAAGCCGGTCGCCCACAGGAGCCGCTCATTGCAGTCCGGCAGGTATTCATTGTCATACTCATCCTCGTGCGGGATGAGGAAGCCATCCAGGCCAAGCGTTTTCAGCGCAGCGCGCAGCTTGGGCAGGTTCTCGCGGCCATAGTGCGGGCCGCCCTTAACGTCGAAAGTCTGGGAAATCATTTGGGTCATGGCGGGCAAGGTATGCGTGTCGCCGAGGCGGTTCAATGCTTGTCAGCGGAGGCGCACCCGTCGCGTGCACCGGTGTCTGTGCATACCGTGTTTACCACGCCATGCAATTGCGCAGTCCTGACTTGCGGAAGCGGCGCTTCGCAGACGCAGCAATCCATGGCTAAAGCGCGGGGAATTCAAAGGAGTTTCCCATGCTGTACGGGATTGATGACTGGCGCTCCATGAACGCCAACGACATGCTCAACCGCTCGCTGGAGCGCAACCGTTTGCGCAGCGGCATCCGCGCCCTGCCGCGCACCAATGATGTCAATGCTTTCCTTGCCAGTTTCGGCCTCAAGGGCAAGCGCGCCTGATCACGCCTTTCGGCCGGCCAGGCGCTCGCGCAGACCGGCCACTTCGCGGCGGCTGACGGGGATTGATGCGCCGCCAGCCAGTTCGAGCTGGTAGCGGCTGCCAACCTCGCTGGTCAGCGCCAGGACATGCTCGAGATTGACCGCGTGCGAGCGGTGAACGCGGACAAAGCCGGCCGGTAACAGGTCGAGCAGCGCACTCAGATTGCGATTGTCCAGATGTGTCGCGCCGTCGGTGACATGCACCTCGGTATAATTGCCGGCTGCGGCGAGATGGACAATGTCCGGACAGGCCAACCGTGTCAGGCGGCCGGTCGATTGTAGCGCCAGAACGGCAGGTGGCGCGGTCGGTTCCGGCTGGAGAAACTCCGGCCAGCGAATGGCGGGCAAGGCCAATAATCCCAGCACAAGCGCATAGACGCCGCGATCAATGAGATCGGCAGGCAGGAGAAGTGCGTAGAGCGGCAGGAATGCCAGCCCGATCGCCAGTGCCCGCGCGGATGCGTCGCCGCGCCACGCCATCCAGAGGGCGGTCGAACCTGTCAGACAGGCGGTTACTGCCGCGGATTTGGCATCATAGCCGGTCATCGCCAGCAGGCCGATCAACGCGATCAATGCGCTTGCACCCATCCAGACCGCAGCCACCCGCCCCGCTGCTGCCCAACGTTGTTGGGCAAAGCGCAGAAGGGCGAGTCCGAACACGGCGAGGCCGAGCAGGCTGAGTGCCTGGCGCGGCTGGTGCCAGTCATAGGGGTAGTTGATCAGGGCCCGGGAAATCTCGGCCAGGCCAGCAAAGGTCAGCCCGGCCAATGCGATCGCCAGCCAGAGCCCCCGCCCGTCTCCGACGCGCCATGCCCGCAAGGCAAAGGCGAGCGCCAGAGCGACCAGTCCGGCGCCGAGAATGGTCAGGGGCAGGTAATAGCGCACCGGCCGTCTCGTCTCGGCGCTATAGGGCATGATGAAGAGGGATTGGACCAGGGTGTGGGGCGTGTAGCCGGCGCGGTGGCTGGACAGGCGCATGACGAGTTGATTGCCGTCGGACCGGATCAATCGCGCCGGTAGGGCGAAGAGGCTGTCGATCGCCCCGGCGGTCTCGCCTGCCGCGTCGGTGCCGGGCTGGCCCTTTTCGCCGATCAGCTGACCATTGAACCAGAGCGTCGCCGAAAACGGGCCGGACGTGCTGATGGCCGGCGGCGGTCCGTCCCGGGCGATCGGCACATCATCCCAGACCAGCCAGCCGGCGGTCTCGGGATGCTCAATGCTGCGATAGGCGATCCGCTGGCCCGCTGCCGGGTCGGCGAGAATGGCGTCCAGACCGATATCCGCGTCGAAATAGCGAACCGTCTCCGGCATGCGCGCATCGATACGGGGCTGAGGCGCGCCGAGGAGGAAGGCGAGTGCCAGCAGGACCAGGCCAACACTTTCAAGGCCCGGCCGGCGGTCTGCTATCGCTTTGAGCCATCCAGCCATGATGTGAGCCATTCATCCTTTTGTGGTGGGCGAGGCCCGGAATGCCCGGCATGAGCGCCTTTTGCCGGGGGGCAAGTCAATAACAGGAATGCACATGCTGACGATTGGAAGTTTTTTGACCGCAAGCGCCGGAGCCGCAAGTCTCTGGTTGAGTGTGGCTGGCCAGGTCGCGACGCCGATGCTCGCGGAACAGGCACAGGCCGCCTTCGACCCTATTGCGCAGGACTATCCCGCGCTCAATGCGACGGTGATGGTCGCGGGCGAGATTGCCTGGGAGGCCGAAGGCGGCTGGCAGCGCGACGCGGCCGACGGTGTCGACAGGGACTATAATGTCTACTCGGTCGCGAAAATGCTGACGGCCCTGGCCTATGCCCGGCTTGAGCAGGCCGGGGAGCTCGACCTCGACACACCGGTGCGTCACATAGATCCGGGTCTGCCCTCGCAATATGAGGCGGTCACGCTCCGTGACCTGCTCGGGCATCGCGCCGGCGTGCGTCACTACACATCGCGCGAGGACTGGATCAGCTTTTCCGATCGTCGGTGTGAAACGCCCGCGGATGCGTTGGATCATTTTATCGACGCGCCGCTCTCATCGCCGGCTGACGGCGAGATCGCCTATTCGACCTATGGCTATGTCCTTCTGAGTCACCTGCTCGTCCGGCTGACCGATACCGACAGTTTCGATGCCGCGATGCAGGCCGTGCTCGGCGACAGCTATCTGGCCCGGCGTGATTCTGACGACGCTGACAAGGCCACCAATTGGGTGGATCTGGGTGAGGGGCCGCAAACCGTTGAGGGCCTGTCCGCCGAGTGCAAGTTCGGCGCAGGTGGCCTCTTGGCCAGTGCGCGCGATCTCGCGGCAATGGGGCAATTCCTGGCCGCGGGCGAAATCGTTGATCTTGACACCTGGACTGACTTGCCGGGCCCCTGGGCGGGTTATGCCGAGAGTGTTGACCTGCACTATGCGGCCCATTCCGGTGGCTCGCCGGGCGGGCGGTCTTTCCTGATTGTCTATGTCGAACCACAAATTTCGGTCGCGTTGACGGGCAATGCCGACAGCGAAAACCTGCAGGCGCTCTCGATTGAACTGGCGGATTTGTTTGCCGGTTTCGACGACGAGGCAGCTGAGGATTAGAGGGCCTAACCCTTGCTGGCGATCAGCGTCTCCCAGCCTTCAAGCGGCGGTTGGCGGTGGACGCTGAGGCCGGCGGCCTCATAGGCGGCGCGGACCCAGGCTTCCTGTTCGGTCAGCAGACCGGACAGGATGACCTTGCCGCCCGGGGCCAGAATTTCTGTGACACCGGGCGCCAGTTCGACCAGCGGACCGGCGAGGATATTGGCGAAGAGCAGCTCGAACTGGCGACCCGCCAGCTTGGGATGATCGAGGCCCTCGGCGACAAAGCAGTCAATGCCGGGTGTGGTGTTCTTCGTGCAGTTCTCCGCGCTTTCATCGACCGCTTCAGGGTCGATATCGGAGGCGAGGATTTCGGCGTCGGGCAGGACTTTCGCCGCGGCAATGGCGAGCACCGCTGTGCCGCAGCCCAAATCGAAGACCGTTCTGGGCGAGGCGCCGGCATCAAGCATTTCCGAAAAGGCGATCAGGCAGCCACGCGTGGTGCCATGATGGCCCGTACCGAAGGCCGGGCCGGCTTCGATCTCGATGCCGATCTGACCGTCGGCCACAGCGTCGCGATCATGCGCGCCGAACAGGGTGAAGCGTCCGGCATCAACCGGTTTGAGACCCTGTAACGAGAGGCGCACCCAATCCTCTTCCGGAAGCGGCCCGAACTCGACCGAAATATCCTCACTCAGCCCGGAGGCGGCCCGGAAGGCGGCTTCATCGGGCATGGACTGGAAGAGCACGTCCAGGCGGGCCGTCGGGCCTTCCTCGAAAATGGCCCAGCTCAAGGCGACCGGCGGATAGACTTCGTCGAGGCGTTCGACAATATCGGCCAGGGTGGCAAAATCGGACAGGGCAGTCAGGCGCCAAAGCGTGGTCATGGGCGGTCTCCGGATCAGGCGGGCGGTGTGGACGCTGGCGCGGCGGAAATCAAGCGGGGAGGGGTGTGAGATCGTTGAGTTGGTCCTGGCGAGCGTCAGCTCGAAGAGAGCCTTTGATTGTCTTGCCGGGAGATCGCCGCATGGGTTCATTCGCGTCAAGTCGCATGCCCGCTTTGCGGCGCCGAAGGCGGCCATGACGCGAATGAACCCATGCGGCCTGCTGGCTGGCATGACAAGCAAGGACGGGTGGGGGCGGCCCCCGCTTGTCACTGTTACTCCACTTCCAGCGCCTCGATGAGCACCGCCCGGATCTCCTGCCATGCGGCAGAAACCGGATCGATCAGCTCGAAATGGCCGGCCCCGGGCAGCACAACATGCCGGACACTATCACCGCGCTCGGCGGCGAGAAGCGTGTAGCGCGCGCCGAGAACCGGCGGCACAATGGGATCGAGTTCACCAGACACGATCACCTGATCGACCGCGATCCCATCCATTGAGCCGGGCGAGACCTGGGCCATCAGCTCGCGCGTCTGTCCGTCAACCGGGCCGATGAGATTGTCGACCGTATCCGGCTCGCCGCAGCGTCCCGGTCCGTGGGCGCGGTAATCGGCGAGGTCGTTGATGCCGGCCAGGGTGACGACCGCGTCCGGTAGAAGCGGGTCAGCACGCCAGGCCGGACTGTCTTCCGGCAGGCCGCCGCGCGCCGCCGCCCACAGGGCGAGATGCCCGCCAGCGGAATGCCCGGTGAAGACCAGGCGGTCGAGATCGAGGGGGTAGTCATCCGCGACTGCGCGCAGATGATCCATTCCGTCGGCGACATCCTCGAACGTGCCCGGCCAGCCGCCTGTCTCATGCCCGATGCGGGCGTATTCGAGGTTCCAGACGGCGATCCCGTGATCGCGCAGATCCGCGGCGACATAGTCCTGGAGGATCGTGCCCGGGATCTGCGACAGCCAGCACCCGCCATGCACCATGGCCACGACCGGGAAGGGCCCGTCACCGTCTGGCAGCCACAGCTCGCCGAATTCCAGCTCGTCTTCGCCAAAGGCGATGCGCGCCGTCGCCGTCTCGCGCGGCCGGTCGAGGAGTTCGTTCCAGGCGATAGGTCGCGCATCGGCATGCGGATCGGTGAAGCCGGGTGCCGACGCCGGAAGCGATTGGCAGGCCGCGAGGGCAGTCGTGGCAGCAAGGAGGAATGCGCGGATCATGGGGTCTCGATGTTGGGCGTCACGGCAATTCCCGCAAGAAATTCTCCACCACCTTCTTCTCGCCGGCCTTGTCGAATCTCACCGTGTATTTGGATCCATCGGCTCTCTTCACCGTGCCGTAGCCGAATTTGTCGTGGAAGACGCGGTCGCCGGCGCGCCAGGTTCCCTGTGTGTCGGATCCTCCGCTTTCGATGAGCGTGGCCTTGGCATTGATGGTGGGCGGTGAGGAGCGGCGGCCGGATTGCTGATTGGCCTGATAGCGTTTCCAGCCGGGGCTGGAATAGCTCGAGGCCATGGCGTCTGGCTGTTGGCTGACACTTTCGAAACCGGGGCCGCTATCATAATAGCCGGTCTCCGAGCGCGCCTCGACATGATCGACCGGCATTTCATCGATGAAGCGGGAGGGGATCACCGTCTGCCAGCGGCCATAGATCATGCGATTGGCGGTGAAGGTGATGATGGCGCGTTCGCGGGCGCGGGTGATGCCGACATAGGCGAGCCGGCGTTC
>Ga0189274_100131_pt1 | contig 57572 bp, 50 predicted proteins | sample N5B1minimetaG_FD_130323 | JGI IMG/M metagenome (GOLD analysis project Ga0189274, IMG submission 130323) | Marine microbial communities from the Costa Rica Dome - N5 B1 mini metaG | ecosystem: Environmental > Aquatic > Marine > Oceanic > Photic zone | place: Costa Rica: the Eastern Pacific...
CAATGGCATAACGTCCGTATTCGTCGGCCGGCATGATCCGCGTGAACACGGCCACACTGCCAAATCCGACCAGGACTTGCGCCAATTGCACGGGCAGATAGCCCAGGAGGTGTCGTCCAAGCATGAAACGCTCCGCTCGCCTGAGAGGGGAAGCTTGCAAGAGCGGTGCCGCTTTGCGGGCGAGGTTGGATTCGTTCACCGCCTGCTAAGGCGTTGCGCCTAATCTGGGATTCCTGACGGGGACAAGGTTGGGACCGATGCAGGTCGATTGTCGAAAACCGAGCGAGTTGACCGATGCGGAGCGTGGGGCCTGGCGTGCCTTCGTGGCGTCTGAAGCGACGCTGGCCAGCCCCTATTTCGCGCTGGAATTCGCCGAGTGTTGCGAGGAGGCGCGCGATGATACGCGCGTCCTTGTTGTGCGCGAGCGTGGCGCGGTTGTCGGTTTTCTTCCTTTCCAGGCCGGACGGCTTGGCTTTGCGCGGCCGCTTGCCGGCCCGCTGGGTGATGTGCACGGGGTCATTGCCCCGCAGCCCGGCGCAGCGGATCCCGCATCCTGGCTGGCCAAGGCCGGCATTCCGGTTTTTGACTTTCACAGTGCCCTGGCCAGTCAGCGTGGATTTGCGCAGGGCGCTGGTGCGCCGGATGGTTCCTGGGTTATCGATCTGGCTGCGGGTTTTGAGGCTTGGCAGGCGGACCGCAAGTCGATGAATCCCAAGGCAATGCGCAATATAGCGACGCGTCTCCGGCGGCTTGAGGAAATCGATGGCGGCCACAGTTTCGTGATGGCCGATTACCAGGCTGATGTTTTTGAGGCGATGGTTCGGCTGAAGCGCGCGCAGTATCGCCGGACGGGCGTTTTCGATGTGTTTTCCGTGAGGTGGACCGGACGCTTGCTCAAGGCGGTCCTCCGGCGCCAAGGCGATTATTTTTCCGGCGTGAGCTCGAGCTTGCGCGTCGGCGATCAGATCATTGCTGTCCATGTCGGCATGGCAAGCGACCGGCTTTGCCACTATTGGTTTCCCGCTTTCGAGCCGGATCACAGTCGCCTGAGCCCCGGTGTTTTATTGCTTGTGGAAATGGCGCGCACAGCCGGTGCCATCGGTCATCTCGGTGTTGAGCTCGGCCCGGGCGATTATGGCTTCAAAAAGGACTTGTCGAGCAGTCAGACCGGCCTTGTCAGCGGTCGATTTACGACGCCATCCCTGCGTGGAGGGCTGGCCCGGTCAAGCCAGGCTTTGGCCGAGGCGTGTTCCCGCGCGCCGCTCGGTCCGGCAAGGCACTGGCCGGACAAGGTTCTTCGAAAACTCGGCCGGGTTACCGGCTTCCAGGCGCTGTGACCGGCGTCACGAGACGCCACGGCCTCCTGGCCGCGACCGCTGCCATGGCGGCGCCGGCGGGCGGCGTTTGGTCCCAGGCCAGACCAAACCGTCTGCAGCTCTGGGACAATGCGACTGGCGTTCATTTGCGCGGTGCCGTCATCGCCCAGCGGCGTGTTTATCCTGAAATTGATGGGCCCGAATTTCTGGGACGCGGATCTGTGGGGGCACCAGTCAGTGATGCCTCGCTGGCGCGCCTGGCACGTCTTGGCGCCAATCTGGTCGTGCTGTCACATCCCGGGCTGGCTGGCGAGGCGCCGCCCTTTGCGATCGACCCGGCGATCGAGCAACATTTGCATGCCATCATTCGTCGGTGTGCACGTCAGGGCCTCTATGTCGTGATCGGCTTTCGGACCGGGCCTGGCCGGAGCGAATTTACGTTTCATCGCGACCAGGCCGGAAGCTGGTTTCCGGCCGACCACATCAATGAACGCGTTTGGCAATCGTGCGAGGCGCAAGATGGCTGGGAGGCGATGTGGGCCCATACGGCGCGCCATTTCAGGCATTATTCCAATCTGGCCGGGTATCTCCTGATGGTGGAGCCTAACGCCAATCTGGCCGCGCGCGGACCCGATGGCGATGATCTGGATATCTGGGACGCTGATCGCCTGGCCGAAGCGGTAGCCGGGACACCTGCGGATTGGCCATCGCTCTGTCGGCGCCTGAGCCGGGCCGTTCGGGCGGTTGATCCGGAGACGCCAATTCTCGTCAGTCCGGATGGTTATGCCAATCTGGCGTTCGCCGGGCTGATTGACCGCCACGCCGTGTCTGGCCAGGTCCTGGCCGTTCATGATTATTCGCCGCGCGCCTACACCCATCAGGGCGCGGGTGCCGATATCGAATTCAACCCGTCCCTGGCTGAGTTTGATCAACCAATGTCCGGACCCTGGATGCTCGGCGAGTTCGGCGTGTCACGTTGGGCGCCCGGCGCTGCGGGTTATCTAGCCCGCCGGATTGCAGCGGCAGAAGCCCAAGGCGCGGCCTGGTCGGTATTCCGTTGGGATAGTGGCTGGCGTGTGTACGAGAATGCCGAGAACCGGTTTAACCCGCTCTATGGAGGGGATGCTGGTGCGCGCCAGCCGGATCCGCAATCGGCATTGTTGGACACTCTGTCACGGGCCTGGTCGTATAATGCCGCGCGGCCCGTCCCCTTCCTGCGGCGGTAGATTTCGGTCTCAGCGAATATTGATCTTGTCGCCCAGCAGTGCCGGCAGTGTGCGTAGCATGATCCAGATATCGAACCAGAAATTGGATTTGTCGATATAGGCAACATCCAGCGCGATCCGCTCACGGGCGGCCTCAGGCGAGTGCAGGGGGCCGCGCGAGCCATTGACCTGGGCCCACCCGGTTATTCCGGGCTTCACGCGGTGACGGTGGGCATATTCAGCGACAAGATTGGCCGTCTCTGTGCCACCGGTTCGCATTCCGGGTGCGTGCGGACGCGGGCCGACCAGGGACATGTCGCCGGTCAGGACATTCCACAATTGCGGCAATTCATCGAGACTCGTCTTGCGCAGGAAACCGCCGATCCGCGTGACGCGCGGATCATCCAGTTCGACCTGACGCACCGGCTTGTCGGCTGCGTTCGGGTCGTGGCGCATGGTGCGGAATTTCAGCACATTTATGGGGCGGCCATTAAAGCCTTCGCGGACTTGCCGGAACAGGACCGGACCGCGACTGTCAAGGCGCACAGCCAAGCCAATCAGCATCATCAGGGGCAATGTCGCCAAAAAGAGGCCAAGGCCGAATAAGACGTCCTGCAGGCGTTTGGCCAACAAGTGGCCGAAACGCTCCTCGACGCCGCTCATGCGGGCAGCCTGGACTCCGACAATGTCGTCCAGCGAGGTTTCAGCCGGGTCAAAGGAATCCAGATCCAGCAAGAGACACACCGTGTGCGGCAGGGCGCGCAGCTTGGTCAGAAGCAAGCGGACACGATCCTCGGCTTTGGGTGTTACGGTCAGGATGATGCGGTCGACCTCGTGCAGAAGTGACCAGCTGAGCAGATCATCCGTCGTGCCCAGATAGGGCGCACCGGCGAGGGCCTGGGGGCTGCGGGCCTTGCGATCATCAAAGATGCCGACAACATTTACGGTGCCTGAACCGGCATTGGCCTTGATCAGCTTGCTGGCATTGGGCGTTGCGCCGACCAGCACGACATTGCGGGCCAGACGACCGGCCTTGGCCCAGTGCTGGATGAAGCCGGCATAGATGACGTGAAGCAGGGTAACGGCACCGACGCTTGTGATGGCGAAAGTTGCCACGAGATGCATGACATTCGGCGCCGTGACATGGGCGAGGGCGGTGATGACGGCCCCGGCTGTGGCGGTCGCGGTCAGGGCCCGGAGCAAGCGCCCCGACGCTGTCTCGCGCGGCTCCACATTGTAGAGGCGCATCAGCATGGCCAAGGCAGGGCACAGGGCCGCGAAGGCCAGCAAGGGCAGGAGCTCGCCCGCGGCGACTTCGGTCACAGCACCGCCGGACATGGCATAGGCACCGGTCACAGTCAGGATCAGGATGACGAAGATATCAAGGCTTTGCCAGACATGGCCCAGCGCCTTGCGATTGATGCGGTGGCGCGGCGCGCGCGCATCCGCCTTCATGTGGGCGCGGGTCAGGCTTGCCGTGTCTGGATTGGACGGGCGCAGGGCGTCTGACGTATCATTGGCCGGGCCGGTGGCTTTCGGCATTTGTTGGCCATTCGTGCGTGGTGCGTTGGAGTAATCCACAGCTGTCCCCATCAATCTTGTCGCCATTGGAGCAGAGCAGGCAAAAGATTTCGTTGAGAAGCGTGGTTAGTGAAGTGTTACCACGCCGCGTCGTCGAACCGGGCACCGCTGGTGGCCATAGGTTCGTCGCTGGGCGGGTCATCCGCCTCGGCCAGCCGGTGTATGCCGACCTCGCCATCGCGGTCATTATCGGTGTCATCGTTTCGGCCCCGGTCTATGCGTGGAACGCAGCGCGGCACATCCAGGCCCGCGAGCGCCTCGGCGGGAAAGACCGCGACCGCGTCGTGCGCGATTTCGCCGACGGCCGCGTGGTCGACCCGTCTGCCCTGCTGGCGATGGAGGGCCTGGCGTTGCAATGCGACCAGGCAGGCAAGCGGATCGAGTTGCGCCATCTCAGCCGCGATTGCCACAAGCTTCTGATATGGCCGGGCCGTTGATGGTCGATAGCGATGATGACCCGGCCTATGAACTGGTTCATGACTACAAGGTCCGCCTCGGTCGCATGGGCGGGGCGCACTAGCGCCAGCAGCTCCGCCCGACCGGTCGCGCAAATGTTACGGACAGGTCAGTTTGTGGTCAGCCGGTTTGCGCCCTAGTCTCTGACCCAAGATTCCAATTTTTGGGGGAAGAGATGACCAAATTTGTTTCAATTCTGGCTGCCAGTACAATGCTTTCCGCTGCGCCGGCCTTTGCCATGCAGGACGAGGCCGCCGAGGGCTGGGATGTCGCCAATCCGCCGCTCGAGACGCGCGCGATCGACATCAATGTCACCGAAGGCACCTGGATGTCGCTGGATGTCAGTCCGGACGGTCAGACGATCGCCTTCGATCTTTTGGGTGACATCTACACCATGCCGATCACAGGCGGTGAGGCGACCAATATCTCCTCCGGCCTGCCCTGGGAGATCCAGCCGCGCTTTTCGCCGGATGGCAGCCAGATTTCCTTCACCTCCGATCGCGCCGGCGGTGACAATATTTGGATCATGAGTGTCGATGGCTCGGATGCGCGCCAGCTCACCGAGGAAAGTTTCCGCCTTCTCAATAATGGCGCCTGGCATCCGTCGGGTCGCTATATCGCGGCGCGCAAGCATTTCACCACGACGCGTTCGGCGGGTACCGGTGAAATCTGGCTCTATCACGTCCTGGGTGGCGGCGGCGTCCAGCTGGTCGAGCGTCCCAATGAGAATTTCCAGAAAGAGCTTGGCGAGCCGATCTTCTCGCCGGATGGCCGTTATCTCTACTACACGCAGAATGTGACCTCCGGGAACACCTTCATCTACGCCCAGGACTCCAACACCGACCTGTTCAATATCCGTCGCTATGACATGGAAACCGGCGAGACCGACACGGCTGTGTCCGGGGCTGGCGGCGCGGTGCGGCCCGCACCGTCACCGGATGGCCGTTACATGGCCTTTGTGCGCCGTGACCGAATCCAGTCCGGCCTGTGGATCAAGGATTTGCAGACTGGCGAGGAGCGTCGCCTTGTCGACACTGTCGACCAGGACATGCAGGAAACCTGGGGCGTCACCGGCATGTATCCGAACATGGACTGGATGCCGGATGGCGGCTCCATCGTCTATTGGGCCGAGGGCGGCATCCAGCGTGTGGATGTCGAGACCGGAGACGTCACCAATATCCCCTTCAGCGTCAATGACACCCGCGACGTGATCGACCCGCCGCGCCCGTCGGTCGAGGTGGCGCCCGACACTTTCCAGACCCGCATGCCGCGCTTCGCCACGGCGTCCCCCGATGGCAGCCAGGTTGTTTATGAGACACTCGGTCAGCTCTGGGTGCGCAGTGCGGATGGAGGCGAACCGCGCCGTTTGACGCGCGATGACGGTACGCGCCGCGAGATGATGCCGACCTGGTCGGCCGATGGCCGCACGATCGCTTTCGTGACCTGGGATGATGAAGAACTGGGCTCGATCCGCACGATTTCCGCCCGGGGTGGACGCGAGCGCGTGCTGACGGACGAGCCGGGTCATTATCGCAATCCGCGCTTCTCGCCCGATGGCGAGACCGTGGTCTTCGAAAAGGGCTCGGGCGGTTTCCTGACCGCGCCGGAATGGTCCGAGAATGAAGGGGTTTATCGCGTCCCGGCTGATGGCGGTGACATGGTCCGCGTCAGCGATAGCGGATCCGACCCGCATTTCGGCAGCTCGAATGACCGCATCTTCGTGACGCGTGGCGGCGGTGGCGCCAGCCTGGTCTCCATGGATCTTGACGGCACCAATGAGCGCACCCATGTGACCGGTGATCTGGTCACGGGTTATCAGGTCTCGCCGGACGGCACCCATGTCGCCTTCCGCCAGAATTACGATGTCTTCGTCCAGCCGCTTCTGCCCGGACCGCAATCGGTGTCCGGCGGTCGCGGCAGTTCGGCGCTTCCCACCGTGGAAGTGTCCGGCAATGGCGGCAGCTATTTCCATTGGAGTGGCAGCGGTGATGCCGTCCACTGGTCGATGGGACCGACGTTCTACACGGCCGATGTGGCTGATTTCCGGCCCGACCCGACCGGCGAGCGCGAGTATACGCCGCCGACCGAGGGGCTAGACCTGTCAATCACGGCCACGTCTGACCGGCCGGCCGGAATGGTCGCCCTGACCAATGCCCGCATCATCACAATGGCGGGCGAAGATGGCGGTGTGATCGAGAGCGGTACGATCGTGATCGACGGCAATCGCATTGCCGCCGTGGGTGCTGATGTGGCGGTTCCGGAGGGCGCGCGGACCGTCGACATGTCCGGTCGCACGATCACCCCGGGCTTTATCGACGCGCACGCGCACGGGCCGCAGGGCACGGGCGATATCATTCCGGAGCAGAACTGGGCGGTCATCGCTCATCTCGCTCTGGGTGTGACGACCATTCACGACCCGTCCAACCGGGCGAGCCAGATCTTCACGGCCGGCGAGTATCAGCGTGCTGGCAACCTGTTGGCGCCGCGTATCTACTCCACGGGCGAGATTGTTTATGGCGCGCGGGCGGCCTCCGTCTATGCGCAGATCGACAATTACGAGGACGCGCAGGAGCACGTCTTCCGCCTGGCTTCGCAAGGCGCTCACTCGATCAAGAACTACAACCAACCGCGTCGTGACCAGCGCCAGCAGGTCGTTGCGGCGGCCATTGAGGCCGGCGTCGAAGTCGTCGCCGAAGGCGGGTCCAACTATCACATGGACATGGCCATGGTCGCCGACGGCAATACTTCGATCGAACACAATCTGCCACTCTCCGCGATCTATGAGGATGTGCTGCAGATGTATTCGCAGACCGAGGTCGCTTACACGCCGACCATCGTGGTGACCTATGGCGGTCTGGCCGGTGATCCCTATTGGCGCCAGGCGACGGATGTCTGGCTGCACCCGATCCTGTCCCGTCATGCCCCGCCGCGTATCCTGCAGGCTGGCTCGGTGCGTCGCACCACGGCGCCGGAGGAGGATTTCGTCGACGACGACAATGCCCGCACGGCGCTTCAGTTGCGCAATCGGGGTGTCGATGTCTCCATCGGCGCGCATGGTCAGCAGCAGGGTCTCGCTGCCCATTGGGAGATGTGGTCCTTCGTCCGCGGCGGCTTCACGCCGCTCCAGGCCCTTGAGACAGCGACCATGGCGCCGGCCCGTCATCTCGGCTTCGACGCGGATCTCGGTTCGCTGGAAGTCGGCAAGCTGGCCGACCTTGTTGTCATGACGGCGAACCCGCTCGACGATATCGGCAATACGGACGAGATCGAATACGTCATGCTCAATGGCCGCCTTTACGAGGCCGATACGATGAATGAGACAGTCACCGGCGATCGCGTGCGCGAACCCTATTTCTGGGAGTAGCGGACCGCCGGCCCGAACCCGAGAAAAGAAAGAGGGCGCTCAACGGGAGCGCCCTCAGTCTCGGGGGGAAATCAGGTGAACAAACTGCCTTGAGCAGCGTCAGGATCACCTTGCCATCACCGGCCGCAGATTTCACCGAATAAAAAAAGCTCCGGGAAAATTCCCGGAGCTTTTCATTTGTTAACTTTCCTTGCGAGGCCTAGTTCAGGCTGGCTCGGAAGGAGACACCCACTATGCGCGGCTCATTGACGAAGCCGGTATTGTTGTTGAAGTCGATGCCACCCACGAGATTGTCTTCGTCGGTGATGTTGCGGGCAAAGACGGCCAGTTCGTAATCTTGGCCGCCGTCCAGCTCACCGGCATATCCGAGGCGCAGACCCCCTTCGAAATTGCCGTCGGAGTAGAACTCTTCGGACTCGTACAGGAAGAGGTTGGTGCGTCCCTGGTAGAACCAGTCCGTATACGCGAACCATTCGCCACCATTGCCGGCCGGGATGGAGTAGCGGGCGGTGAAGGAGAGGATGTAATCCGGGGCCTGCGGGAAGGGATTGCCGTCGACTTCGACGAAACCATCATTGTCCGCATCCGGATCGAGCACTGTGCACTGGGCGCACACGCCGACTTCCAGGTCATTGTCCTGCAGCTCGGTCTCATTCCATGACAGGCCCGCGGTGACGAAGAGATTGTCGGTCACCCACATCTCACTGTCGATCTCGAAGCCATAGCCAACGCCGCGATCGGCATTGACCAGCTGGACAAGATTGCCGCCGCCGCCAACAGCGGAAAGCTGCAGGTCGTCGACCTGGTAGTAGAAGGCCGTCGCATTGAAGCGGGCGCGACCATCAAGCGGCTCGGACTTGTAGCCAACTTCAAACGAGGTCGATGTTTCGCTGTTGGCGATCGAGGGCGGGTTGAAGAAAGCCACGTCACGGGCCTGGATTGACGGGCCGCGGAAACCGCGGGCGAGGCGTGCGAACACGGCCTGGCGGTCATCCAGATCGTAGTAGGCCGACAGGTCCCAGCTGAACTGGTCATCCGACACGGAGACCGGCGTGACCGGTATGGAGGTCACCACGCCGATCAGCGACTTGGCGTCATGCGTGAAACGCAGGCCACCGGAGAGCTCGAGATTGTCATTCAGCTGATGACTGACCTGCCCGAAGGCCGACCACAGTGTGTTGTCGTGGCGCACGGTGGTTGAGGGCGGGAAGCCGCCATTCGGGCCAACTGTGGTGATGTCGAACTCGCCTTCGAAATAGTAGGCGCCAAGCTGCCAGGTGGTCGCCTGGTCGTCGCTGGAGGCGACGCGGAATTCCTGGGTGAATTGCTCGAGCGTGTCGATGCCGTCCTGGGTTTCAGACGGGAAGGGAATGACGCCCGGTCCGGTGACCAGATTGCCGCCATCAATATCGCCGAGCGAATAGCCCTCGGCGGTCTCGTAGCCGGTGATCGAGGTCAGGGTTACCCCGGTATCGGTGTAGTAGTTCAGCGCCGCGCTGGTGCCCCAGCTGTCATAGGCCTGCGGATTGTTGAAGGTGCTGTCGAAATAGACTTCGTCGCGCACATAATTGCCGTTCAGCGCATTGCCGCCCGGGGTCAGGATATTGGCGCGGAAGACGGCCGAGGTGCCGACCAGCGATCGGGCATGCACGTTCAGCAGCGCCTCGAAGGACTCGGTCGGCGTGTAGAGTAGCTGGGCGCGGCCGGCCTGCTCATCAAAGCCGCCGAGCGCGTTGTTTTCGCCGGTGAAGCCATTGTCGATCCAGTCATCGCGGTGCTGTGAGAGCAGCGAGAGCCGGGCGCTCAGAACGTCCTCGATCAGGGCACCGCCCATGGCGGCTTCCAGATTCGTCGTGCCGTAGGAGCCGGCCGAGACGCTGACATATCCGTCGGTTTCCTGGGTCGGACGGACCGAGTCAAACTTGATCGTACCGGCCGTCGTGTTGCGGCCAAACAGCGTGCCCTGCGGGCCGCGGGCGATTTCCACCTGGGCGACGTCGAACAGCGGGAAGGATTTCAGGATGACGTTTTCCATCACCACATTGTCCATGATCACCGAGACTGGCTGCGAGGCGGCGAGGTCGAAATCGGTATTGCCGAGGCCGCGGATATAGAAGCGCGGGGCGACGCGACCATTGGAGCTTTCCGCATAGACCGACGGGATGCGGGCGGCGAGGCTGAGGATGTCGGCGCCGCCTTCGGTCAGCGGGGCGAGGGCTTCGCCGGACTGAGCCGTCACCGAATTGGCAATGTCCTGGACGTTCTCCTCGCGACGTGTCGTCGTCACGATGATCGTTTCGACCGTGGTGGTCGATGTCGGTGCAGACTGAGCGGCAGCCGTGGTCGGGATGAGGGCGGTGAGCGCGAGGGCGCTGACGCCGGCGAGCTGCACGCGTTTGCGGGCGGTGGATGCAAGGGTCATGAGGAGATCTTTCGAGCCAACCAGTTTGGGCTGTGCCAGCGAAGCGGGCTTCACGGAGAGTGGCACAATGAGGATGGACTCTCCGATAACGGATAATTCGGTTCTGTGACAGCTTTATGCTGCGCCGCAGCGGAAGTCTGTCCACGATTGTGGATTCATTGCATCACGTGGCGTCGTGAGTGTCTGAAGCGGGCGTCCACAAGGGGTATTTGCGCATGATTTCAGCAAATCGACCAGAGTTGAGGTGACGCGTCAGCCATGCCTGGACTGCGGGCCAATCCTGCCCAGCAAACCAGTCCCGATCAGTGTGCGCGTATTGCCGGATAAAGGGGAAGATGGCGTGATCGGCAAGCCCGTCATGCTCGCCATCGAGCGATGCGGAGCGTTTGAGCCGGGCTTCCAGCTCGGACACGAATTCGGCGGCGGCGGTCCGGTGCGCATCGGGGTCGGCACCGTCATAGCGCGTCGCATACTTGTAGCGGTCGAGATGCGGCTTGAATTCGATGTCACAGGCGTGGGCCAGCGCCAGTGCGGCGGCTTCATTGCGCAGCCAGGCTTCCGGGTCATGCCGCCTGAGCGCCCAAAGCATGATGTCCAGGCTTTCATCAATCACTGTCCTGTCAGGCAGGACGAGAATCGGGATTGTGCCTTTCGGCGACGCGTCCAGCATCGCCGCCGGTTTGTCGCGCAGCAGGATTTCCCTGTGCTCGATCTCGATTTCGGCGACGTGCAGCGAGAGCCGCGCGCGCATCGCATAGGGACAGCGCCGGAAGGACCAGAGGATGGGCCGGTCGGTGCTCATGCGTCGGCCTCGCGCGGCGCTCCCGGCTGGCCGAGATGGCGTTCGCCGCGCGCGCGGGCCAGCTCTTCCTGGCGATGGCGCTCGGCATAACGTTCACGTTGTTCCGGGGTGCGGATCTCGACACAATGCGGACAGGCGTGGCCAGGAAGATAGTCCGGTGATCGCAGGTCTTCGGGACCCAGAGGTTCCCGGCAAGCATGGCAAAGTGTGTGCGTGCCGATTTCCAGCCCGTGGGTGACAGCCACACGGCGATCAAAGACAAAGCACTCGCCTTCCCATCGACTTTCGGCCTCCGGAATCTGCTCAAGATATTTCAGAATGCCGCCCTTGAGATGAAAAACCTCGTCTACGCCTTCCATCCGCGCGAACGCCGTTGCTTTCTCGCAGCGGATGCCGCCTGTGCAATACATGGCGATGCGGGCGTTGGGGCGGGTTTCACGGAAGGTCCGGAACCAGTCGGGGAATTCGCGGAATGAGACGGTCTTCGGATTGATCGCCCCGGCGAATTGTCCGATCCGGACCTCGTAATCATTCCGCGTATCAATAGTCACCACATCGGGTGCGGTGATGAGGTCATTCCAGTCTTCCGGTTCGACATAGGTCCCGACGGCACCGACCGGATCGATATCGGTGATACCCATGGTGACGATCTCACGCTTCAGCCGGACTTTCATGCGCAGGAAAGGCTGGGTCTCGGCGCGACTCTCCTTGTGCTCCAGATCCGCGAAACCAGGCAGAGCGCGCAGGCGGGCGAGAACGGCCCGAACACCGTTGTCCGGACCGGCAATCGTGCCGTTTATTCCCTCGCTGGCGAGCAGAAGCGTGCCGAAGACATGCTCACTCACACACAAGGTGCGAATGTCGTCTTGCAGTGTCGCATCCGCGTTCAACGGCGCAAATTTATAGAGGGCGGCAACCAGGAAGGAGGGCATGGCGGTCCGTAGCAAACAAGTTGTCCCGCCTATACCAGCCGATCATCAGGTCTGTCAGGTGGTGTCGCAGCCTAGCGATCATTTGACACGGCGCGCTGCGGCGTCGAGTTGTCATAATCCTCGACCTTTGTTGCGAGGTTTCCCGGAAGGCGCACGGTAAAGCATGACCCTTCTCCGGGTGTTGAGGTTACCGCGATGTCGCCGCCATGCAGTTCCGCGGCTCGTTGGCACAAGGCCAAGCCTATCCCGGTGCCTTCATAGGTATCGCCACCATGCAGACGCTCGAAGACCTGGAAGATGCGCCCGAAATACGCCTTGTCGATTCCGATCCCGTTATCGGTAACGCTGATCAGGACGTTATCTCCGACCCGACGGGCGTGGATATGAACCTCTGGTTCAGTGTCTCCGCAATATTTGATCGCATTGCCGACCAGATTCTGAAGCATGCGGACCAAAAGGAAGGGGTCGCCGTAGATTGGCGTTTCCAATTGCCACTTCAGTTGGGCGTTGGAGTCGGTGATCACGGCGCCGAGCAATTCCTCGATTTCGCTGATGAGCGCCTCGGGCTCGATAAACTTCACGCGGGCTTCCTGGCGATCCGCGCGGGTATAGGTCAACAGATCCTGGACCAGACGTTGAGCGCGATCCGCGCCCCGGTTGATGCGCTCGAGCATATCCCGCGACCGTTCATCCAGATCGAGCTGGCGCTCGACCAGCAATGAGGAAATTCCCTTCATGGCCCTGAGCGGCGCTTGCAAGTCGTGCGATGCGTGCGCGGCAAATCGGTCCAGCTCGGCATTTTTGGCTGCGATTATGGCGTTGGAACGGCTCAGCTCTGCGGTCTTTCGGGTCACTTCGCGGCGTATCTCGTCGGACCGGCGGGCGTCTTTCAGCGAGATGGCGCCAATAGTCAGGGTGGCAAAGAGGGCGGAGGCAAGCACCACCCAGGGCAGTGCCCCCGGCTGCATCAAAAAGGATCGGCGAGGCAGGATGGTTGCGCGAATTTCGGAGAAGGGCGCGGCAGCCGCCCAGCGCACCATGAAGGGCGCGCTATCGAGCGCCAACTGGATGTCCATATCGGGTCGATCGCCCCGGACTTGCATTTGCGCAGTATCGACAAGCGCGTGCGTCGGTGCGCGGTCGGCGATGTTGATGACCACCCAAAGTGGGTCAGCGGGGCCGGCGGGGCTCGCCAGCATGACATCGAGATCAGAGGCTACATAAGCAAACAGCTCGGGGCGTTCCGGCAGGCCCAAGACAATGGCAAAGCGGCTATTGCTCCTGTCATCACCCGGGAGCGGCAGAATGGCTGAACCGGTTGGCACAACATCGCGGGCCATCTGGGCGCCGATCTCCCGGGCGACGGTTTGGCCGATCTCGCTGTCCAGGGCGCCGCGTAGGCGGCCACCCTCGACAATCCCCATATCACGGACCACCGGGATATGATTGCGAACTCCCGCGGTCCTGAAAATGTTCAACGCGTCGTCTGGCGTGAGGCCGCTATCGATCACCTGGGCGAGTTGACGCAACTCGACGTCCAGGGTCGCCATGGCGCCGTCCAGTTCAACGACCCGTGCGAGTGCGTAGCTACGAAAGGCGTTTTCCTTGTCGCGGGTCTGTCCGACCAGTGTCGCGAAGAAAAGGATCAGCGAGACCATGATCCCGAACAGGATGATCGCAACGGGGGTTCGATAGGCGTGCAGCAGGCCGGAGAGCGTCTCATACTCGCTCTCTGTTTCGGGCCGGGACGGTGTCGACGCGTCAGCTGGTTGCGACAAGGGCGGGCCTATCCTTCCGATTCCGAAATCCGCGTAAACCGGTCGAGAAGAACCGGAACCAAGGGGAGCATCAGCACCGCTGTCGCAATGGAGGCGGCGGCGGTAAAGAGCTTGAGCACCGCTTCGACATAATAGAGCGGGTACCAAAGCACGACGATATTCATCACGTGATTGATGCCGCAAAACAAAATGAAAATGCCAAACATGATGAACGCCCAGCGAAAAGGCAGGGCCTGCTCGAGACGGCGCAGAAAGATCATGATGGTGATCGGAATGGAGAAATAGGCGAGGGCGATGGCCAGGTCGGCGATGACATGCATGCCCACCAATTCAGGCCGCCAGAGAAAACACATGCCATGGGGCATGAAGTTATTGATGTCGAAATATCCCATCAGAAATCTCCAGTTCAGCCCGTTTGGCGCGACCATGCTACAATTTGCGCCTCAACCCCAACCTCAACGTCGATTCGCGTCCTGCGTGTCGGGTAAAATTATGCGGGGCGTGATGTGTGCGTCGTGAGGGCTGACCGGTTCTGACATCCCGTGACTATAAAGTCCGCAGGTCAACGCCGATGTGTCGGCTATCACACTTGGATGTCGGTCGTCAGCGCAGCGCGTCGGCTCCGGCGCGAACCTGGCCAGCCAGAGCGAGAAGATTGGTGCTGTCGCCTGCGAGCACGGTTGGCCGTGTTGCCGTTGGAAAGGCGGTCTGTATGGCACCAACCGCACGTCCGAGCAGCAGGGCGAGGTCGGCATCGCCATCGGCAATCTGTTCGAGGTGATGGCTGGCATAGCGTTCCGCAGCGCGGGCAAAGCCATAGCCGTCGAGATAGGCTTCCTGTGCATCCGGATTGGTGGCGAGCACCTCGAATTGCAGGGCGGCGCGCTCAATCAGATCGGTCATGACCCGGGCATGGACACCGGCAGGAGAGAGGTGATTGCGTGGCGCGAAATCGGAGGCGGTGTCGATTGCCGTGATGACGTCGTCCACGCGCGCCGCAATGGCGTCATCGTTTTCACCGGAATAGGGCGCGACCGACGCATCCGTCATGATGTCGCCGAAGAGGGGCGCTCCGCGGGCATCCAGAACAGGTTCGAAATCGATATAAATCTCGGAAATCGGGTGCGCGAACATCTCTGCACCCGCAGTGCGTTCGCCGGCTTCAAAAGCATCAATACCGGCCAGGTAGTGAGCGCGCATGACTTCCAGGGCTGTCAGGTAAATGACCGGATTGGTTTCAGCCTCGAGCGGATCGATGCCGAATTCGCCGCCGCTGCCGCCGTCTTCGCCTTCACCTTCACCTTCACCTTCACCTTCTCCTTCCGAGAAGGCCGCAGCGCTCGCCGCCCGGCTGTCTTCCTGGGTGTCCGGTCCGACCGGGGCTTCCGCGGGGTCACTGCAACTGGCCAAGCCGCCCAGGAGTGCGGCGGTTCCAACCGATGTCCAGACACGCGTGCGACGCTTGATCCCCATGAGACTTCCTTTCGCGGATGGATTTCACTCTCATCAATGCGATAAAGGCCTAATGGCTTTTCAAGCAAATGACAATTAGTCGCAGGATGGCTCATGCTCATTCATCTGCAAAATGTCTGCTCGCCTGAGCAAGTCGATCATCTCCGCAGGCTGATCGGTGAGGGGGTGTTCAGGGATGGTGGCAAGACGGCGGGCCGCGTCGCCCGCGATGTGAAGGACAATGAACAGCTGGAGACCGGCGCCCGTGTCGATACGGTCCGCAGCGAGGTCCGCAAGGCCTTGATGACCCATGCCGGCTTTGTCAGCTTTGCCCGTCCCAAGGCGCTCTCGCGCATTCTGGTCTCGCGCTATCGTGAGGGTATGGAATACGGTCCCCATATTGATGATGCGCTCATGGGGGGGCGCCGGGCGGATCTCTCTTTCACCCTCTTTCTCAGCGCGCCGGACAGTTATGAGGGCGGTGAGCTGGTCATGGACGGAACGGAGGGCGAGACCGAAATCAAGCTCGATCCTGGCGATGCCGTCCTCTACGCCACTTCGGCCATTCATCATGTCGCCCCGGTCACCAGCGGCGAGAGGCTGGCGGTTGTCGGGTGGGTCCGGTCACTTGTGCGCCGCGCGGACCAGCGCGAAATCCTTTTCGATCTCGATCAGGTCTCGAACCGCCTTTTCGAGCGCGAGGGCAAGACGCGTGAGCTCGACCTGATCCTCAAGACCAAGGCCAATCTTCTGCGTCAATGGGCCGAGGACTGAGCGCGATTGGCGCGTCAGCGTCCAATTAGCTCGATCACGTCTGACCAATCCGAATGGCGTTCAGCCTGAGCTTTCAGAAACGGACAAAGGGGCAGAATCGTAAAGCCCTCGGCCCGCGCGGTTTCGACGACGTGACGGGCAAGCGCTGCGCCGACGCCCATCCCGCGCAGACTATCTGGCACACCTGTATGATCAACGATGACGCGGCTGGATGAGAGACGCGACCAGGTCATTTCGCCCGTCTCTGACTGGCCTTCGACATGTGCAATGAAGCGCCCTTTTGCGCCGTCTTCCTCGCGGGTGATCGTGATGGTCATTGGTGGGTCTCCTTCGCGCTCACGCCCGGGATCGGGTGGGGTCGGAACTATCGATGGCCGGGGCAGGGCGCACAACCAGCTCATCGCCGCGCAAACCATCCTGCCAGACAAGCACGCCGGTGCCGGCCAGGATCAGAAGGGACAGGATTATACCGAGAAATCGCATGACAGCCTCGCTTTCGTGAGCTGTCATATGGGAAGGCTTTGCGGCGCGATTACCGCGCGGTTCGGAAAGACAGTGCCTCCACTTGAGCGGCGCGACCCGCAATGTGTCAGTCAAAGATCGGCGGACGCTTTTCCATCTGGGCCATGACGGCCTCCACCTGGTGCGATCCGCCCATCAAGGCGGCCTGCTCGCGCGACTCCGCGAGGAGGACCGCGGCGGTATCATCCGACGCGGCCTGATTGAGGAGCCGCTTGCTCGCCCGCATCGCGGACGGGCTGCGCCCGGCAATCGCGCGAGCCATGTCCAGGGCGGCGGCGCGCGGATCCGCTTCGACACGGGTGGCGAGGCCCAGACGAACAGCCTCGTCGCCTGTCACATCGCGACCGGAATAGGTCAGATCGCGAATCCGGTCATCGCGCATCAGGCCCGGCAAGACGACACAGCCACCCATGTCGGGTACGAGGCCCCAACGAATCTCGGCGATGGCCAGGCGGGCATCCGGTGTCACAAGGCGGATGTCTGCGCCCAGGGCTATCTGCAGTCCTCCACCCAGTGCGCCGCCCTGAATGGCAGCAATCACAGGCATGGGCAGCTCTCGCCATTGCAAACAGGCATGCTGGGGTCGATTGCTCAAGCCATGGGTCCGCGTTTCCAGTGGCTCCATCGCCGCTGCGTCACCCGCCATGGCCGCGAAGCTCGCAAAGTCCAGCCCGGCACAAAACATGCGGCCTTCGCCGCACAGCACGACGGCGCGCACCCGGTCCTGTTCGGAGAGGAATTGGCCCGCTTGCAGCAGACCTTCGAACATGGCCGGGTCGATGGCATTGAGTTTGTCCGGGCGATCCAGCCGGACCTCGGCCACATGACCGGAAATCGTGACGACGACCCGATTGGCGAAACGTTCTTCCTGTGTCATGTCGATCTCCTCCAATCTGATCAGACCCGGCATATCAATTTTCCGGCAATCCAGTCGGCGACCCGCTCCGGGGCCTCCATCGGTGCCAGATGCCCGGCACCGGTCATAAAATCGATGCCGAAGCCTCGACCCGTCAGGGCCCGTGGATTGACAATGGTCGAGCCCTGTTCCGCCTTCAGCACGCTGAGCGGTCCGGTCTGCCTTTGCAACGCGGCGCCAATGTCATGCCCTTGAGCTTCGTAATTGGCCGCCTCCCAGTATGGATTGCAGGACAGACGTATCTCGCCTGTGTCGGTCTGGTTCAGCCCGTCCTCAAGGTAATCGTCCAGAACTCCCGGTGCCCAGTTTCGGAATGTGCGATGGCGCGCATAGCGCCTTGCGGCGTCGGATCTCTCTGCCCAGCCATCGAAGCGTTTGCGGGCCGCCTTGGCGATACCAATCCGGCCCCGCATCAGGCCTTTCCACGGGCCGCGCGCCATCAGATAGACGAGTGGTGGCAGGATAACCGGCTCGACAAGGGCGAGGGAAACGGGCCGGGGCAGTCGGCTCGCCGCGAGCAGTGAGATTATGGCGCCCATGGAATGCCCGACGAAGAACTCCGGTGCCGGGGCCAGTGTGTTTACCCAGCGGGTCATGTCGCCGGCATAAATCTCCCAGCTGTGGTGGTGTTCGGGCTCTGCTGGCAGCCGCGTCGTCCCGTGCCCGCGAAGATCGGGTGCGAGGATGTCGAAGAAGGGAGACAAGCGGCCGAGCATTTGCCGATACGCGCCCGCGCAGAAACCGTTGGCATGAATGAAGACGAGGCGGGGCTTGCCGGGACCAGGCCAGGCGAGGCCGCCCATCTCTCCGTCCGGCAGCGTGTGCCGAAACCGGATCGGGCTGGCGCTGTCATCGCTCGTCTTGTTCATACCGCGACTCCGATGCTTGATCTGCCCAAGCTAGGCGCAGCCGCGATCCGGTTCGACCAGCGTGAGCAGACTTGTCTGCATGTCGCGCATGCAGCTGTGTTATTTGCGGTGCTGCCTAATCGCCAAGCGTGCCGAACACCGTGATTCCGTCACGCGCGAGGCCCGCTGTCCACAATTCGTCATTCCAGACCAGTACAGTGGTGATGCCATCGGCATCCTCGAGCGGACCGCGCAAGGTGTGGACGGTCTCGCCACCCGGAGTAAGAGCGATAGCCAAGGCCGGGCGTTCGGGCAGGGGCGGCAGGCCGGCGGTCTGCAGCCAGCGCCAGACCAGCCGCTTGAGCAGGGGGCGGGGATGCAGGGCTTCCAGCTCCTCGGATCGAAGCGAGGGCATGGCGCTCCAGATCAGGCCGGTTTCCGTGTCGAATTCCAGATTGTCGGGATAACCGGGCAGGCCGTCGATGAGAAGGGTGAGTTCGGCACTGTCCGGATTCAGCGTCCAGATCTGCCCGGCCCAAGTCTCGTTGATAAAGACCTGCCCGGTGGCGGGGTCGTGATCCACCCCATTGATGAAGCCGAGCCCGTCCGCCAGCACGGTGAATTCCTGCGGTGCCGTGACGGACAGGATGCGGCCGGTCTGTTCAGCTTCGAGGAATGACATCATGTGATGGCCATAAGCATGTCGCAGCGAGGCATCGGTCAGGATGATGCGGCCGTCTTCGAGCACGGTGAGATCATCGGCAAAGACCAGCGGCCCGCCATTTGGCGCCGCGGCGAGCCAGACATCCCAGCCGGTCGGGCTCTGGGCCAATAACCCCATGAGAGCATCCGCCACATAAAGCCGCCCATCCGGTCCGAAGCTCAGTCCAAGTGGGCGACCGCCGGTATTGCCCACTTCCTGCCAGTTACCGTCCCGGGAGCGCGCCATGATGCGCCCATCAGCCAGAGACGCGTAGAGACGGCCGTCCGGGCCGGGTTCAAGGTCTTCGGCGCCGTGAAAGTCCGGTCGCTCCGTCCGGACTGGCATTCGCTCGATCTCGAAGCGTGCGGCCAGGGCCGGGTCGGGCGCAGGTGGTGCAAAATGCATGGCGTCCAGGGAGCCCGGCCCGTAGGCCGCCAGGCCAAAGACCGCGGCCAGGCCGGCCAGTCCGATAAGATAATGGCGCATACCATCCCCCTCCAGTCGTGATCAGTCCGAGCTAACCGGAATCTGATGTGCTGGGGAAGTCCTCGTTTTCCTCGATGCCGGCCGGTTCGAGGCGGTTTGGTTCCGGTGCCGCGCCGGTCTGTTCCAGCTCGCGGCTGCAGACGGGTCTGAGCGCGTCGCGAAAACACATGTCCGGCCGGATTCCGGTGTCACGCCAATAATCAACAAGCCCGAAATTGCGGGCAATGGCCCACATGCGCGGTGAGTGCCACGCCTCGAGAAATTCCGGATAGTGCAGGATGATCGCCAGGCCCGACGCCGAAGGGTCGAATTGCTCCATCAGGTCGATGGCGTCGGCGGTCGCTCCGAGACTGGCCAGCATGCGGGCATACTGTGTGGGGTCCAGACCGTCGCAGGCGCCTTCAAGCGGAATTGACGGGTCGAAACGCGCCGCGACAAAAGTCTCTGCACACACCCGAATGTGCGGCGGTACGCCGTTCAACCCGACCTCGCGGGCCCGCGCTTCATCGCCATAGAACTGGGCAAGAATGGACTGACTGATCGCGATGGATGGATTTTCCGGCATGAGCTCGCGAGCTGCCACCAGCGCGGCGCGGGATCGGGCGTGGTCGCCTCGCATCGCCCGCGTCAGGGCAAGCTGGATATGGAGACCGGGATGGGCCGGCCAGTCATCCAGCGCCTCCGACAACAGGTATTCGGCGTCGGCGAGCCGCCCGGTCATGCGCAGCAGCCCGATCCGCCAGGCCAGTGGTCGCAAGGAAAGCCAGTGCCTGGTGTCGGCCGTCGCGAGCAGCGCTTCGCGTTCGGATAGCGGTGCGGATCGGGCCTGCAGCATACGCTCAGCCATCTCGACCACCGCCGAGGCCCGATCCGCCTCGGACGCATTTGCCAGAAGCGAGGCTGCGCTTTCCAGGATAGCATCTTCGCGCAGGTCATTTCGGGCATAAATATAGCGGCTGGTTCGGCTGGCCAGCATCAGCCCGTGCAGCGCCTGGATGTCCGTGGCGTCCGGATAGGCGGCCAACAGGGCCTCCGAGGCGTCGATATCGGCGCCTGGGCCGCCGGCCACGCGCGTCGTGTCGCACAACATCATGACCAGGCTGAGCAGACGGGGGTCCCGCCCGCGTTCCGGCCGCATGCCGCCGAGCAGATCTTCCGTGCATTGCAGCAGGTTGTCCGCGAAGGTCGCGACGCCGGCGGCGAGGCGAGTGCCGTCCTGTTCGATGATCGGGAGGTCGGTTTCATACAAGGCGGCCGACTGATCGACGTGTCGAATCGCCAGGCCCAGGCGGGGCTGTGGTGTGTCTGGACGGGCGTCTATTTCCAGGCGCAGGTCGACGCCGCGCACATCTGGTCCGACCAGGGAATGTCCCTGCAGGTACGAGGGCGTGACGGCAGATCGAAAGCCGGGAGCCAATGCGTCAAGGCGGGCCGCTTCGGCGTCGGATATCTGCAATTGCGCCATGACGGTGTTCGGCGGTCGCGGGTCGCGCCAAAGCAACAGCGCTATGACCAGCGCGCCGAAAATTGCCGCGCTTGCGATGATCAGACCGAGACGCGATCGTGCGCCGGGTGTGGCGCCGGGCGGTTCGGTGACCGCGGTACTGGCCGTCTCTGGCCGAACCGGTCTGTCGGCGTGGACGACCGGACGCTGAAACATGTAGCCGCGACGTGACAGCGTGCGAATGTAGACCGGAGCGCGAGCATCGTCATTCAGGGCGCGGCGTATATCGCGGATCGCTGTCGTCAGGACGTCGTCGCCGACTGTGACATCGGGCCAGATTGCCGCAAATATATCTGCCTTCGTGACGACGGTTTCCGCCTGCTCCATCAGGAGCGCGAGCAGTTTGAAGGGGGTGGGGCGGAGTGGAAGATCATTGCCCCTCAGCTGCGCTGTCTGATTCGTGAGGTCGAGTGTCAACTCGTCACTGACAAGTAGGCGCGCGGGATTGCGCACGCTCGGGTCCGCCTTGGTTTGTCTTGACACGTGGGCCCCACACTCTTTTCCAACAAGCACTTACCGCAATCGAAGCGGGTGGGCCATATTTCCCGCGCGATCATTCTCAGAAAATTATCAGGTTTCGCTCGGGACCCTCAGACCGCTTGTGGACCAGGGTCGGCCCGGCAGTTGCGGCGGGGAGGGCTCGTCGCGGCGACTTATCTGGGAGTTGAGTCATGAAACGCGGGAAGAAGCACGATATCGAGTTCGTTGATCCGATTGCATCCTTTACGCCGGGCGACGCGATCGTCCTGCAGACCGGTCAGCGCATCGAGCTTGAAGGGGGAGATCAGCCGGGCGGGATTCTGTCAGTGGGAGATGGCAGCTCCGTCACCCTTGAAGCGGGTGCCGGCATTGAAAGCGACCGCGATGGCGATGTCGGTATTCTGAGTGTTGGCGCGGATACCTCGGTCGATATCGAGGGCTTCATCAACCTCGCAGGCGCCAATTCGGTTGGCGCTTCGGTCCGCGACGGGCTGATCAGCCTGAGCGGCGAGCTCGTCCTGGACGGCGACGGTTCCAACGGCCTCGTCCTCAATCAGCCGGACGCACATGGCGCGATCGCGGCGCGTGGGTCGATCGAGATGAATGGCGACTCTGCGGCGGCTGTCTTCGCCGTGCGAAGCGACAGCGTCGTCAATGACGGCGAAATCTCGACCAGTGGCGCTTATTCGACGGGAATCTTCTCGGGCGATGGTGAGGTCGTGAACACGGGGTCGATCATCAGTGGTGGCGATGGGTCTTCCGGCATTTATGCGGCGGGGGCGTCCCAGATTACCAATACCGGCGTGATCGAAGCGACAGGTGAGGCCTTGCCGTCTGTGCCCGGCAATGAGGGCTCGGCGGCCGGTATCTATCTCAATTGGGACGGTGCTGTCGTGACCAATTCGGGGCGGATCTCATCCGATCATGATGCCGGCATTGAAGTCGATCCGGGCGCCGGCCTGGCCGTCTTTGGCTTTCCGCCTCCGCCCGCCGATACCACCAATACGATCATCAATGAGCATCATGGCCGGATTTCCGGTGAGGTCGGTATCCGAGGCAGTGACTATGTCGAGGTTGTCGAGAATGCCGGGGTGATTGATGGCGGCATCGAATTCGGCGGTGGCGATGACGTCTACCAGGCTGTTGGCAACGGCCGCACCAATGGCGTGATCGACGGCGGCGACGGCAATGATACACTGATTGCGGGCCATGGCCGCGATACCTTGCTGGGCGGCGACGGAAATGACCTCCTGGACGGAGGACGTTCGAGCGATGTGCTTGATGGCGGTGCCGGCGACGATGTCCTGATCGGAGGCCGGGGCGGTGATTTGTTCATCTTCAATGGTGGCAATGACATCATCCTCGATATGTCGGCTGCCGATGAACTTGAATTGCAGGGATATTCACTGTCCGACGCGGAGGTCGAGATCAACGGCGAGGACGTGACCTATCGCTGGACTACATCGGACAGTCTCACCGTGGTCGGCGGAGCCGATGACGCGCCGCTCGCCAAGGACTTCCAGACCCAGGAACCGATTTACGTCCCGACCGACGACTTCGCGCTGGCCTGACGCAATCCCTCCGGCCGATCGCCAATGATCATCGGACAGACGCAGCCGCGGCCTTCAGGTCCGCGGCTGCTCATGTCTGAAACCCGTGTCCGAGGACGATGTCAGCGCGGTTTGATGCGACCCGCCTCGATCAATTGCTGGAAGTGCTCGGTGAGGGTCTCGGACAGGGGCCGATAGGTCACGCCCAGCGCCGTGCGGCTCTTGGTGTTATCGGCCAGGAAGGGGATGCCGACATTGCGGCTGACCATTTTGCGGGTCAGGCCGGGATTGATCATTGGGCCGACCAGCCAGACCAGGAATTTGGGCAAGGTGGACTTGCCAAACTTGTAGGAAGAGCCGAAATGCGCGCGCAGCAGGGCGCTCATCTCGACAAATCCGGTGTTGTGGCCGGACAGGATATGGCGCCCTTCCGCCTCCGGTGTGAAGCCGGCAGCGATGTGGGCCGCGGCGACCTCGCGAACATCGACGGCACCGACCTTGAAGTCCGGTATGCCCGCCGCCATCGTCCCGTCCCCGATCTGGGTCAGGATGGCATAGCTTTCGCCGCTTGCTTCCGGGTTGATACCGGGGCCGAGAATGAAGGACGGGTTGATGGCGACCAGGTCCCAGCGCGACTGAGCTTCTACGATTTCCCAGGCGGCCTTCTCGGCCAATGTCTTGGACAGGGAATAGGCCTGGTGGGACAGGCTGGAGCTTGTATTCCAGACCGCTTCGGTGAGCTTCCCCTCGGGCATGTCGGCGATATCACTGTTATCGCCATAAATCGCTGCGCAGCTCGATGTCAGAACGACACGTTTCACGGTCTCGGTCGCGCTGACCGCGGCCAGCACATTGCGGGTGCCCTGCACGGCCGGATCGATGAGGTCGCGCTGTGGATCCTCGACATGGGCGATGAAGGGCGAGGCGGTGTGGATGACCAGCTCGCAATGGGCCATGGCCGGAGCAAAGGCGTCTGCATCGAGCAGATTGGCCTTGAAATACTGGATCGAGCCGGGTGCGCTGGCGGCGATCTCATCAAGATATTTGAGTTTTTCCCGATTGTCCGGGTCCCGCACCGTGGTGTGAACCCGGTGCCCCTTTTCCAGCAGTTTGGCGATGATGACACCGGCCAGATAGCCGGTCCCGCCGGTCACCAGGATGGGGCTCTCGGGATTGATCTGGGTCATGATGCGCCTCAAGCTAAATTCACCGTCAAACTAGTCCGATCCCGGAAAAGCGCCAGCTTCTCGATGCCTCAGTCGGCGGCCTTGTGGGTTGACGGAACCGCGACCTGCGTCGGGCGCTGGCCGTCCTTGCCGTAAAGATTGACCTCCAAGCTTGAGATCGCATGGACCAGCGTGTTTGGCGAGATGGTCTGCCGGCCGGTCCAGGCGATGTTCGGGAAGCGCTCCAATATCTTGGTCAGGGCGCGCTGGAGCTGCATCTGGGCAATCCGGCTGCCCAGGCATTTGTGGGGGCCGTGACCGAAGGCGAGATGCTTGTCGATATTCTCGCGCGAGATGTCGAAGCGATCGGGGTCAGGGAAAATGTCGGGGTCGCGATTGGCGGCGGGATACCAGAGGACGACCTTCTCATCGCGCGCGATGCGCTGACCGTTCAGCTCGGTATCCTCCATCGCCGTGCGCCGCATGTGCTGGACCGGCGAGATCATGCGCAGCGCTTCATGGGTCAGGGCCGGGATAAGCGAGCGGTCGGCCAGAACGCGTTCCCGCTGATCCGGAAACTCGGTCAACAGGCGGATCGTTCCCGAAAGCGAGTTTCGCGACGTGTCATTGCCGGCGAAAATGATCAGCAGCCAGGAGCCGTCGAGATATTCCTGCGGCAGCGGTTTGCCGGCCATCTCGGTATTGGCGATCGCGGTCATCAAATCCTTCCGCGGATTGACCCGGCGATCGGCCATGACGCGCTCGCCATAGGCGAACATTTCGTTGACATAATGATAGAATTTGATCGGGAACCAGGGGCGCCGCGAGAGCAGGGTCCAAGGATTGACGAAATACTGGTTGGCCAGTTCCAGATAATGCATCCAGCGGATGATTTTCGGCCGGTCCGCCTCGTCGATTCCGAGCATTTCGCACAGGGTGAAGAGCGGCAATTCCTGAGAGAAGAGATTGACGAAATCGACCGCCGGGCCGTGTTGTTCCATCTCGTCGAGCAGGCTGTCAATCTTGGCATCAACGCGCTCGCCCAGCTCGGCCACGAAGCGCGGGATGAAATAATCCTTTTGCTGGATCCGCATCTGCATGTGCTGTGGCTGATCCAGATTGATGATCGAATTGAAGGCGGCCGGGATCAGTTTCTTCGGCTTCCATTCCTTCCGCGGCATAACGAACATATTGATGCTGCCGCGTTCGGAGGAATAGATTTCCGGGGCCAGTTCGACGGTCTTGATGTCGTCATAGCGGCTGACCGACCAAAAACCCGCTCGCCGCGGGTCCGCGCTTTGCCACATCACCGGCGCTTCCTCGCGCATGCGCCGGAAGAAGTCGTGCGGATGGCCGCTTGTCCAGGCCTGCGGATCCCAAAGCGAAAAACCCTCAAGGGGCGGATAACGCGCACCGAAGCGCGGCTCGACCTGCGGCTGGTCTTCCAGAATGACGTCACTGACGAGTTGCATCGGTCCGGGGCTTTCCTGTCAAAAAGCGAACAATGTTCACGTTTGACGTTAGGGCGGGCCGGGGCGGCGTGGCAAGCGAAGTTCGCGACGGCGCAAGAATTGGAGTTGTCTCGTTGGCAATCCCGCGCTTGTCTGACGAGCAAACCGCGAGGAGATGAGACATGGCCGTATCCGACCAAGTGCCGACGCAATCGGGCTTTCACGCCAAAAGCAGCGGGGCCGAAGTGCTGGCCGATATCGATCTGGCGGGCAAGTTCGCCATCGTCACCGGCGGCTATAGTGGTATCGGCCTTGAAGCGGTGAGGGCGCTGGCGGCCAAGGGCGCGTCGGTTCTGGTGCCGGTGCGTTCACCGGAGAAAGCGGCTGAAACGCTGGCGGGTATCGCCGGGGATGTGACGACCGCCGCGATGGATCTGGCGGATCTGGCCTCGGTCCGGCGCTTCGCAGAGGATGTCCTGGATGGGAGACGCTCGATTGATCTTTTGATCAATAATGCTGGCATCATGGCTTGCCCGGAAGCGCGCGTCGGGCCGGGCTGGGAGTCCCAGTTCGGAGTCAACCATATGGGCCATTTCGCGCTGACCCAGGCCCTGATGCCCGGCCTTACCTCGCAAGCCGGTACACGCGTCGTGGCGCTGTCCTCCACCGCGCACAAGATTTGCGGCATTCGTTGGGACGATATCCAGTTCAACGAAACGCCTTATGAGAAGTGGCACGCCTATGGTCAGGCCAAGACCGCGAATGCGCTCTTCGCCAACGCCTTGTCACGCCGCCTCAGGGCGAGTGGCGGCGCGGCCTTTGCGGTGCATCCGGGCGGAATCTTCACGCCGCTGCAGCGCCATCTGCCGCAGGAGGAGATGATCGCGCTGGGCTGGCTCGATGAGAATGGCGATCTGTCGGAACTGGCCAAGCAGGGTTTCAAGACGCCGGAGCAGGGCTGTTCGACCACGCTCTGGGCTGCCACTTCATCTTTGCTGGACGGAAAGCCCGGCACTTATTGCGAAAACTGCGACATCGCCGCACCGACCGACCCGGGCAGCCCGCTCGCCCGCTATGCCGGCGTCGACGCCCATGCGTGCGATGACGAGGCGGCCGAGCGCCTGTGGGTGGTGAGCGAGGCGCTGCTGGCGGAGGCGTGAGGCGCTCTGGCGACCGGCCATGTCCCCGTCCAATCCAACCGCCCCTATAACTCAAACAACGCGACTGGGCGGCCTCGAAAGACCGCCCGGCCGGGCGTGCCAACTTTTAGGGGCGATGCCCCCAAGCGTTTATGAGCCGGCGTCCTGGTCGGCCTCGGCCTGCGCCAGCAAATCGGCCATGCGCCCGCGCGCCCGGCCCGGATGACGCACGGAGGCGGCCGCTTCCAGATTTGCCGCCTCGCCATCGCCCACCTTGATCAGGGCGACCATGCCCATGCCGTAGTGCGGCAGGCATTTGATGCCGTACAGGCCTTCCTCGGAGGCGATGAAGGAGACATCGCTATTCATGTCGCCGACAAAGCCCTCCACCCCTTCAGGCAGCATGCCGTCAATCGTCTGGGCGTTGTGCACGCCCATGGCGTTGACAAAGGTGACGGTGTCGCCGGGCGCTATTTCGAGATAGGCGGGCTCGAACACCATGGGTTGGCGATCGGAACCAGTATTGCGCATTTCGATCACATGCTCCTCGGCGAATGCCGCCGGGGCCATCACCATGGCGCCAAGCGCCGCGGAGAGAATGAGTTTTTTCATCTTGTTACTCCTATCAGTTGTCGGACGCGAAACAGGGAGGATGCGTCCGGCTATGACACAGGACTTAGGCGGGCACGCCGCCTTTTCGCTGCGTCAAAATGGCTGAGACAGGCTGTCGCGGAGGGCGGTATCGAGCAGACGCCGCCCTGCGCCCCGTGCAACCGCGAAGCGCCGCCAGCGGCGCCCTTGAGCTGAAGAACCGGATACGGCGACCTCTCGGCAAGCGATTTATGGTGGGATTTGTGCCGGTGGCGCAGACGTTTAGCGGCGCCATTGCGCCTTCCGCGGTTTTTCAACACCCGAAATTGTGCGTGCTTGGATTTAACCGGTGAGCGCAACACTCTGGGTGTTGTAGCGGATCGGTTGAATCCAAGGTGTCCCTGTTTATTCGAAAGCGTCTGACGCAGGTCGGTGAGGGTCGCTCGGGCATGGCTTTGGTCGAACCGCGCGGCTCATTGGTTTTAGATGGCAAAGGGCTCGATGATTGGTACAGTTCCGCCTTAAGGTGAAGCGGGATGGGGAATTCGATATGCGGGTCACGTTCGCAATATTGGCCGTGTTGTCCGGGAGCGCTTTTGCGCTGAACGCTCAGGACGGCGACAAGCCGGCAACGCCTGCGGGCTCCTCCTTGGCCGATCATGGCCGACTGACGCAAGAGACTGGAAGCGCCCGCGTTACCGATGTGGACGTCATGCGCGAGCAGGCCGAAATCGAGAATGAGACCAGTGGCGGCGATGCCTCGCCTGACCGGCAAGACGGCCGCGCCAACCCGTCTGGGCGTCCAGTCGGTCTCGAGCGGCCTGCCAACCCGCAGCTCGGTGGGGGTGATCCAGGTTGGGAAGTCCGTCAAGCCGACCAGCATGGCGCCGATAATCCGCAACTGGGCGGTGGTGATCCGGGCTGGGAGGTGCAGACCGCGCCGCAGTCAGAGGCCGAAAACGGGGCCCGAACTCCGGTCCGCCAGTCAAGGCCGTCGCCCCGATCGCCGCGAAACCCGCATCCTGCCCGCACCACGCCCAATCGGGATTGATCGACAATCCGCCAGCCCACAACCCGCTTGGGCCGCGGTTGGCGTGATAAGTCGACTGGATTCAAAGGGTAAGGAAGTGGCGGAGGGGATGGGCCTGATGTCCAACCTTCTCCAGCCTCGCCCAGGTTGTTTGCGGCTAGCCATTCAATACCGCCCCGGCCACTACAATCGCTGCGAATAGAAGAGATCTGGTGTTTGTCACGTTGTGCTCGATTGCTGTTGTGGGCCGGATTTCGTGAAGTCATCGATAGATGGCTTCACCTAAACTCTCTGCTCGCGATCCTGTAAACGCGTCGATCGGCCCCGCTTGAGTGGTCGGACTCGCCTTGCCTCTGGCTTCCTCATTTGAACGGCTCCTGTTGGCATCGCGGGCGCCGCCCGGTGCCTTGAAGACCGACAGGTCGCCGCTTGAGCATGCTAGGTAACACTCTGATTTTTTCTTGCCGGGTGGAGCAATCAACCAACGCGGAAGGCATCGTCTTCAAAGGCCCCCTCAGCCTTCCATCGTTCCGCGATATTTCCCAGTGCGTCCAGAACGCTTCGCAGGTCGCTGCCGCGCGGCGTCAGGCCATAGGTCACCGCAGGCGGAATAGACTCCGCCTGTTCCCGCCAGATGACCCCAGCACCTTGCAGCATCCGCAGACGCTCGGTCAGCATTCGGGTCGATATCCCAGGCACCGCGCGCTTCAGCGCCCCGAACCTTTGCGGCCCCTGATCGCTCAGGACCCAGATGATGTAGGTCGTCCACGGTCCCATGAGCAGACGCAAGATCGAGTCCATCGGGCACTGTGGCGGGGTTTTGGGCATCCCTGTGCACTCTCTTACCGGGTGGTTACTTTTCTGTTCCTACTTTAGTTTTCGCTATAAATCAACTATTCCGCCTCCTGCAAAAGGCACTCGGGGGTTTCCCCGCGAACCGGGAAGGACAATCAGACATGGCCCGCCAGCCCACACTCTTCATTCCCCATGGCGGCGGCCCCTGCTTCTTCATGGACTGGACTCCACCGGATGAATGGGACCGGCACCGCCAGTTCCTGCAGGATCTGCCGGGCACGCTGCCCGAACGCCCCAGGGCGCTTCTGGTGATCTCCGGTCACTGGGAAGAGCGCGCCTTCACCGTGCAGACCAACCCCGCCCCACCGCTTCTGTTCGACTATGGCGGTTTCCCGCCCCACACCTATGAGCTGACCTGGCCCGCCCCTGGCGATCCGGCGCTGGCGGACCGCGTGCATGACCTGATCCGCGCCGCCGGTCTCCCGGCCGCGAAGGATGCCGCGCGGGGGTTTGACCACGGCGTCTTCGTGCCGCTCAAGGTCGCCTTTCCCGATGCCGACATTCCCTGCGTCCAACTGTCGCTTGCCAGCGATCTCGATCCCGCACGCCACATCGCGCTCGGCCAGGCCCTGGAACCCTTGCGCGACGAGGGCGTGCTGATCCTCGGCAGCGGCAACACCTATCACAACATGGGCGTGATGATGCGGAGCCTGCGCGGCGGACCGCGGGGCGACACCGTTGGCGGAGCATTCGATACCTGGCTGACCGAGGCGATGACCTGCCCCGATCCCGATGAACGCAACCGTAGGCTCGCGCACTGGTCGGAGGCGCCGGGCGGCCGCGATGCACATCCGCGCGAAGAGCACCTGATCCCGTTGCATGTCGTGGCGGGCGCGGCGGGCACCGATATCGGCCGGAAGACCCTCGAAGACCACGTTCTTGGCGCCGTCGAAAGCGCCTTTCGCTTTAGTTGAACAGAAACTCAGGAAAGGAACACAACGCCATGTCCAACTCCATCAAGGGCCCCTTCATCGTGACCGGCGCATCCGGTCAACTCGGCAGTCAGGTCATCGAGAACCTGCTGGCGCAAGGGGCCGAACCCCTTGTCGCGATGACCCGCACGCCGGAAAAGCTCGAGGCGCTTCGGGCGCGAGGGATCGACGTCAGGGCGGGTGATTTCAATGACCCGGCCACGCTTGGCGCGGCCTTCGCCGGCGGCGGGCGGCTGCTGATCATCTCGACGGACGACCTTGAGCCGGGCAAACGCCTCACCGCGCACCGCAACGCAATCTCGGCCGCCAGGGAGGCCGGTGTGTCGCATATCGTCTATACGTCGCTCACCAATCCGGAAGAAGACAATCCGATCGGATTCGCCGTGGATCACCGCGAGACCGAGGCGCTGATCAAGCACACCGGGATCCCCCACACGATCCTGCGCAACTGCCTTTACGCCGATCTCCTGCTGATGAGCGGGCCGCAGGCGATTGGTGCGGGGGCGCTTTACGCCGCGGCGGGCGAGGGCAAGGCGGGCTATGTCACCCGCGCCGATTGCGCCCGCGCCGCCGCCGCGGCCCTGTTGACCGAGACGGGCTCGACGGTGCGCGACATCACCGGACCCGCGGCCGTCAGTCATGCCGACATCGCCGCGATCCTTTCGCAAGTTGCCGGCAAGGAGATCCCCTACGTCCCGATCGCGCGCGACGCCCTGGTTGAGGCGATGGTCAAGAATGGCCTGCCGGAGTTCGTGGCGGATGTCTTCTCGTCCTTCGACGTCGCCATTGCCAAGGGATATATGGACGTGGCCTCGGATGACGTGGAAGCGTTGACCGGGCAGAAGGCGCAGTCGGTCCGGGATTTCCTGCTGGCCAGCAAATCCGCACTGACCGGCCCGGCGTAAACGGCACTCACGGAGGTCCTGTCATGCTGAAGATACCGCCGCGCGAAGGGCCAGGGCCCGTCACCACGCCTTGCGCCCCGCACACGCAGATCAGTCAGAACCCGGATGCCGCGTCATATAGCGCATTCAGGGACAGGGCCTTCGATTTCCCCTTTGTCACCCGCCAGCCCTCGATGATCTCGGTTCCGGGGGCCGAGGCGCTCTGCCTCGAACATGGGCATGGTTGCGGCTGCCGCGAGGCGTTCATGATCGGCAATGAGTTCGCCCATGTCCATCCGCCGCAGGACGGCAGCCTGCACATGATGCTGCCCCGGGATGCGGTGCCGAAGATCGTCGATCTGGGCTGGGCAGAGCCGCATCCGATGGCGGCGGCCGGCATGATCCCGTCAACCGCGGTGATGGTCTACGCGCCAAGGAACAGTGCGGAAATCAAAACCGTTCTCGATCTCCTGCGACTGTCTTATGATTTCGCGTGTGGGAAACTCGGACGGGTCGACAGCTTCGTTCTCTAACGGGATGGGCCGATCAGGAACTCTTCCCCGTTGCTTGCCGGGATGGACACGTTCTCGCTGGTGATCCCGCCCCGTTCCAGCGCGACCTTTTTGCGGGCAGCCGGCCCGAACTGCGGCTTAGCGTCGATACCACGCAGGTAAATCAGGCTTTCCCGAGTGCCGGCTAAATTCAGGCCATTGTCGTTGCGAGCTTGAGACTCGCGCTCATTTCAACCCAGCACTCGATGCCGGTTGGTTCCGGGCGTTGAGCTGCCGCCTCACGTACAGGTCTGAACGCGCTGGACAACTTCGGGTTCGGCGTGCGCTGGCCGGCTCTGCGAAAGGTGCGGTCGGTTTTCAGCCGGACAACGGATTGCGGCTCTACTGCAGGACAGGATCACCGGGCCGGCTCCCTGCGGGCGGGTATTTGGCTCGGGAGGGCGTCGTTCGCTGAACGGCGTAGTGCATGATGGCCGTCGGGATCAGCGCAATCAGAAAGATCAGCGTCACCACGAGGAACCCGTCGCGAAATGCCGCGGTGTTCGCCTGGATGACGACCGTCTGCGCGAGGAACTGCGAGGCTGCCGCCATCGCCTGCGTGTCGGGCAGGCCCGCGACGTGCATGATGCGGCCGACCTCCTGCAGGAGCGCCATCGTGGCGGGATTGTCGCTCGTCTGCGTCGCAGCGAAGGCGTCGGCGTGCAGCATCGTGCGGCGCTCCATGAACACCGCGAGCAGGTTGACGCCGAAGGCGCCGCCGAGCTGTCGGACGAAATTCATCGCGCCCGAGCCCTGCCCGATCAGTTCGGGGGGGAGCGTCTTCAAGGGCCCGGAGGAGATGGCGGGGAAGACGAAGCCGAGCCCGGCCCGCGACAGGATCGTCCACCACGCCAATGTCCAGAAGCTGGTATTGACCTCGACGGCGGCCGTGAGCCAGGAGGACCAGGCGAAGAGCGCCATGCCGCCCCCGATCAGCAGGGCGGCGGGCAGCTTGTCTGAGAGCCGCCCGGCCAGCGGAAAGACGAGCACCATCACGAAACCGGAGGGCATGAGCAGGAGCCCCGCTTGAGTCGGCGTGAAACCCTGGATCGTCTGCACGAAGACCGGCACCAGGTAGGTCGAACCGAAGAGCCCGGCGCCCATGATGAAGGCGACGATGGACGCCGAGGCGAAGGGCACGTTGCGGAAGAGCCGCAAGTCGAGCATCGGCTTGGCCGTCCGCAGCTCCCAGGCGACGAAGCCAGCCGCCGCCGCAGCCGAGATGGCGAACTGGAGCAGGATCGGGTCCGAACTCCACCCGAGCCGCTGCGCGTTGGTGAGCGCGTTGAGCAGAGAGGCGAGAAAGACGACGAGCAGCCCAAGGCCGATCCAGTCGAAGCCGGGACGCGGCCCGGCCGCTTCGCGCCCCGGCACGAACAGGTTCGCGAGCACAATCGCCAACACGCCCGGCGGCAGGCCGAGATAGAACACCCAGCGCCAGTTGAACGCGTCGATCAGCAGGCCGCCGATCCAGGGACCGAGCGCCGGGGCCAGCACCACGCCGATGCCGAAGATGCCCATCGCAGCGCCGCGCTTGTCCGGGGGAAAGACACGGAACAGCAGGATCATGCTCAACGGCTGCACCACGCCCGCGGCCGCTCCCTGCACGACGCGCGCGAGCGTCAGGACGCCAAGATTCGGCGCGAGGCCCCCGAGCACCGATCCCGCGAGGAAGACCGCCAGCGCCACGCTCATCGACAGCCGCAGACCGAAGGCCCGGTCGGCCCAGTCGCCAAGCAGCATGGTCGCGGTCATCGCCGCGAGAAAGCCGGTCGAGAGCCACTGCGCCTGCACCGCACTGATGCCGAAGGCGCCCATCACGTCGGGGATGGCGACATTCACGATCGTCGCCGAGAGCACGACCGAAACTGTCGCGATCATCACCGTGCCGGTCGCATAGGCCCGGTAGACCGGACCGTAGCGTTGGAAAAGCGCCTCAGTCGCCGACATCGATGCTCAACACCACCATCATTCCGGGCGACAGGACCTCGCCCCCGGTGTCGATCGAGATCCGGATCGGCACCCGCTGCGTCACCTTGGTAAAATTGCCGCTGGGGTTGGGGCTCGGGAGCAGCGAGAACTGGCTGGTCGCGGCACCGCCGACGCGCTCGACCTGGCCGCGGAATTCGCGGCCAGGGTAGGCGTCGACCGAAATCGTCGCGGGCGCGCCGAGGCGGATCTTGCGGAAGTCTGTTTCTTTCACGTTCGCGTCCACCCAGACCTCGTCCGGCCGGTGGTAGATGAGAAGCCGCGTGCCCGGCGTGACGTATTCCCCCTGGTCGACGAAGGTCGCATCAACCACGCCGGTGAACGCCGCCGACACCTCGCTGTTTCGCAGGTCGATCAGCCTTTGCGCCCGCTCCGCCTCCACGCCGGTCTTCTCGGCCGCCAACCTCGCGATCTGCCGGTCTATGACGGCGAGCTGACCGGCGTCGGATTGGACCACGTCCAGATTGGCTCGCGCGGATTCGGTGGCGGCGGCCGTCGCCAATTCCTGCTGCCGCGCGGCGTCGAGCCTGGCCTGCGCGTCCTCCTTGTCCTGCTGCGACGCAATCCGCTGGCTTGCCAGCGTGGCGATCCGGTCGAAACGGCTTTGTGCGTTGCGCAACTCCGCCTCGCTCGCGGCGTGGTTCGCCTCGGCGGCGGCGATCTGGGCCCGCGCGGCGGCAAGGCGGCTCTCGATCTGCGAGCGGATCATGTCCTTCTGGGCGCGAAGCTGCTCGACCTGCGAGTCGAGCGCAGCGATCTGCGCCTCCGTGCCGGCAACAATGAGCTCGGCCTGCTCGTGATCAATGGACACCAGCAGTTCGCCTGCCTCGACGCGCGCGCCCGGCGTGACCGGAATCGCCAGCACCTCGCCGCTGACTTCGCTGGACACCGTAACCAGGCTGGCGGCAACGCGCGCATCATCAATCGAGATCTGGGACCAGCGCGCCGCGAGCCAGCTCCCGCCGAAGACGGCGAGCGCCGCGATTACCATCACGAGAATGCCGATGCGCAGCGGGCGCCCGCGGCGCCGGGCAGGCGGTGCCTCCTCCGCCTCGGGCGGCGCAGCCGGCGCGGCCTCCGGTGGCTCGGTACGGTCGAGCTCCCTCTCGTCGGTGCCCTTGCGGAGTTCGGCAATCTTGTTCACTCGGTCTGCTCCAACCGTTCGGCAATCATCGCAAGCACCCGTCGGGCGACGGACAGGTCTTCGGCCGCGACCCCCTCGAGAAGCTCCCTCCGCGTCGCATCGGCGATCTTGCGGATCTCCCGCAGTACCGGATCCGCGGCCTCGGTCAGGCGGACGCGCTTCGCCCGCCGATCGTCCGGGCAGGATTGCCGCTCGATCAGCCCCTGCGCCTCAAGGCCGTCGAGGAGCCGGACCAGCGTCGGCCCCTCAACGCCCAGTGTCGCGGCGAGATCGCGCTGGGTCAGACTGTCCGAGCGCGACAGTTCCAGAAGCGCCATCCAGCGCGCCTGGGTGAGCCCCATGGCGCGCAGGCGCGAATCCAGCCGGGTCCGCCAGCGCCGGGCGACCTTCCCGAGCTCCATTGCGAATTCCACGTCTTCCGTCATGTATCTTCATTGCACCCTATTAGATAGGAGGCTATTTAGATGCGGAGGAGTGGATTGGCAACCAGGAACGCCTTCGAATGTACCGCACGATCGTTCTGGCTTACGATGGCTCGACGGAGGGCCTGCTCGCGCTGCGGGAAGGCGCCCGGCTGGCGCAGATTTGCGGGGCGAACGTCGTGCTGCTGGCGGTGGTCGACATGTCCGTCAGCGTGTCGATGGCGGGAACCGCGGTTCCATATGCACCGCCTTACGACATGGACGAGTACCGCAGGATCCTCGACGAAGGACTTTCGCGACTGAGGCGAATGGGGCTTTCGCCGCGCGCACGCCTGGAAACGGGCGAGCCGGCCGACCGCATCGTCGCCGTTGCCGCGGACGTGCAGGCCGATCTCGTCGTGGTCGGACACCATCGGTACGGGATCATCCGCCGCTGGCTTCATCCCTCCGTAACCGCAGCATTAGCGGACCGACTGCAATGCAGCCTTCTGGCCGCGAGGCACGAGGTCTGCGATGACGAGTTGTTCGCGGCGGCCGAGGCGATCTGAGCTCGGGCTGGATCTTCAATTTCAATTTGCCATCGGTCTGCTCGGCCTTGCCGTCATCGTTTGGGCTTTCGCGCCGCCGCCCAAGCGCGAAGGCCGCCCGATCGACTGGACCGGTGCGGCTCTTCTGGTAACCGGTTTGACCGCGCTCGTTCTTCGGCAGGCCTTGGCGACCGGACCATGCCATGGACCTCCGCCCCAATTCTGAGCATAGCCGCGCTGGCCGTCATGTCGCTGGTGCCGCTTGCTTCGTGGAGCGCCGGGCGAGGCGCCGATCCTGCCGCCCGGGCTCTTCGCCCAACCGGACCTTTCTGATCTCGTCGGCGGTGGGCTTCATCGTCGGCCTAGCGATGTTCGGAGCGGTGACCTGCATGCCAGTCTATCTTCAGGTCGTCCAGGGCATCAGCCGCTCGCGCGCCGGTCCTGCCCTGCTCTCGCTGATCGGCAGGCTCTTCCTTACCTCGATTATCTCGGGCCGTATCATCAGCGAGATCGGGCGCTACCGGATGTTCCCCATCGCCGGCACCGCACTCATGGCCATCGGGCTGTGGCTCATGTCGTTTCTTGGGATCGGACTCGCCATTGCTGCGCCCGTCGTCATGATCCGAATCCTTTGCGCCACAGCAGACTCTGGCCGTTCTACGAGCGCGACGGCGCGCACTCTCTACCCTTCAGGGCAGAAGGATCAGTTCGCACCGAGAAGTCAGCAGCAAGCTGTCTCAGCTACTCAATGTTGATGAACGCACATGAGGGCCTGCTCTCGCAGTACTGAGTAGTCGCTCATCATCTCCGTGACCGCCGAGGCGCCGGCAATAGCACCAGTTCCTTGGCTGTCCGCCCCTGAAACTGCTGGCTGTTCTCCACGACGGGCAGACAGACAGCTATATCGTGCGGTTCAGAACCGCCCGTCGCGCAGCCGCTCAGCAAGTTCGTCACGGTCGCGAGGACAGCGAGCCGCAGCATCGAGCATACGACGCTGGACGTCACTGGTCTTCTGTGTAGATTCGAAAAACCGCAGTTGTCAGCTGACGGCGAACCGATCTCCGAAGATTGCCTTGACGGTGTGCCCGCCCATATAGAGCCCACAGTAGAGAGCGGTGAACGTGATCAGGTGTTCCCAAGGGATCATCGGCACTTGCAGCTTCAGCACGCCGTTGAACAGCACCGGCGTCAACATTGTGTTCTGAAGCCAGAGATAGAGGTTGAGGTACATGCCGGCAGGTCGCCACCAATAGGCGAAGCCGCCGTGTTCCGATTCTCGGTCCGCCAACAACTCCGCCGCGCGCTGCTCTGCAAGAGCAACGGCCGCCCATTCAGGACCACGCTCGGCTTCGAGCCGGGCGAGCCGCGCAACCGCCTCGGGATCGCTCTCGATCCTCCGCACCGCCTGCTCGGGCGTGGTGACGCCAAGCTCCTTGAGCACGGCGCCGCCGACGGTCGTCACGATGGGGCCGGCTTTGCCGCCGATGATCCCACTAAGGATGTTGAGCCCGGCGTTGGCGAGCGGACCTGCAAGCAAATTCCACATGTCAGTCTCCTTTCAGAAAGAGCGCAGCCAGCCGGCGAGCCGGGGGGCGAAGCGCTGGACGCGCGCTGCGATGAGGTCGCGGTAGTGCCAGGCGAGGTAAGTCAGGAAGAGGATCGCGATCGCCGCGATCACCACGCCGCCGACAGTGATCCACGGGTCCCCGAGAAGGCCGGGCTCGATCGTCGGCTCGGACGCTGCGGTCTCATTGCCGCCGGCGATGGCAGTGCCGCCGGCCGCACCCGTGCCGCCTTGCGTCGACTTCCGCCGGGCGTCGAGTTCGCGCTGCAGCGCCGACAGGGTCTGCTTGCCGATCAGTCCGTCGACGGTGAGCCCGTAATGGCGCTGAAAGTCGAGCACAGCCTGGCGATCGACCTTGCCGGCGGTGGCGCCCGGGTCGAAGCCGATCTCGCGGAAAGCGTCACGGATCTCGGAGATCTCGGCCGGTGAGACAGAGATCACGTAGGTCGCGAACTGCGGATCGGCCGGCGCGACTCCGGAAGCGATCCGGAGATCGCGCGGCCATCTGTCGAGCAGGATGACGTCGGCCTCTTCCCGTCGCCGCCGTTCGAGGCCGGGCAGCACGCGCCCGCCACCCTTGTTCCAGAGCGCGAGCCGTGACCGGACTCCATTCCAGTCTCGGGACTTGTAGGCACCAACCCACGACGCGCGAGCGATCGCACCGGTGTTGAAATGAAACGAGACCGCACCGTCGAAGGCGTGGCTCGCGACCGGTCCCATCGCCCGGCGCACCGCAGGCTCATAGTTGCGGGCCAGAGCGAGCTTGAGCAGCCGGCTGGCCTCGGCACGGGTGATTGTCATTCCGGCGCGCGGGGCCACAACTCCGCTCGCCGCAGTGAGGCCGGCGCCGATGGTCCACTTGCCGGCGGGGCAGCGATAGGCAGTCAGGACCACGCCCTCATGGGCCTCAATGAAGGGAACGCCTTTGTCCTCGCTCGTCGTCTGCATGGTGCCTCGCGTGCGAAATCGAAAAAGCCCGCCGGAGAGGCGGGCTGACGGATGGATGATGGCTGAACGGATCAGGACCCGTTGCCGAACAGCTTCAGCTTGATGGCGATACCGGCGAGGAGCGCGAGCAGGATGCCAGTGGTGATAAGGCGCACGGCCGTCTGCACCGCGGTGCGTCGCACGAAGCGAATGCACTCGATGAGCGAGCGCAGATCGCGGACATCGAGGGCAGCCTCCTTGCCTTCGAGGCCGACATCGGCGAGCGCCCGGCGAGCGCCACGCTCGGCGGCGCGGGCCAGCAGCTCCTCGAACTCGGACTCGGCCATGCGGACATAGCCGTCCTCGGATTTCGGGGGAGTCATTGCCAGCATCCTCGGCTTGATTTTGTTTCAGTTCTGCTGTCGCGAGAGATCGACGTGCGGCCAGTCCGGGGCTCCCCGGACGGCGCCAACGTTGCGCCCACGGGCGCGCGTTCGGCCGGAGCGGGACCACGTGCCAGGCAGTCGGGAACTCGCGCCGTGTGGCCGCCTGTGGCGCGGCGTTCGCGCCTACCCGACCTTGCAGCCCCAGAATGTCGTGTGGTCGGCGGCGAAGTAGCCGTCCTGAGCGCGGAAGTACCCCTGCAGTTCGACCGTATCGCCCTGGGACAGAACAGCCATGGTCTGCAGCCACAGCGCCGTCGCCTCGGAGACGTGGGCGCCGGAGACCTCGCCGAACGAACCCCTGATCTCGGTCGTGCCGTTCAGCACGAGCCGTCCGCGCATGCGGGCCGTGGCGCTGGCGTTGATCTTGTAGAGCAGCGTCGCGCCGAACAGGTAGGTGCCGTCGACGGGTGCCACGAAGTGGTTGTTCGCGGCGTCGAACGCGCCCTGATCGTTGTAGTCGGTGTTGTTGAGGCCGATCTTCGTCCAGGTCCCCACGCCCACGTAGTTGTCGTAGTTGGTCCAAGCCTTGAACCGCGGCAGCCGGGGCTGATCGACGATGCCGGTGGCGTTGTCGACGCTGAGGCCATCGAAGAAGGTGCTGCCGTCGGCCGAGACCGCGAGGCGGAACCGGTCGGAGCCGAACAACCCCACCAGCGCCTTGGTCACGAAGCCGGTCTGCAGCGTCAGGCCGAGATCGTCGCCTGCCGCCTCCTTGTTCATGGTGTAGAACAGGTCGCCCGTGCCGCCCTCGGCCACGGTCTTCGCCGCCCAGAGCGCGGCGTTGAGCTTGGCCGAGAACGGGTTCGCGGTGTCCGCCGTGGTGCCGAGTCCCAGCAGCTCGAGGTTCTGCAGCGTGGCCGGGGTTGTCCCGACCCAGCCGGACCCGTCGTAGACCAGCAGTAGCTCCTCGTCCTCGACCCACGCGCGCCAGCCGGTCCGTGGCGGCAGGCGCAGCCAGGCACCGTCTGTGAACAGCGCGACGTTCAGGTCCCAGCCCGCCCAGTCGCCTGTCGCGCCGGAGCTGACGATGTAACGTTCGCCATCAGTGGGGCTGGCGGGCGGCGCGGTCAGGTCCCTGTCGAGCACCGAAAGTTGGACGAGCCCGTCGAGAAGCCGCAGCGCCTCATTGTGGGTGACGTGCTTCTGGGCTTGCGCCGCCAGGATGAAGGGCAGCAGGAGATGGGTCGTGGCGTCGGACATGGGATGGCCTCAGAACGTGAGCGTGACGGACTTGGGCGCGCCCCGCCCGACGAGGGCGGAGAGCTGGTAGATGCGGATGTCGAGCGTGTCGCCGGGGCCGAGCGGCGCGCCCCAGTCGGCGGTCTGCTGGGCGGCCGTGTAGACCGCGCTGGTGGTGGCCGCGCTCAGCACCCGCTTCACGGTCGCGCCGTCGCGGATCTCGACCTCATAGGCCTCCAGCTCCTCGGCCATCGGCACCTCGAGCCCGCCCCAGTTGTCGGCCACGAGCGCGCGGGACCGGCGCGTCCAGCGGATCGTCAGAGCGCCGGGCGTGCGAGGCCAGCGCCACGGCTGCTCGACATGGGCGACGGAGAACGGCCGCAGCCCCACGCCCACCGGCATGAAGGCCTGCGCGACATAGGTCTCGTCGCTGACCGAACGGCTCGCTGGGCCGATGCGCCAGTTCCACGGGATCCCAAGGTCGGCCTCGGCGATTGGTAGCGTTGCGAGGCTGTCGTCGAGCACCACGACCCGCGCGCCAGCGGGCGCCGGGTTGCCCATCTCACCTTCGGTGCCGCGCTGGCCGCGCAGGAGCCGGGTGAGACGATACCGGCCGGGCGCCAGCAGGTCGGCCGCGCCCGCCTGGACGATCTCCCAGACGCCGGGCGCGCTCTCGATGGCCAGCGCGTTCGCCCCGCCGAACAGGGTCAGGTCGGTGACGCTTTCCAGCGTGCCGGTCAGCAAGTCGACCACCAGCGCATTGCCAAGGTCGAAGCGCGAGGTGGGCCCCGCGTAGAGGTCCGAGACCAGCGTCCCGATCCGGGCGCGACTGCCGAACGTCGTCAGCAACTCGAAGCCATCGGTCGAGGGGCTGCGGAAAACCGCCATCTCGCCCGGCCAGGGAACCGCGTGCGCGGCGATCAGAGGCCGATGCGGGGGCTGGTCCTCGGTCAGCTGCGGCAGGTCCATCAGCACCGCGTCCGGCGCGCCGAAGACGACGGCCCGCGTCAGCGACGCCGCGCGGGGATCGCCGGGCGGCAGGTCGTAGCTCGCGCGGTCCTGGCGGACCGCCTCGATGCCGCGCGCCTCCGCGTCGGCGATGGAGACGAGCCGCAGATCGACCAGCCGCCCGTCATGCGCCAGGCGGATCGCATCGGCCGGATCGAATGCCAGGCGCGAGGGCGGCAGACGGAACGCCGCCGTCTCGCGCCCCACCCACGCCTCCATCAATGCGCGGCGGCAGCGGCGTTCGGCCTCCTCGGGCGGCACCGCCATCGGGAAGCTCTCGGAAGCGATCCGGGTCGTGTCCACGGTGATGCGCCGCGCCTCGACAAGGGCGGCGTCGTAGTCCTCGTCCGCGCGGGCGACCTGCCACTTCAGCGCCTGCGGCAGTTCGGTCTCCTGGCCGCGCGTCAGTTCCAGCACGTCACCCTCGCGGCCGGCCACAAGATCGTCGGGCGCAAGGGTGGCGACGGAGGCCCGGCCGCGCATGATGAAGCGGATCACGCCTTCGGTCTCCACCGCGTCGAAGCCGAAGTGCCGCGACAGCGTGGTGATCGAGGCGCGCGGGCTCTCCAGCGCGGTGATGGCGTAGCCCTCGACCGCGCCCCAGAGCCCGGTGATGTCGATCCGGGATTCGGGCAGCCCGGCGCGCAGGCAGAGATGCCGGACGAGCGCCGCCAGCGACACTGCCCCGAGACGGCCGGTCAGCCAGTGGCCCAGCCGCCAGTTCGCTCCGTCCGTCCAGACGTCGGTCAGTGCGGGGAAGAACGGGTACGGCCGCGCGTCCCAGGTCCAGACGGCACACTCGGGAACATGCACCATGCGTGCGCCATAGACCGAGGACAGCGGGTTGTTCGCGGCCTCGCCCCACCAGAGATACGTCGCCTCGAGATAGGCCCGCTGGATCGCGTCGTCGCGCCAGCCCCGCGAGAAATGCGGCGTGAAGCTCTCTGACGACTTCGGGTCGAAGAACACATTCGGTTGATTCGTCCCGCGGTCGATGGCAGGACATCCGAGCTCGGTGAACCAGATCGGCTTTGATTGCGGAGCCCACGCCGTCGCCGTGCCGCTCTCTACCCCGCCCGGGCGGTCGTAATGTCGGTTCGACCACCAGGCGCGCAGATCCTTGTATCGAAAGACCCATGGCTTGCTGGCGGCGCCGTCGCTGATGGGCGTGCGCACCTGCGCCGAGCGATCCGCCGCGCTGGCATAGAACCAGTCGAAGCCTTCACCGCCCGCGATGTTCGCCTGCAGATAGCCCCGGTCGTAGATTGCGGGCCAGCCCTCGGCCGCGTCGGCATGCTCGAACCCGTCGCGCCAGTCGGACAGCGGCATGTAGTTGTCGATCCCGACGAAATCGATCTCCGGATCGGCCCAGAGCGGGTCGAGGTGGAAGAACACGTCGCCCGAGCCGTCGCCCGGCTGGTGACCGAAATACTCGCTCCAGTCGGCGGCGTAGCCGATCCTGGTGCCGGACCCGAGGATCGAGCGCACATCGGCGAGAAGATCCTGATAGGCCTGCACCGCAGGATAGCTGGACGCGTCCGACCGGATTGTCGTCAGCCCCGGCATCTCGGTCCCGATCAGGAACGCATCGACCCCGCCCGCTGCTGCGCAGAGATGGGCGTAGTGCAGCACCATGCGGCGCAGACCCCAGTCGCCGGGCGTCCCTGCCCACGAGACCGACTGGCCCGCCACGCTGAAGCTGGCGGGTGTCGCCGCGCCGAACAGGGCTGCAACCTGGCTTGCGGCCGTGGCGGTCTTGTCCACGGTCCCGGCGAAGCCCGCAGCCGGGGAACAGGTGATCCGGCCCCGCCAGGGGAAGGCAGGCTGGCCGGTCTCTGCGGCGTTGTCGGAATAGGGGTTCGGCAGGCTGTTGCCGGGCGGCACGTCCATCAGGATGAACGGATAGAAGGTGACGCGCAGACCGCGCGCCTTCATCTCCTGGATCGCCTGCACGACGGCGAAGTCGGAGGGTGTGCCGCCATAGACGGGCCGATCCTGATCGTCGCGGCTGACGAGGAAGGCGCTGGCCCGGCTGACGCCGTTGACCGACCAGCTGCTGGGCGTGGTCGACTTTGCCGACACCTCGACGCCCGGTCGCACCTTGCACGACCCCGCGCGCAGATCGTCGCCAAACCACGCCACCACGAGACTGACGCTCTCGACCGCCGGGGCCATGGCCTGCAGCCGGTCGAGCGCTTCGACCATGTCGGTGGAGTCTGCCAGCGCGTTCAGGTTCTCGGGCACCGTCGCGCCGCCATCGGTCTTGCGGATGGCCTGTGTGGCGTAGGTGAACTCGCCCGAGGCCGGGATCATGGTGACGGCGCGGGTCAGGCCCTCGGCGGTGTCGGGATCGGCCAGCGGGCGGAACACCTCAAAGGAGAGCTGCGGCAGCCGGTTGCCGTAGGTCGAGAGCGCCAGTTCCTCGAAGACGATATAGGCGGTTCCCCGATAGGCGGGGGTGTTGGCGGCACCCATCCTGGCCGCGATGAACGGGTCCCCCGTCTGCGCCTCGTCGCCGGGATACCAGCGCCATGTGACGCCGGAGAGGTCCATCGGCTTGCCATCGGCCCAGATGCGCCCGATCCCGGTGATCGGGCCCTCGCAGAGCGCCACGGCGAAGCTGGCATAGTAGAGATACTCGGTGGTCTTGACCTTGCCACCGCCGCCGCCCTTGCCGCCGCCCTGCGTGGTGGTCTTCGTCTCCTCGCGGAAATCCGTCGCCCAGACGATGTTGCCGCCCATCCGCATCCGGCCATAGAGCCGCGGGATCACCGCGCCCTCGGTGGCCGACGTTATGCGCAGCGTGTCGAGCCGCGCGCCCTCGATGCGCTGGGTGGGCGCCAGCGACGAGATGATCCAGCTGTCGACCACCGAGCCGATGGTGGAGCCGATGAAACCGCCGATGGTCGCGGCGCTGACGCCGAGGATCGCGCCGCCGATGCTGCCGCCAATGGCGGCGCCAGCAGCACCGAGAACGAGGGTGGCCATATCGAGGTCTCAGCGTTGCGGGAAGAGGAAGGCGAAGGCGATGCGCCGCCGCCAGGATGAGGTGAGCGGCTCCTCGATCACGCCGAGCCGCTCGTAAGCATGGAGGAAGCTGTCGGGCGCGGTCAGGATCCCGAAATGCTTGGCGATGGCGCGGGGCTTCATGCGGAACAGCACCAGCGCACCGGGGCCTGCCTCGGCCGGCGGCACCTGGATCATCATGGCGTCAGCGCCCTCAGCCAGAACTTCGCGCGGGCCCATCTCGCCCCAGTCGCGGCTATAGGGCGGGATCGGGAACGGCTCGGGACCGACGACCTCGCGCCAGACGCCCCGGGCCAGCCCGAGGCAGTCGCAGCCGACGCCCCGAAGGCTGGCCTGGTCGTGATAGGGCGTGCCGAGCCAGGACCGTGCGATGGCGATGACGCGGGCGGGATCGGCGGAGGTCACAGCACGGACCCTTCGTGCCCGCCGTCCTTGGTGGCATAGCGCAGCACGGCATCCTGGCCGGGGATATGCGGGAAGCCCCTGAAGTTGGCCGTGTTCGCGAACTTCGCGCCACAGGTTTCCATGCGCTTGTCGCAGCCCGCCCGGATCGTGAAGCCGTCGCCCTCGGCAATCGCACGCACCGGCGCTTCGAGCAGGGTCAGCACCGCGATGCCGTCCGTCACGTCGTGGCCGAGCACCTCGGTGCGCCGTCCCGCGTTCGCGCCGCTCGTCCAGTCCAGCGTGCCGAAGGTGAACCAGCCGGAGGTGAATTCACCAAGCCCCGAGGCGGTGAAGGCCCGGTCGCGCAGGAGATCGATCACGGCACCGGTGCCCTTGAAGACGGGGTCCTCCAGATCGACGCCGCAGCGTGCATCGCCGAGCGCGGCATCGCAGGTCGCCTGGAAGGTCCGTCCCACCGTCTGGCCCAACACATGAGCGAGCGAGCGGACCTCGGCCACAAAAGCCAAGCGCCCGCGCCGGATCTGGCCGATGGCCCCGCGGCGCATGAGTACGCGCTGTCCGGTGTCCGCCCAGTTCACCCGCCAGACCTCGACCTCGGCGTTGTCCCAGCGGCCGTCCAGGATGTCGGTCTCGGTAATCCGGTCGGAGGTCAGCACGCCCTCGGCGTCCTGCGCATCGACCGACAGGTCGGAGCCCGAGCGGACCTCGGAGGCCGTCAGCCCGCTCTCGGGCTCGAAGTCGGTCCCATCGAAGCTGAGCGTCCGGTCATGATCGGTGAAGCCGAAGCTCACGGCGTCGGCCCGGGTGATCCGCCAGCACCATGCGAGCGTGGTCGTGCCCTCGTCGAGATGGGCCTGCAGGGCGGGATCGAGAGTCTTCATCGGCGCAGTTCCAGCAGCGGGATGGAGGTGATCGAGCCGAGCCGCTCGAGGTCGAGCGTCACATCGAGCACGTCGGTGTCGAAGCGGACGGGCACGTCGAACTCGAAGCCCGCAGTGATCGCGACGCCAGCGCTCGGCGCCGCGCTGAAGGTGACGACACCGGTCGTGGCGTCGACCAACCAGCCGGAGGGCTGCTCGATCCCGCCAAGCGCGATGCGCACGGTGCCCGCCACTGGCTTGGCGATGGCGCGGGTCCACGATTGCGCGCCCGAGGCGTAGCGCTTCACCAGCTGGAAGGCGGTCGTCGCGCCGTCGCCGGTGCCGATCGACTGATCGGTGGGCGATGGCGTGCCCGAGGGCAGGCAGGACTTGTGGTCGCCCCAGTCCTTGAAGCGGAAGCCATGCAGACGACCGTTCCGCGCTTCGAAGAAGGCCACGACCGCCGCCAGATCGTCGGCGCGGCGGATGCCGTAGGCGACGTCGTAGCGGCGGCGGCTGTTCGCCCAGCTGGCGTTGCGCTCCTCGTCGCCCGAGGCGAGCTCGACGATCTGGGTGCGCCGCTCCGGCCCGCCCCGCGCGCCGCGACTGATGTTGTCCGGAAACCGGACCTCGTGAAACGCCATCACATGCCTCTCCGCCCGAGCGAGACGGCGCGGGCGATATCCGCCGCGACCTGCGTGCGCGACTGCCGGAAGCTTTCGGCGTCGCGCGCCATGATGGTGACGTTGACCCCGCCTCCCGCGCCGTAGCTCTGCGCCTCACGCCGCGACAGCACGCGCTCGCCGCGTTGCAGGATCGCGGGCACCTCGTCGTGGCGAAGTCCGGCCATGCCGCCGCCGTGCATCCGGGGCGCAGCGGCGAAGGCCATGGCCGGGACCATGCGCGAGGGGCCGGCCGATCCGACCATCCCGCCCGCATGCAGGACGTTGGCGAAGATGCCGCCCGCGCCAGAGAACACGCCGGAGAGCGCATTGGCGATCGGCCCGAGGATGAACCGCCGCGCCGCGAGCTGGGCAAGATCGGCCAGCAGCGAGGTGACGAGGTCGCGGAAGTTCAGCTTGCCGGTCCGCACGAACTGGCCCACCGCGTTCTCGGCAGACTGGAAGGCGCCGACGAGGCTCTGGCCGATGTCGCCACCGATATCGCGCGCCTTGCTGGCATAGTCCGACAGCGCCGCCGTGACCGCCTGCCACCCGGTGACGGCGGCCTCGGTCGCGGGCTCTGCCGCAGCGGCGGCAGCCCCGGCCGCCGCACCGGCATCTGTTGCAGCGCGCCCGGCATCGCCGAGCGCCGTCTCCAGCCGCTCGGCAGCACCGGTAGCCTCAGTCAGCGCATCCGCACTGCCTTCATCGGTGCCGCGCACCGCATCGCGCAGCGCCTGCCAGCTTTCGAGCGGCGCACGGGCCCCCGCGGCCAGATCGCGCGCCGCGCCACGGTAGACATTCGCGGACTCGAGCGCCCGAGCCGCCGCCTCGGTCAGGCCGAGATCGGGCGCGGTCAGCGGGTTGTCCTCGAAGGCCCGGTCGAACGCCGCCTGTGCCGCTGTCGTGGCGGCACTGGCCGCGCCCTCGAAGCGGTTCTCGATCTCGCCGAGGTCGAGGTCTGGCACCAGCGAGATGCGCCGCTCCGACCCGAGCGCTTCGAGCCCCTGGTTGATGCCGCCGATGAAGCCGTTGATGCGCGAGACCACGCCGTTCAGCATCGCCTCGACACCATCGACCAGACTGTTGGCCGCCTGAAACGCCAGATCACCGATGGCCGCGGGCAGCAGACCCCAGATCGCCTTGATCGCCTCGTAGGCGCCCTCGAACGTATTCGCCGCGGTATTGCCGAAGCCCACCACGCTCTCAATGGCGCTCTGCATGCCCGACGCGGCATCAGCCTTCAGGTCGAAGAACATCGCCGTGGCGGCTGCACCCGCCGCAGCAGCGCCCATCCTGATGCGTTCCCAGACATCGACGGCGACATCCTTCAGGAGTGACATCGCTTCGCCGAACCCACCCGCACCGGAGACGAGACGGGTGAACTGGTAGACGAGCTCGCCCGCGCCAACGATCAGCGCCCCGATGCCGGTGCGGATCAGCGCGCCGCGCAGGAGGACCAGCGCCGTGGCGAGGCCACGCACGGAGAGCGCAGCGGCGGCCATGCCGGCGACCCAGCGGCCCGCGAGGAACGCCGCGAAGGTGGCGGCATAGGTGGTCAGGCGGCCGATGTTGTCGAAGAGACCGCGGATCGCGATGCCGAGCGGACCGGTCCGGCTGGCGACCGCCGCCATGGCGTTGGCGACGGCTTCCAGCGCCGGCGCCGCTGCGACGGCCAGCTGATTCGACAGCCCGCGCCAGATGAGCCCGAGGCGCGAGATGGCATCGTTCGTGCGCTCGATCTGATCCGCATCCTGTTCGGAGACGACGACCCCGAAAGCGAGCACGTCCTCCGTCGCTTGGCGCAGCGTCGCGGTGTCGATCCGCGACATGGCGATGGAGCCTTCCTCGCCGAAGAGCTGACCCGCGACTGCCGCGCGCTCGGCGGCAGGCACGAAGCTCTCGATGGCGGCGTTGATCGCACCCACGCGCTGGTCCAGCGGCAGGGCGATCAGCTCGTTGGCGGAAAGGCCCAGCCGGTCCAGCGCATCTGCAGCGGGGCCGGTCCCGGCGGCCGCCTGGCTGAGACGACGCGTCAGATCCTTCGTGGCCTGTTCGATCCCGGACATCGACACGCCAGCCAACTCGCCCGCGCGCTCGAGCGTCTGGATCGAGGCGACGGTAGTGCCGAGGGACTGCGCCAGCTTCGCCTGCGCATCCACCGTCTGCAGGCCGGACCGGATCATCGCCACGCCAGCGGCCGCTGCGGCAGCCACGGCGGCTGCTGCCGCGACACGGACCCGCCGTGAGAAAGCCGCAAGGCGCGCGTTCGCCGCCTCCATCTCGCGGCTGAGCCGTCCGAAGCCGCGCGCGCCAGCCTCGCCCACGCCTTCAAGTTCGGCGCGCACCTGCCGTCCGCCCACGACCGCGAGGCGGACGCTGACCCTCTTCTCGGCCATGGGAATGATCCATCTGTTCGTTGAGCTTGGTGACCATGACCGCCTCGATGACGGGCAGCAGTTCGGCCATGGCGAGTGGCGAGACCCCGAGTGCGTCCCCGAGCGCCAGCGCCGCCGACATGTCCCAGCCGATCACGGCGCCGGGCAGGACACGCAACTGGCCGCCGAGACGACCGACCAGGTCCCAGACCTGCCAGCCCTCCGGTGTTTCCGGACGGTTCAGCCGCGCCGGGCAGTCCGGGCAGGCTTGCGCACAGGCTTCGCAGTACCGCTCGCCCCCGCCGAAGGACCATTCGGCGAGAGCGCGGAGGCGTTTTTTTCCTGTTCCAGCAGCAGGCCCTTCGAGACGTAGGTCAGCTGGAAGGCCTCGAAGATCGGCCAGACGTCGAGCAGCGCGTCGATGGCCTCGGGGCTCGGGTCGATGGGGTTGCCGTCGGCATCGCCGATGCCCTCCCAGGAGAGCAAGGCCCGCCGCGCAAGCGCCTTGGCGAAGGCGACCGCGCGCTCCTCGTCGGCAGCCTCCTCCGGAACTGCCTCGACGGCCGGATCGCTGCGCGTCGCCACCATCAACGCTGTGGTCAGCGGGCGCAGTTGCACCCGGACACCGGGCGCGAGGTCGTGCCAGCGTGGCGCGTTGGTCAGGTCGAGCGTCAGCATCTCAGTACGTCCCCACGTCGTTGATCAGGGTGGCAGTGCACATCCGGCCGACCACACTGTCGCGGGCGGCCTGCCAGTCGAAGGTCGCCTGCACGCCCTGCGGCCCCGAAATCTCGATGCGCGGGCGCGGCAGGTAGACGGCGTGCACTGTGAAGGTGAAGCTTTCGCCGGAGGGGAGAACGTAGGCGAATTCCATCTCGCAGGCCTCGCCGTTGATCGCTTGCGTCACCAGCGTCTGGTCGGCGAAGCGCACCTCGATCCGGCCGGTCAGTGCGGCGATGGACGGGTCGGCGCCGTCGATCCGCCCGTCCGAGCGGATGGTCTCGATCCGGTCGAGGTTGTTGGCATAGGTGATCTCGGCCGAGACCACGTTGCCGAGCGCCGTGCCATTTCGGCTGATCGCCCCGTTGAAATGCCCGAAGCGCTTCAACTCGAGTGCGGCGGGCGTTCCGGCGCTGGTCGTCGTGCCCACCGTCTCGCCCTGCGCCACCAGCCGCGCCGTCGCGGTCAGCAGGCCAGACCGCTGCATCTGCCAGGTGATCTGGTCGAGCACGCAGCCGGAATACATCGCATAGCGCGGCACCTCGGGCATGCCCGTCTCGATCGACATGCTGGGCAGCGTCCACGACCCCGACTGGAACTCGTGGCTGTACGGGGCCTCCGCGCCGGTGGTCGTCGGCGCGCCGAAAGCCGCCTTCAGCCAGAAGCCGAATGCCTCCGCGTCGAGCGGCACGACCACGTCGCCATCGGCCGTGACCGCGTCCTTGATCGGCGCCAGCGGATCCCGGCCGTAGCCGAGAAGCTCGGAGTTCAGCAGCGGCTGCTCGGCTCCGAGCGAGGTGCTGGCGAAAGGCATGCGGGTGAAGCCGCTGGCGGGCGGCGTTCCATAGGTCGTCTCGAACGCAAGCGCCATCAGCGCCCGCGCCCCCTGGGCTCGTGCCATGGTGTTCTCCTCGGGTTGTCGGGATCAGCCGAGCGGGTCGGCCGTGGAATAGTGCAGCACCACCGGGATCACGGCGGCCTTCAGGCTGGCCGCACCCTCGACCGGCAGATCGACAGACCGCGGCGCCTGCGCCTCTACCCAATCGCAGAGCCCGCCCAGCGTTCGGTCGACAGCGAGTGCCGAGCCGATGCTGGCGGTCAGCGTGTCGAAGGCGGCGTCACGGTCGGGGCCCTGCACGACCGCCTCGATCTCGGCGCGGTGCTGGTAGTGGTACTGCAGCGGCGACAGCGTCACCTCGGGCTCGCCCGGCTCGCCGTCCCGCAAGATCAGGAGCCCCTCGGCCGGCACGCGCTCGGGCAGCACCTCACCGCGGAGCGCGGTAGCGGGCAGCGCCGAAAGCCGCGCGTGCAGCGCGGTGAGGATTGTTTCTCGGTGTGACATCGGTAGTGAGACTGCCTATTGGCGCATTTCGGGAGGCATTGCGAAGCTGCGCGCAGTTGATTGTTCGTGCCTCCTCGTTGAAGCTCTCGGCAAACGAGGTGAGGTGGAGGGAACAGATTGCCGTTATCGCTCATACTGGTTGACGAGCTACTTGCCGCGCGAAGGAACTTGCATGGAGGGAACGCTGGCGCTCCACGCCGACTGGTTGACGGTCAGCATGAAGGTTCAGCTCTCAATCGCGCATGTGTAGTGATGCTTTCGTCAGCGCTCCAAGCGTTCGTTGGGGACGTATTTTTGGCGTGTTCGCAAAAGGCCTTTGGACGGGCAATGACGGCTGCTGAGGTCAAATCGTACTCTGCGACTTGGAACAGATGGGGAAATCCAAGCGACCAAAACATTGTCGCGCTTTTTCTTCGCCTTGGCGTAACTGATGTTTTCGACGGTCTGTCTTGGCAGGGGCAATCCACCACGGCGCTGAAAAAGAACCTCGATATAGTCAATCAGGTGCGAAACCGGATCGCACATGGTCAGGCCATCCAGGTTGATGGAAATCCGTATGCCCTTCGGCTGTCGGGCATAACTCGTTGGCGCAACATCGCGGAGCAATTCGGGAACCGTTTTGAAGCACATGCGATGGCTAAAATCCGCTGAGGTTACGGAAGGCGCACCTCCACCCAGTTCGCCACGATCAGCCCCGGCACGCTGTCTAGTGCCCGGTCTGCATCCCGCGCGAGGTCCAGCCGCTTCGGCAACTTGACCTGCGGGACCAGCAGGAAGATCGGCGCGGTGACCTTGCCGCGCCCGGTCTTCGAGCGTGACACTACGGCCTGGCCCTTCGTGTTCAGCCGTCCTTCCGCCACCAGCAGGCTCGGGCCGGTGCGGCGATAGACGAAGCGCAGGCGCAGCCCACGGCGGCGCTCCCATTCGCCGGGCGTGATCCGGCCGCCGCGCAGGGACTTGCCTGCGGCGGGCAGCGGGATAGCCAGCCAGAACCCGTCCTTCGAGCGGATCAGCGGGCCGGTGTCGTGCGCGCCGACGATGACCGGCGCCTTCGACCAGACCAGCGCTGCGGCGTCCAGGCTCTCGCCCGACCTCGGGAAGTTCTGGCTGCGGATCGAGTTGGCGAGCCGGGGCCCGAGCCCCGCGCCGGTGATCTGCAGCCGCCACGCCGATTTCAGCCCGGTCCCGGCCTCGCGCATGGCGGCAGTCACGGCGCGTTCGCCCGCCGCGACCTCGGCCGCCATCATCGCGACGATGTCGGGATCGATGTCGAGCTTCAGTTTCACGCAGGCCTCAGATCGATGGTCCAGACCAGCCGCTCGCGGTCGCGGGCGGGCTCGCCCTGAATGAGGAAGGCGTCGCCGTCGATCTCGATGCGGTCTCCGGGGCGCGGGTTCGCCACCTCGGCGACGCGCAGGTCGATGCGCGTGGTCTCGGACCAGAGCCGGGCATCGCCGAAATCGCTGATCGCATCGGCGCGACGGGCGACGGCACGCACCAGCACGGGCGTGCCGCCGTCGGCGATGTAGACCGCATCCCGGCCGATGTTCGGATCGGCGAAGAGCGCGGCCACGGCGGCAACGAAGGCGCTCATCAGAACGTCGCGTTCAGGCGCACTCGACCGATGGTGTCGCCCGCGCCGCTCGCCACCGCCTCGACCGCCACGCCGATGAGGGTGTTGTCGGTCGCGACCGTGGTGCAGCGCTTGTTGGTGTCGTCCCAATAGACCTTGGCGCCGACGGTCCAGGCCTGCGAGCCGACCTTGGTGATGTCGAACACGCCGACGAGCGCGGTCTCGACGGGCTCGCCGAGGGCGGCGGCCCCGGCTGCGATGCCGAAGATGGAGCCGACGAGCAGGCCATCGCCGGAGGCGACGGCATAGGGCGCGGTCAGGGTGATGGTGTTGCCGGGCTGGACGTAGTTTTTCATGGGGAGGATCCTCGTGGAAAGACGAAGGGCGGCCCGTCAGGACCGCCCGCGTATCAGGCTTCAGGATGAGGGCCTTACGCGCCCGGGTTCTTGTAGAGGCCGCGCCAGTCGATGGCCTTGGCGCCGAAGTCGAGGCGGCACTTGATCTCGACGCCGTCGACGTCGAAGCCGTTGCGGGTCTCGATGTAGGCGCCCTGCTGGCCCTCGAGATAGGCGTACTCGATGGTGTCGATCTGGTTCGGGCTGGCGGCCAGATACCACGCCGTCTCGCTGGCGGCGTCGAGGCGCGGCTCGCTGATCGGCGCGAGCGTGCGGATAGACTGCGGCACCACGCTGGACGTCGCGGCGGGCACGAGGTTCTGGGCGACCAGCTGCTCGGCTTTCAGTTCCAACGAGGCGGGAACGATCAGGAAGGCAGGCCGGACGTTCAGCACCGTCTTCTTGTCGAGCCCCGTCTGCTTGGCCATCGCCGCCCGCGCCGCGCCAACCGCCTCGACCGCCAGCGCCGTGCCGGTGCCCGCGAGGTTCTTGTGCGTGGTGTGGAACAGGGCGTTGCCATCGGCCATCGCCGGGTTGGCGGTGATGATGCCCCAGACCACGTCCGACTCCAGCTGCGCGATGGAGTTGCCATACATCGCGGGGATCCGGGTGAAGGCGTCGAGGTCGTCGTTGATCAGGGTCTGGCGGGTGATCGCGACCACCCTGCCATAGGTCTTGACCTTGTAGCTCTCCTTCGACTCCCCAAGCGTGCCGCGCTTGAACTCGCCGCTCTCGCCGACTTCCAGCAGTTGCGGCGCCTCGCCGAGCTGCACCCGGTGCATGGCCTTGAAGTCGGTCGCCAGCACCTGGCGGCAGAACAGCATGAAGGTGCGGGGATAGGCCTCGTAGGCCTGCCGCAGGGTCTTGTTGGTGACCGCCGACAGGATCTCGGGGAAGTCCGAGGTCGAGTGCAGCGCGCGTGTCGCAACCTCGTCGCGCGACAGCCCTCGCGTGTTCACCCCGGCATTGCCGAGGCTTTCGCGGGCCAGTTCCAGCAGCGTCATGCCGCGGTACTGGCGCGCGGCGTCCTCCAGCTGGAACAGCGTCGGGCTGTAGCGGTGCAGGAGCGCGTTCGCTACGGCATCGCGGCGGGTGATGTGTTCGTCCCGTCCGCCCAGCGGAACGGAGACGTGGGGGAAGGTCCGGGTCTCGTCCGACTTGGCCGCGACCTGGTCGAGGATCAGGCGGCGGGACTCGTCCACGCTGACGCCGCGCTTGACCAGATCCTCGGCGAAGCCGCGCTCAAGGTTCAGCCGCCCGGCCAGATCGTAGATGGTGGAGACGCGGTCGCGCTCGGCCTCGCGGGCGCGGGTGGCAACCGCTTCGGTGTCGGGCGCAGCGGGGGCATCGGTATTCTGAAGCTTCGGCTGCGTCCGGGTTTCCGCTGCGGCGACCTTCGGGTCGGGCGCAGCCGGTTTCGGCTCGGTCATGGGGGTGTCCTCGGTTTCGACCGGCTCGGTCGGCTGGGTGTTGGCGGGAGTTGCGGCGTCGTTCGCCGGGGTCTGGGTCTTGTCCGTCATCGGGATCGGTCCTTTCGTGCTTGAAGGGGCGTCCCGGCGGTGAAGGACGCAGTCGTGAAGGGGATGCTGGGCGCGGAAACCGGCGGCGGGGTCGGCGCCGACCGCGACGGCGGAGACCTCGAAGGGCGTCCAATCCACCGCCCGCCAGAGTTCGCGCGCGGCCTCGGGTTTCGAGACCTCGAAGCGGTGGACCTGGTAGCCGATGGAGACCGCCCGGATGTGCCCGGCCTGGATGTCGCGCCAGATCGGTTCGACATCGGCGCGCTCGCTGATCCGCACCAGCGCGATGCCGCGCCCGTTCTCGATCCGCGCCGAACCCGGCACGACCGAGCCGATCACCGCGTCGAGCGTGTCGAGCTCATGCACCTTCAGGAACGGCGCGCCCGCGTTCAGCCGGTCGAGCCGGACATGGGCCGGGTCGAGGCTCAGTTCCTCGTCATAGGGCTCGCCGAAGAAGGTCGCGCGGCGGATGCGGGCTCCGGCCGACCAGACCACCTCGACGGTGCGGCTGTCGGCATCGGCGGTGTTCGGCGCAAGCTCCGCCGACCGGCGCATGGCCGGCAGTTCGATCATCGTGTCCATGGGGTCAGTCCTGTTGGTCGGCCTGCGCCGGTTCGGCTTCCGCGTCGGCGGAGGGGTCGTCGGCCGGTTCGTCGGCATCCGGATCGGTGGCCGGATCGCTGGTCTGCGCGCTGCCGGTCTTGGTCACGCGCCGCGGATCGCTGTCGAGCACCAGGCCGAGGGCGTCGAGTTTCGCGTTCGTCGCCGCGATCTCGGCCAGCACCGCGTCGGGGTTCCGGCCCTGTTTCGCGATCACCTCGGCCAGCGTCATGGTGCCCGAGCGGATCGACAGCAGGTTCGCCATTGCGTCCTTCTGCGGATCGACGGCCTCGAACTTCGGCGGCGACCATTCGACCGGCACGGTCGGCGACGGGATCTGACCCGCGGCCCATGCCGCTTCCGTGAACCAGCGCCAGACCGGCGCGCAGAACATCGGGATGAAGAGCTGCCATTGGACGGCGTCGATCTGGCGGCGGAACTCCACGAGCCCGGCCCGGATCGAGGAATAATTGACCTGGCTGAGGTCGCCGGTCAGCAGCTCGTAGGGCACCCGGAACCCGGCCGAGATCGTGTGCAGGCTCGCCCGCTTGTATTCGCCGTAGCCGCCGGTGGCCGACGGCTGGTTGAACCGGATGTCCTTGCCGCCGCGCGCATAGGCGATCAGCCCCGGCTCGAACTGCTCGACCCGGTTGCCGTCGGCATCGACCACCGAGGGCGCGATGCCCTGCTGCGCCTCGTCGTCGCCGAAGACGATGGCGGTGACACAGGCCTCGGTCTTCTTGCGGACCAACTCCGCTACCTCGTAATCGTCGAGATCGCGCAAGCTGCGGATCACCGGCGCGCCCCAGGGAACGCCGCGCGCCTGCGTGCGCTGCTTCTCGTAGACATGGGCGATCTCGCTCGCAGGGACCGGGCGGCTCTGCAACCCGTTCTGCAGGGCCCCATAGGCGTCGCCCGGATGCTCCGCGTGCAGCCAGTAGGCCCGGCGTTTGCCGACCGGGTCGAACTCGATCCCCTGTACCAGCCGCCCCGCGCCGAGGGCGCCGGATTTCGTGGCGTCGAGGAAGTCGGCCTCAAGCACCTGCAATTGCAGCGGCACCGGCAGTCCGTCGCTGGCGCGCCGCAGGCGGCGGCGCACCAGCACCTCGCCCGCCTCGACCATCTCGCGGCAGATCAGCGTCTGCAGGCCGTAGAAGTCGAGCTGACCATCCGCGTCGCACTCCGCCGTCCAGCGCTCGAACAGCGCATCGACCGTCCGGTCGAGCTTGTCATCACCGCTCGCCGCACGCGGCATGATGCCCGCGCCGATGATGTTGTTGACCAGCACCGCGACGGCCTTGGCCGCGTGCGGGTTGTTGCGCACCAGATCGCGCATCCGGTCGCGCAGGAGCGCCCCGGCGACGCCGATCTCGGTGTCGGCCGAGGATCCCGGCGCGCGCCAGCCCTCGGTCCGCCGTCCGCGCGCGGCCCCATCGTAACCGCGCGTCAGCGTCTCGAAGGCCTGCCGCGCCATCACGCGGCGCGCGGCCATGCGCGGCGCCACCGAGGCGATGGCGTGGTCGAACCAGGTCGCGGACATCAGCGGTCCCCGCGCTTGAAGCTCGCGAGCCCGGCCACCGGCAGCGGTCGAGTGGTGCCGGCAATCGCGCGCTCGATGGTGCGGATGCGGGCGAGCAGGTCCTCGGCCGAGCCGTAGTCCACCGACTTGCCGTCATAGCTGACCCGGGTCGTGCCGCTGGCATAGGCGCGGCGCAGCGCCGAGAGCTCGATTTCCGTCCAGTCGGTCATCAGAACCATCCTCCACGCCGCCCGAGCCAGTCGGAGCGGCGCTTGCCCTGCGGGGCCTGTCCCGGCCGGTTGATCTGCCCGGCGGGATCGGTGTCGGTGGGGGCCGCCCCGAGCTGATCCTCGAGGTCGCGCCATTTCTCGTCGGGCCAGCGGTCGGCGCCCGCGATCCAGGCGGCGGCGCGGGCATAGACCCGGCAGTCCAGCGCCTCGTTGCGCTCGCGCAGCTTCTGCCATTCCAGCCGGGCGAAGCCGCGCTTAGTGCGCACCGTCACCAGCTGTTCGGCCACGAACTGCTTCAGCCATTCGTTCTCGACCCAGTGCGGCAGGTGCACCGATCCCGGCGGAAACGCGGCCCCTTCGACCATGTCTTCCTCGGTCGGCCGTTCCAGCCGCAGGAAGCGGTAGGTCTCGGCCTTGAAGGTCGACACCGCCACGGTCCAGAGCCGCGCGCCGCGCCGCAGGCGTTTCCCGCCCTCGGTCGCGTCGACGAAGGTTGGCCCCGACACCGGGCTCGAGCGGTTGAACCCCTCGACACCCTTGACCGGCGACACCTGCGCAAACCCCTGCGCCCGCGACCAGGAATAGACCGCCGGAGCCTCGTAGCCCGTGTCGATAGCCAGCCGCGCAATCCGCAGATGCGCGCCACGTTCGTGCGACCAGGAGCGGTCCAGCAGCGCGGTCAATTCCGACCAGGCGTCATGCCGGTCCGGCCCGCCCTCGATGACGACATGATCGACGAGCCAGGACTCAAGTCCGCGGCCCCAGGCCCAGACGTCGACCTCGATCCGGTCCTTCTGCACGTCCGCCCCGGCGGTCAGAAAAAGCCCGCCCGCAGGCACCGTGCCGGATGTCCAGCGCTCGCGGCGGTCGTAAAGCCGCTGCCAGTCGGGGGCTTCTCCGGTCTCGACCCATGTCTCGCCGAGGATGGTGTTGCGGAACGCCTTGATCGCCTCGTCCGAACCCTGTGCCGCGTCCCATGCCCGCACGATCCGCTCCCAGCTCAGCCAGCCGATCGGCGAGTAGAGCGCCGAGAGGTGATATCCGACCGTGGTCGGATCGGCGGCCGTGGCGGTCGCCCGCCATTCGCCGCCCTCCAGCATCGCCGTCTTGTGATGTTCCGCGATGGGCCTCTCGCAGCCCTCGCAATGATACTCCGCCGTCTCCGGGCGGCCCTTCTTCCAGCGCAGCCGGTCGAACTTCAGCCACTGCATCGCGCCGCAATGCGGGCACGGCACGAAGAACCGGCGCTGATCGCTGGCCTCGTATTCCCGCTCGATCCGGCTCAACCCTCGGATCGTGGGCGTCGAGACCAGCAGCACCTTGCGCCGATGGGCGAAGGTCAGCGACCGCGCCTCGGCGAGCGTGACCGGATCGCCTTCCTCGTCGGCCGAGGCCGGATAGGCGTCGACCTCGTCGAGGAAGATGTACCGCGCCGGGGTCGAGCG